>OIZX01001050.1_pt1 | contig 15574 bp, 13 predicted proteins | sample 1588621 | NCBI WGS metagenome assembly OIZX01 (sample SAMN03283276) | human gut metagenome | biome: human-associated habitat; material: feces | host: Homo sapiens | place: Peru | collected 2012
ACTTGACGAAAAATCTCTCGCTGAATCAGCTTGCCGAATTGTGCGGTGTTGCCCTTGATGCAGAACTGGACGCCGTGTACCTCGGACAGATAGTGCAGGTATTGCCCGATTTTTTCGAACGAGATCGGCATATAACCACCCTATTTTATCATCTTTCTGAAGTGCAGCATAGAACGGAAGTATGGTCAAGTTACAGTGCGGATTTGTCCAGAAATCATGCAGAAAATTCAATGCAGAAGGCAGAAAAACTTGCTATGATAGGCACAACGATAAGAAATATCACAGGAAAAAAGATATTTGATAGTAAAAACGCACAATTTTTGATGTCATGATTTGCATATATCTTACAAAAGCTGAACTGCAAAAAGTATGTGCAATCGAGGTACAGGTGGTATCATGCAGACGATGAGAACACAGTTGGCAGTGATCGGTGGCGGCCCGGCGGGCGTCTGCGCGGCGATCGCGGCGGCGCAGCAGAGTAGCGAGCGGCAGTTTCATATTGAAGCGGACTATTTCATCGACGCGACCGGCGACGGCACGGTCAGCGCAAAGGCAGGCGTTCCGTTTTCGGTCGGAAACGGAAACCATGAAACGCTCGGCAATTCCATTCTCTATTACACGCGCAGGGAAGATCATCCCGTCTCCTTCATTGCACCGGATTACGCCTACGATATGTCACATATTGAGAAGAGCCTCGGCTGCGGCGGGCGCATCATCGGTGTGGAACGAAGCGTATTCTTTTCCAGCCGCGTGATGAATACCTGTGCTCTGTCCGGGCAGGCAGCGGGAACGCTAGCCGCCGCGTGTCTGCAAGCCGGAAAGGCCCCGGCGGAGCAGCTCGTCTCCGGGGAAAGCCGCCCGTGGGGCGGTGTGAACGCATGGATCGCCGCGCCGGAGGACACGGAACCGTGGGCAGAGCTGCGGTGGGACGCGCCGGTGGCAGCGCGGGAGGTACGGCTGTATCACAGGGCAGCTGCCGGGACTTCCCTTATAGCAGCATTCCAGAAAGCAGGCGCTGCTTATTGCATGGTCAACACCCGTCCGTGTGCCCTTTAACACATCCTGAGACGCCTTGGTATATTTTCCAAAATCATGTACATGTGCCCCCAGTTTTGCGGCATCTGCAAGCCCAAGCGCTTCCCCGTATTCCCGCGCAAGCGCAGCGACCTTTTGCAAATGCTCCTTTACCGTCTCCTGATGCCCCTGCAAATTTTCAGATTTTGCGTAGTACTCCATCGCTGCCTCCTCCGCTCCCGGCTTCATCAATTTTATTCTATCAGGTGTATGCACCCAGGCCAACACATACTGTATTTTGGAACACTGAACGATCGCCATTTTTCGATACCGTGCGCGAAGCCGAAGCGGCTTTGTAGCTCTCAAACGGGCAATCCGCGTTCCATGCGCGGACGGGGATCTAAAAGGGCGCTGCTTGCCATAGAACCACCGGATTTCGATTGAAATACGGTGGTTTTTCTAATGATGCTGATATTTTGAAATGATGGGCGGATGAGGAATTCAACCTTTGATCAAAAACATATATGGGTAGATCAAAAACAGCGCAAAACCATTTCCGGCTGTCCGTTTGGGCAGCTGGTTTTTTACATGCCGCGGGCTTTGGAGGCGGCTCCTGCCTGCAATTTTTTGTCCTGCTTTTGTGCGGTGGGCCGCTCCGGCCTGCGAAATTTGGTAAATCCCGAAAATGCGCCCCAATATCTGGACATATTTTCGGCAAAACGGAGAAAAAGGAAAACCGGAACAAAATTTCTTTTCATCCACCCAGGCACGTGATATACTCGGAATATCAAGAGAAAAAAGGAGGAAGCCGGGATTGAGTGAATTGCTGCGCATGGAGCACATCAGCAAACGGTTCGGCAACTTTTACGCCAATCAGGACATCAATTTCTCCGTCGCCAAGGGCGAGGTACATACGCTCCTCGGAGAGAACGGCGCGGGGAAATCGACGCTCATGAATATCCTCATCGGCCTCTACCAGCCCACTGAGGGCAAGATCTTTCTGAACGGGCAGGAGGTCCGCATCGAATCGCCGAGCCAGGCGGTCAAGCTTGGCATCGGCATGGTGCATCAGCACTTCATGCTCGTCGAGGCGATGACCGTCTTTGACAACATCATCCTCGGCGACAAACACGCCAAGGGCCTATTTATCGACCGCGCGGCCCGCAGAAAGGAGATCGAGGCGCTTTCGGAAAAATACGGCCTCGACGTCCAGCTCGACAAGCTCATCACGGAGATCTCCGTCGGCGAACAGCAGCGCACCGAGATCCTCAAGGCCCTCTACCACGGGGCCGAGTTGCTGATCCTTGACGAGCCCTCCGCCGCCCTGACCGACATCGAGGTCGAGGGACTGTTCGCCATCATGCAGAAGCTTGTCGGCGAGGGCAAATCCATCATCTTCATCAGTCATAAAATGCGCGAGGTGCTCCGCATCTCCGACCGCATCACCATTCTCCGCCTCGGCAAGGTCGTCGGCACGGTCGACCGCGCCGAGACCGACGGCCAGAAGCTCGCCGGCATGATGATTGGCAAAGAGCTGACCGAGTCACACTATGAAAAGGTCGACGCCTCCGGCCATGAGATCGTCGCGGAGCTCGACCATGTGGACTATAACAAGGAGAGCAAGCACAGCGGCCTCGCCGATCTGTCGCTCCGCATCCACGCCGGAGAGATCGTCGGCGTCGCGGGTGTCGACGGCAACGGCCAGACCCAGCTGGCCCAGCTCATCACCGGCGTCATCGCCCCGGAGAGCGGCACGGTCCAGCTCAAGGGTGACCGCGTCGCCGTCTTCGACCCGAACGGCTTCATCGAGCACGGCGTCAGCCACGTCCCCGAGGACCGCAACCTGCAGGGCCTGATCGGCGATATGTCGATCGCGGAAAATCTTGTCCTCAAGGACACCGACGATCCGCGCTTCAGCCACGGTCATGGTTTGCGCCTGAACAAGCGCGCCATCCACGCCTACGCGCAGTCCATGATGGAAAAATATGATGTCCGCGCCACCTCTGACAGCCAGAGCGTGCGCGAGCTGTCCGGCGGCAACCAGCAGAAGGTCATCATCGCCCGCGAGCTCGAGAGCGGCCCGTCCGTCCTCGTCATGGCGCATCCTACGCGCGGCCTCGACATCGGCGCGACCAGCTTTGTCCACGACCAGATGATCGCCGCCCGCGCCCGCGGCGTCGGCATTCTGCTCATCAGCGCCGACTTTGACGAGATCCTCGAGATGTCCGACCGGATCGTCGTCTGCTTCGAAGGCCGCATCGTGGGCGAATTCTCCGGCAGCAAGCCGCCGATCAACGAGATCAGCCTGGCCATGACCGGTAAGTGAGGGGGAGAGGTATGGGAAAAGTGAAAAAAGCGTTCGGCGCGTTCCTTGTGCCGCTGCTGTCCGTTCTGCTCGCGTTCCTGATCGGTGGTATCATCATGGCTGCCCTCGGCGCGAACCCGTTCCTTGCCGTGAAGTTCCTGTTCCAGGGCGCGTTCGGCTCCAAGGCCGGCATCGGTACCACGCTCACCAAGGCCACGCCCCTGATCTTCACGGCCCTCTGCGCCTGCTTCGCGTATAAGTGCGGCGTGTTCAACCTCGGCGGCGAGGGGCAGTTCCTGATGGGCTCCATCGCCGCGTTCCTGACCTGCTATTTCACCGGCCTGACCGGCTTTGCCGGCGTGCTGCTCGCGCTGCTGGCCGGCGCGGTGGCCGGCGGCTTCTGGGGCATGATTCCCGGCGTGCTGAAAATCGGCCGCGGGCAGAACGAGATGATCATCTCCATCATGCTCAACTATGTCGCCACGCTCTTCATGGGCGTCATCTACACCAGCTGGATCCGCGATGCCTCCGTCCCGCAGACACCCGCCATCGCCGATGAGGTGCATCTTCCGCGCATCATCACCGGGATGCGCTTCACTTGGGGCTTTGTGATCGCGGTCGCGGTCGGCCTGATTCTCTATTACGTCCTGTTCTGGACGAGCGCGGGCTTCCGCCTGCGCGCCGTCGGCTGCAACCTCACGGCCAGCCGCTTCAACGGCATTCCCGTCAAGCGCTTTATGCTCGCCAGCTTCATTGTCTCCGGCGCGATTGCCGGTCTCGGCGGCGGCGCGGAGCTGCTCGGTACGCAGTTCCGCCTCATCAACGGCTACGGCGCGGGCTACGGCTTCGACGGCGTGGCGATGGCCCTCATCGGCCAGCTGCACCCGATCGCGACGATGGTCGTCGCGCTGTTTTTCGCGGTGCTCCGCGTCGGCTCCACCACCATGCAGGCCGCTACCGGCGTGCCCACCAGCGTGTCCGACATCATTCAGGCGCTTGTCATCGTCTTCTCCGTCGCTGGCATGGCGCTGACCAAGCTCCCGGAATTCCAGGCGTGGCGCAGCCGCGTCTTCCACGGCAGAAAGGCGGGTGAAGCGTAATGGATTGGATCTCGAGCCTCCTTCTTGCAACGGTCCGTCTCGCCATCCCCGTGCTGCTCATCTCCTTGGCTGAGCTCTACGGCCAGCGCGCGGGCATGGTCAACATCGGCCTCGAGGGCCTCGCCTCCATCGGCGCGCTCGTCGGCTTCCTCGTCTGCTATGTCACGGGATCGAACTGGCTGGGCCTGCTCTGCGGCGCGCTTGCGGGCGTGATCGTCAACATGATCTACGCGTTCTCCACGGTCACGCTCTGCGCCGACCATACCGTCTACGGCATGGCCGTCAACATCTTCGCCCCGGCGCTCGCGTCCTTCATCTACCGCGTCTACTTCGGCACCGGGTCCGACCTCAAGCAGATCACCACCATGTCCTCCGTCGCCATCCCCGGCCTGAAGGACATCCCGGTGCTCGGGCCGCTGCTCTTCGACCAGAGCCCGATGGTCTATCTCACATTCCTGCTCGTCCTCTTCACGGCCATCTTCTTCGGCAAGACCCGCGCGGGCCTGAGCTATAAGGCCGTCGGCGAGCATCCGCAGGCCGCCGCCACGCTCGGCATCCCGGTCGTCGGCGTGAAGTACCTCGCCTGCGTGATCTGCGGCGCCCTGTCCGGCATCGGCGGCGCGTACCTCACCACCTGCTATTCCAGCACCTATACCGATGGTATCGTCGCCGGGCGCGGCTTCATCGCGCTGGCCGCCGTCATCTTCGGCCGCTGGAACGCGGGCGGCATCCTGCTGGCCTGCCTGTTCTTCGGCTTCTGCGACGCGCTCCAGATCCGCCTCCAGGTCTCCGGCATCGCCATCCCGTATCAGTTCTTCCAGATGATCCCCTACGTGGCGACGGTCGTCGTCCTCACGCTCATCGGCGCCCGCCAGGCCGGACCCAAGGCCAACGGCAAGCCCTACCGCCGTGAACAGCGGTAAACCGGTAATAACGCTTCGGCGCTGTTATAAACTTATGGCAGCACCGCATTGTGCGCTGCTGCCGAATCCTAATATTCTATGGAGGACAAAAAATGAAAAAGATCATTGCAATGCTTCTGGCGCTTGTCATGCTCCTGTCGCTGGCGGCGTGTGCCGGTACTGCGAAGACCGACACCGCGGCTCCTGCGGACGACACCAGCAAGACCGACACGACCGACACCGCCGCCGAACCGGCTGACACCACCGAGCCCGCCGACACGACCGCTGAACCCGTTGTCACGGAAGAGCCCACCGCTGCCACCAAGGCTGACGGCTCTGCCTATAAGGTCGCCATGATCTGCGACTCCAGCATCAACGACGGCGGCTGGGGCGCGGCCTGCTACAACGCCATGATCGCCGCGGCCGAAAAGATGGGCTGGGAGACCGAGGTCACCGACTCCATCTCGCAGGACGCCTACTATGATTCCATCGTCGCCTACTGCACCCTCGGCTACGACATGATCTACGCCCCCGGCAACCAGTACACCGACGCCGTCCTGCAGGCGGCTGAGGAATATCCCGACGTGGCCTTCGCCCTGCTGAACGGCGCGGAAGGCACCCCCGCCAAGGCCGTCAACGGCAACGTCTCCTCCCTGCTCCCGAACGCGCAGCAGATCGGCTGGATCGCGGGCGCCCTCGCCGGCCTCATGACCGAGAGCGGCAAGCTCGGCTTCATCGGCGGCATGGAGCTCGACACCACCAAGGGCAAGATCGCGGGCTTTGAAGAGGCGGCCAAGTACGTCGCCGAGCAGGAAGGCAAGACCGTCGAGCTGCTCAACGTCCCCTATGCCAACTCCTTCTCCGACGCCCCGAAGGGCAAGGAATTTGCCACTGAGCTGATCGCCCAGGGCGCTGACGTCTTCTTCGGCGACGCTTCCGCCGTCGACTCCGGCGCGCGCGAGGCCATCGACGCGGCCAACGCCGCCGCGGGCGAAGTCAAGATCTACGACATCGGCCAGCCTGCCGACATCCTCGGCCAGAACGAGTGCATCATCTGCTCTCAGGTCACCGACAACTCCGCCATGATCGTCGCCTCCATGCAGGCTGTCATCGACGGCACCTTCGGCGGCGCGACGCTCTACGGCACGCTGCAGAACAACACCCTCTCCGCCGGCGCGCTGAGCGATCTTGTTCCCGCCGACGTGCAGGAGAAGTACCTCGCCTACATCGACCAGATGATCGCGGGCACGTTTATGCAGTAATCTCTTGCGGAACGCCCAAAGCGCCCGGCGGACCCTGTGTCCGCCGGGCGCTTTCCCGTTTTCGGGCATTCTCGCCGGGAAATGCGGCTGCCGACCGGGGAAAACTGTCGATTTCTTCGGTTGACTCTTTTCCGATGTGTGTTATAATGTGGACTGTCTGAAACAATATAAAATTGTAGCGCCAAGGTGTCCACCGCAAGGTGGGTGAAAAGGGAATCCGGTGAGAATCCGGAGCGATGCAGTCACTGTGTACGGGAGCGGACCTGCAAAGGAAGCGCCGGACCGGCCAGATGGCCGGTGTGTGCGTCCTTACCACTGGGAAACCGGGAAGGGCAGAGCCGCAAAGAACGAAGTCAGGAGACCTGCCTTGGCGTGGAATCTCAGATCCGCTGTCCACGGGTCGGCCTTCCTGCAAGTTTGTATGGTCTTCCGCTTTGGAAGACGACATTCGATACGGCTAGGGAGAACGGCTGCGCCAGCGCAGCCGTTTTTATATTTTTCAGAACATTTTAGAAAAGAGGTAGACCTCACATGAAAAAGACCCTTGCGCTCGTGCTCGCAGCCGTGATGCTGCTGAGCCTCCTCTCCGCCTGCAAGAGCAGCGCGGACGAGACCCCCACCGTAGACCCCGCAGAAACCGAACAGACCACTACCCCCGAAGAGACCACGCCCGCCGAGGAGCAGACCCCGGAAGAGCCGCAGCCCTCTCAGGAAGAGCTGGATCAGGCAGCCGCCGACAATGTCGCCGCCCTGATCGACGCGATCTATGTCCAGTCCCGCACCGATGAGACCGACGCCCAGTGCGAAGCGGCCAAGGCCGCCTGGGACGCCCTGACCGATGCGCAGAAGGAGCTCGTCGAAGGCGACGAGGCCAGCCCCGATTACTTCGGCCTCGATACCGGCGACGCTTCGCTCGACGATGCGCGCAATCAGGATGAGATCGGCGAGAACGAACTGCTCGTTGTCTCCTTCGGCACGTCCTACAATGACAGCCGTGTTGCCGACATCAAGGGCATCGAAGACGCCCTGCAGGCCGCGTATCCCGACTGGTCCGTCCGCCGCGCCTTCACCGCGCAGATCATCATCAACCACGTGCAGGCCCGCGATGGCGAGAAGATCGACAACATGGATCAGGCGCTCGAGCGTGCCGTCGCCAACGGCGTCAAGAACCTCGTTGTCCAGCCGACGCACCTGATGCATGGCGCAGAGTATGACGAGATGTGCGAAGCCATCGACGTTTACCGCGATCAGTTCGAGTCCGTCGCCATCGCGGAGCCGATGCTCGGCGAGGTCGGCTCCGACGCCGCCATTATCAACGCCGACAAGGAAGCCGTTGCCAAGGCGATCACCGCTGCGGCCGTTGCCGATGCGGGCTTTGAGAGCCTCGACGCCGCGAAGGACGCGGGCACCGCGTTCGTCTTCATGGGCCACGGCACCGCGCACGTCGCCAAGGTCACCTACAGCCAGATGAACACCCAGATGCAGCAGCTCGGTTATGAGAACGTCTTCATCGGCACCGTCGAGGGTGAGCCGGAAGAGACCGCCTGCGAGGCTGTCATCGAGGCCGTCAAGGCTGCGGGCTATACCAATGTCGTGCTGCGCCCGCTGATGGTCGTCGCCGGCGACCACGCCAACAACGATATGGCTGGTTCCGAGGAAGATTCCTGGAAGACCATGTTCGAAGCCGCTGGCTTCACCGTCGACTGCCAGATCCACGGCCTCGGCGAGATCGCCGATGTGCAGGCGCTCTATGTCGCCCACACCAAGGCTGCGATCGACTCGCTGAACGCCTAATTTGACTTAAACTGAGCTCCGGGGTGGGGAAGACCTGCCCCGGAGCCAAGCGCCATTCAGGAGGAACCATCATGAAAAAGACCATCGCCCTTGCGCTCGCTGCGCTGATGCTGCTCGCGCTGCTGACCGCCTGCGCGGCCAAGCCCGCAGAGACCGAACCTGCAGAGCTGGAACAGACCGTGCAGACCGAACAGCCCGCCGAACCCGAAACCGACGAGACTGCGGAGGATGCGGATGCGCCCGCCGATGAAGAGACGCCCGCCGAACCGGCCCTGCCCGACGGCGTCTATACTGCCGACTTCAACACCGACAGCTCCATGTTCCATGCCAATGAGGCCTGCGACGGCAAGGGCACGCTCACCGTCGAAAACGGCGAGATGACTATCCACGTCAGCCTTGCGGGCACCAGCATCCTCAACCTCTTCCCCGGCGTCAAGGAAGACGCGGAAAAGGAAGGGGCCGAGCTGCTCCAGCCCACCACCGACACCGTTACCTATTCCGACGGCCTCTCTGACGAGGTCTTCGGCTTCGACATCCCCGTTCCTACGCTGGACGAGGAATTTGACCTCGCGCTCATCGGCAAGAAGGGCACGTGGTACGACCACAAGGTCTCCGTCTCCAACCCCGTTCCCGTCGAGGAATCCGGCAAGACCGTCGACGATCTCGCCCTGGCCGACGGCACCTACACCGCCGAGCTGACCTTCGCAGGCGGCTCCGGCAAGGCTTATATCCAGTCTCCCTGCACACTGACCGTCGCGGACGGCAAGGCCGTGGCTACCGTCGTCTGGAGCAGCAGCAAATATGACTATATGCTCGTGGACGGCGAACGCTATGACGTCCTCACGACCGAGCCCGGCTCCACATTTGAGATCCCCGTCGCGGCCTTTGACACCGAGCTCACGGTCATCGGCGACACCACCGCGATGAGCACCCCGCATGAGATCGAGTACACGCTGAACTTCGATTCTGCGACGCTGACCGCTGCCGAATGAAGAAGCTCTTTATAGCGCTCCTCGCCGCGCTGCTGCTGGCCTTCGCGGCCTGCGCCGCGCCGCAGCAGGAGACCGCCGCGCCGGAACCGGCGCAGAGCGAGCCGGCAAGCGCGGTTTCGTGGGACGACCTGACGTTTGACCGGACGCTCCCGCTTCAATACGCCACGCAGTTTTCTGTTTCCTACGCGGGCGAGGACTATACGCGCCTCACGATCGGCGACGATCAAACATTCCTCGTCGTCGCCGGGGACGCGCCCGTGCCGGACGGCGTCCCCGCGGATGTGACCGTCCTGACCCGGCCCCTTTCGCACATCTATCTGGTCGCGACCGCTGCGATGGACTATTTCCGGCAGCTGGACGCCATTGACGCCATCGCCCTCAGCGGCCAGAAGGAGGCGGATTGGTATATCGACGAGGCCAAGGCCGCGATGCAGGCCGGGACGATGGTCTACGCGGGCAAATATTCCGCCCCGGACTATGAGACGATCCTCGCTGCGGGCTGCGACCTTGCCATCGAGAACACGATGATCTACCATACGCCCGAGGTCATCGAGCAGCTCGAGCGCATCGGCGTCCCCGTGCTCATCGAGCGCTCAAGCTACGAGCCGGAGCCGCTGGGCCGCATGGAGTGGCTGAAGCTCTATGCCGCCCTGCTCGGCAGAGAGGACGCGGCCTGCGCATATTATGATGACCTCATCGCCGCGCTCGCGCCCGTGCTCGACCAGGAGCCGACGGGCCAGACCGTCGCGTTCTTCTACATCACGACGTCCGGCGCAGTCAATGTCCGCAAATCCGGCGACTATATCGCCAAGGCCATCCGTATGGCGGGCGGCGAGTATGTCTCGTTCGACGAGAGCGGCGAGGAAAACGCCCTGTCCACAATGACCATCCAGATGGAGTCCTTTTACGACACCGCCCTGGACGCCGACGTCCTCATCTACAACAGCACCATCGACGGCGGGATTACCTCCATCGATGAGCTGCTCGCCAAAAGTCCGCTGTTTGCGGATTTTAAAGCCGTCCAGACCGGCAATGTCTGGTGTATCACGAAAAACTTCTATCAGGAATCGCTCGCCCTCGGCGACATGATCCTCGACGTCCACGCCGTTTTGAACAACCCGGACGCCGCCGATCTCCGGTTCCTAAAAAAATTATCATAACAGGAGGAGCAGCATGGAACATACCCGCAAACTTCACACATGGGGCGGTTTCCTGCTGCTCCTCGTCCTGCTTGTTACCTTTTTGATCTGGAATCTTCTCGCGGGCAGCGTCCGGCTCCCCGCGTCTGAAATATGGGCGATTCTCCACGGCGGCGGCGACCTCACGCAGCGCCGCATCCTGCTGAATATCCGCCTGCCCCGCTTGCTTGCGGCGATGATTCTCGGCGGCGCCCTCTCCGTCTCGGGCTTCCTGCTGCAGACGTTTTTCCACAATCCAATCGCCGGGCCCTTCGTCCTCGGCATCTCGTCCGGGGCCAAGTTCACGGTCGCGGTCACGATGATCCTGCTGCTCAGCCGGGGCGTCACGTCGTCCTCCGCCGCGCTGATCGCAGCGGCCTTTGTCGGCGCGATGCTCTCAATGGGCTTTGTCCTGCTCATCTCGCGGCGCGTCCGCCGGATGAGCCTGCTCGTCGTCTGCGGCGTGATGATCGGCTATATCTGCTCCGCGCTGACGGACTTTCTCGTCACGTTTGCCGACGACAGCAACATTGTCAACCTGCACAACTGGTCCCTCGGCTCCTTCTCCGGCATGAGCTGGGACAATGTCCGCACGATGGCCGTGGTCTGCCGCGCGGCCCTGATCCTGACGTTCCTGCTCTCCAAGCCCCTCCGGGCCTATCAGCTGGGCGAGGTCTACGCGCAGAATCTCGGCGTGCCGCTGCGCGCGTTCCGTGCGGCGCTGATCTTACTTTCCAGTGTGCTCTCCGCCTGCGTCACGGCCTTTGCCGGCCCGATCTCCTTCGTCGGCATCGCCGTGCCGCACCTGATGAAGTCCCTTTTTAAGTCCGCAGAGCCGCTTTTGATGATCCCGGCCTGTTTCCTCGGCGGCGGCGCGTTCTGCCTGTTCTGCGACCTCATCGCGCGCACGGCCTTCGCGCCCACCGAGGTCAGCATCAGCTCCGTCACAGCGGTCTTCGGCGCGCCGGTCGTCATCTATATGATGCTCCACAGAAAGGGGGCGCAGTGATGGATTATCTGCAAACCGATGCCCTGTCCGTCGGCTACAACGGCAAGACGCTCATCTCCAAGGTCGCCCTCTCGGTACAGCGCGGCAGGATCGTCACGCTCATCGGCCCGAACGGCTCCGGCAAGTCGACCATCCTCAAGACCATCATCGGCCAGCTCCCGTCCATTTCCGGCTCAGTCTTCCTCGACGGCGCGGACATGCGCAGCCGCAGCCGGGGCGACGTCGCCCGCCGCATGGCCATCCTGATGACGGCCCGCATGGACCCCGAGCTCATGACCTGCCGCGACGTCGTCAGCACCGGCCGCTATCCCTACACCGGCCATCTCGGCGTCCTCCGCCCGGAGGACAAGGCCATCGTCGAGCAGAGCCTCCGCGAGACCGACGCGCTCGACTTTGCCGACCGGCCCTTCCAGTCCATCAGCGACGGCCAGCGGCAGCGCGTCCTGCTTGCCCGGGCCCTCTGCCAGCAGCCGGAGCTCATCGTCCTCGACGAGCCGACGAGTTTTCTCGACATCCGCTATAAGCTGGAGCTGCTGACCATCCTCAAGCGCATGGTGCGCGAGGAGCACCTCGCCGTCCTCATGTCCTTGCACGAGCTGGATCTTGCCGCCCGCGTCTCCGATACCGTCGTCTGCGTCGCGGGCGACCGGATCGACCGCGTCGGCCCGCCCTCGGAAATTTTCACGCCCGACTATATCGCGGCGCTCTATCGCATGGAGCCGGGAAAATACGATCCCTGCTTCGATTCCTTGGAATTTGTCCCCGGAGGTGCCAGATGAGCGAACAAACCGGAACCTTCTATGCCGTCTCCGTCGGGCCCGGCGACCCGGAGCTGCTGACGCTCCAGGCCGTCCGCGTTCTGGAGAACACGCCCGTCATCGCCGCGCCGCAGACGGCGTCCGGCCAGATGCTCGCGCTCGACATCGCGCGCGGCGCGGTCGATTTGACCGGAAAATCCGTTCTGCCGCTCCGATTCACGATGTCGCATGACGCTGCCGTCCGGGCGGAAAGCTATCGCGCGGCGGCGTCCGCCGTCGAGGCCGAGCTGCGGCAGGGAAGAGACGTTGCGATGGTCAACCTCGGTGACGTCGCCCTCTTCGCTACGGCGTATTACATCTTCGCGGAGATCGAGCGGGACGGGTTTCCGGCCAGAATGCTCCCAGGCGTGACGAGCGTCGCCGCCGTGGCGGCCCGCCTCGGGCAGAGCCTGACCGAGATGGAGCAGCCGCTCCACATCCTTCCGGCGAGCTGCGCTCTGGATGCGGCGCTGGCCCTCCCGGGCACGAAGGTGCTGATGAAATCCGGTTCCGCCATCCACGAGACCGTTGCAGCGCTGGGGCGCACGGGTCTGTTGAAGCGGGCCTCGATGGTCGCCGACTGCGGCCTGCCCAGCGAGCGGGTCTTCCGCGATCTGCGGGAGATCCCGGAAAATGTCAGCTATTTTGCCACCATTCTTGTCCGATCGGAGTGAGCCTATGCAGCAAAATCTTCCGCGTCTGATCCTCGCCGGGACGAACAGCGGCTGCGGCAAGACGACCGTGACCTGTGCCGTTTTGCAGGCGCTCGTGAACCGCGGCCTTTCAGTCGCCGCCGCGAAATGCGGCCCCGATTATATTGACCCGATGTTCCATAGCCGCATCATCGGGGCCAAAAGTTCGAATCTCGATCCGTTTTTCTTCGACGAAAATACGCTTCGCTTCCTCCTCGCGCAGAATGCCTCCGGCTGTGATGTCACGGTCATTGAGGGCGTCATGGGCTATTACGACGGCCTCGGCCTGACCAGTACGCGCGCCAGCACCTACGAACTCGCGCAGAAGACGGTCTCGCCCGTGGTCCTCGTTGTGAACGCGCGCGGCGCGGCACTCTCGGTGCTGGCGTCGGTACGCGGCTTTCTGGACTTTCTGCCGGACGACCGCATCTGCGGCGTCATCCTCAACGGCTGCACCGCGATGACCTACGCGCCGCTCGCGCGTGTGCTGGAAGACCGCCTTGGCGTCAAGGCGTGCGGCTTTCTGCCGAATCTGCCGGACTGCGCGCTGAAAAGCCGCCATCTCGGCCTTGTGACTGCGGCGGAGGTCGCAGATCTGCGCGAAAAAATGCAGCGCCTCGCCGCTGAGGCCGAGCAGACGATCGATCTGGACGCGCTGCTGACCATCGCGCGCGAAGCGCCAGCGCTGGACGTTGTGCCGCCGACGCTTCCGGCGCCCGGCGCACCGGTGCGCATCGGTGTTGCGCGGGACAATGCGTTCTGCTTTTACTATGAAGACAGCCTCGGCCTGCTCCGGACGGTCGGCGCGGAGCTCGTGCCGTTTTCTCCGCTCTCTGACAGCGCCTTGCCCGCCGGACTCGACGGCCTCTATCTCGGCGGCGGCTATCCGGAGCTCTATGCCGCGCAGCTGAGCGAAAATCGCTCCATGTGCAGCAGCGTCCGCGCCGCGCTGGAGGCGGGGCTGCCCTGCATTGCCGAATGCGGCGGCTTTATGTACCTGACAGAGGCTATCGGGGAGCATCCGATGGTGGGCTTTCTGCCGGGGCGCTGCTTCGACGCCGGGAAGCTCGCACGCTTTGGCTACGTCACGCTGACGGCCGAGCGGGACAACCTGCTCTGCCGCGCGGGCGGATCCATCCCTGCACACGAATTCCACCACTGGGATGCGGAGCAGACCGGAGACGCCTTCACGGCGGCGAAGCCCTTCGGCCGCAGCTGGCCGTGCGTCTTCGCCACGGACACCCTCTACGCGGGCTATCCGCATTTCCATTTTTACGCGAATCCATCCTTTGCCGTCCGCTTTCTGGACGCGTGCCGAAAGGGGAAACACCATGCTGGAACAGATCAGACCGATGGACATTGAGCGCCGCAGCTTCGAGATCATCACCGAGCTGCTGGGAGACCGTAAGCTCGACCCTGAAAACGAGCTCGTCATCAAGCGCGCCATCCACACGACTGCCGACTTTGACTATGCCGACAATCTCGTCTTCTCCGACCACGCGGTCACGAAGGGGATCGAGGCGCTGCGCGCCGGCTGCGACATCGTCACCGATACGCAGATGGCGAAGGCCGGCATCAACAAGACCATTCTAGCCTCCCTCGGCGGGGAAGTCCACTGCTTCATGTCCGATCCGGACGTTGCCGCGGAGGCAAAAGCGCGCGGCGTCACCCGCGCCATCGTCTCGATGGAGCGGGCCGCGCAGCTGCCGAAGCCCTGCATCTTTGCCATCGGCAACGCGCCGACGGCCCTTGTCTCGCTCGAGGCCCTGATGGAAGCGGACAAGCTGCACCCGGCGCTCATCATCGGTGTGCCGGTCGGCTTTGTCAACGTCATTGAGAGCAAGGAGCTCGTCATCGCGAACTGCCGCGCGCCCTATATCGTCGCGCGCGGGCGCAAGGGCGGCAGCAATGTCGCCGCCGCGATCTGCAACGCGATGCTCTACCAGATCCGGCGCTGAGATGGAAGAATACGTCATCAAGGACGGAAAAAAGCTCCGTCTCGGCTATACGACCGGCTCCTGCGCGGCTGCTGCGGCAAAAGCTGCGGCGTGGATGTTGCTGACCGGCGGCAAAATGCCGGCTATCGATCTGCTCACGCCCAAGGGCGTCGCCCTGACGCTGGACGCGCTTGAGATCACGAGAACCCCCGATACCGTCTCCTGCGCCATCCGCAAGGACAGCGGCGACGATCCGGACGTCACGCACGATACCCTCGTGTTTGCAGCCGTCCAACGCACGGAAACACCCGGCGTCACGATCGACGGCGGCGCGGGCGTGGGCCGCGTGACGAAGCGCGGGCTCGACCAGCCGGTCGGCGCTGCGGCCATCAACTCCGTCCCGCGCCGCATGATCCGCGAAAACGTCGAAGAGGTCATGCGCCTCTGCGATTATCGCGGCGGTCTGGCCGTCATGATCTCCGTGCCGGAGGGCGAGGCGCTCGCAAAAAAGACCTTCAACCCCCGCCTCGGCATTGTCGGCGGCATTTCCATCCTCGGTACGACCGGCATCGTCGAGCCGATGAGCGAGCAG
>OIZX01001054.1_pt1 | contig 15532 bp, 12 predicted proteins | sample 1588621 | NCBI WGS metagenome assembly OIZX01 (sample SAMN03283276) | human gut metagenome | biome: human-associated habitat; material: feces | host: Homo sapiens | place: Peru | collected 2012
ATTTAAAATAGAAAAATCACCGTAGGGGCGAACTGCGTTCGCCCGCTAAATTATAGTTTAATTGAGTGCATCGCTTACAGCATCGCCGGCTTTGTCTACTGCACCGCCTACTCCGTCAGCAATGTCGTCTGCGCCCTCGCCGATATCGTCGCCGACTTTGTCAGCTTTGCTTTCGGCATTACTCATAGCGCTGCTTGCGTTACTTTCTGCCGTATTTGTTGAGGTTTGAGAATTGTTTGTTGCGCTTTCGCTTGTGCTCGGTAAGGTGGTTGTTGTTATTTCATCGTTGTTTTTTGAGCAACCCATAAATACCGTTGCGATTATCGCTATTGCTATTGCTATAATTAAAATTTTGCTGTTCATAGTTAATACTTCCTTTCAAATCTATTATTAATCAAATTATTATTTTTATACATTTATTTTGTGAGCGTTCCGCCGTCGGAGTAAAGAAGAAGCATAATATCTTCCTCACTGCCGTCGTCGGCATTGATATAAATGAGAACTTCCTCTTTTGTTTCATTACTTTTACATCTGAATTCATAGCAGTTTGCTTCTTTACCGTTTTCTTTCGGAATTACGCACTTTTTGCAGTCAATAACTTTTAAATTCTCACTTAATTTTTTTTGCGCTTCGTCTTTAGTCAGCTTGCAGTCAAATGCTTTGCGATTTTCAGTGTGATTTTTTAAATATCCCTGTGCTTCAAGTGAAACTATTTTGCCGTTGTCCATTGATACGCCCACTTTGATAAGGTCACTGTAATAGGTTGTGTTGCCGATTTTGAAAGCAAAATTAACCGTGCAAATGTTGTTGTTTATTGCATAATAAGTGTTTGTCATATTTTTGTAGCCGATATTGTTTAAAAAGCTTTGTGCAAGGTTTACCGCATTGCCTTCGTCAATGGAACTTGATGTTATTTTGCCGCCGTAAAGCACATATGCCGGGTAACCGCCGAGCTTTGTAATTGCAACCGTTTTTTGCGAAAAAGTGAAAGTATAACAAGCTATGTCACCGTTATCTTCGCCTGAATATGAAAGTTCGCTTATATTGCAGTTTATTACTTTTGCCGCAATTTCCCGTGCCTGCTCACGGCTGATTTTTTCAGCACTTTCAAGAAGCTTAGATTTTCGATTTAATACTGCGTCTGCAAACGGACCGTCATAAAGCAAAGTAGGGTAGTCTTTAAAAATTTTTGCTGTGCCGGAAAAACCGTTTGAAAGCGAAGAAATGTTAACGCTTTTTGCTTTTAAATCATCTGCGTCAATTTCTGCGCCGCTGTTGGCTATTGCCGCCATATCTCCGACGCTTTCGTTAAGCTTTGTTGCGTAGTTTAAAAGCTTGCTCAGATTTTGGTGTTCTTCTTCGCTGACAGATTCTTTGTTTGCGATTTTGTTTGCAATGTATGTTGCATAGTCGCTTGCCTGCGTGATAAATTTATAGGTTGAACTGAGGTTCATTTGCTTTGTCGGTAAGCGTGAAAGCGAATCTTTGGCAGATGCACATTCGCTGTATAAGTCTTTGCTTATTTGCATAAGCATTTTGTTTGAATTTGAATAGACAGATTTTGTTAGGTTTGTTTGAATTGAATCGAGGTTTTCGCTCAGTTCATTCAAGCTTTGCTGATAGCTAAGCTCTAATTGTGCTTTGTAATTGTCGGCACGATTCATATTGATTATTGCCCAGCTTGCAAGTACCAAGGCAAAAGCAACCGTATATGAAAACAGCCTGATGTAACTTCGTTTAGTCATAGTAATAACCTCCGTTTTAAATGTCGATAAAGCGGCTAAATCACGCCGGGTTTTTATAACTCGTAGTAAGACTGTTCGTAGGGCAGGGACTTGCTCCTGCCGAAGTCTATTTTAGTTATTGGACTTTTAAAAATGTCAAGGGCATCGAGCCCTTAACATTTTTGGCGTTTTTCGCCTTTTGTTCGGGGGCAGTACCATCGTACAGCACCCGCTCACAAAAAACAAAATTTATCTCACTTTCTCAACATTTTATATTTTTGACTGAAATTTCAAAAACATTCAAAAAATTGTTTTATTATAGTAGGCTTTGTGCTATAATGTGGTTAATTGTAATTAATATGGAGTAGTAGAATTATGGCAAAGGTCAAAGGAAAAAAGAGAATTGTTGTTAAGGTCGGCACATCGACTTTAACTCATAAAACAGGCAAAACAAATATTGCAAGACTTGCTAAACTTGCTTCCGTGCTTTCAGACTTAAAAAATGAAGGTCACGAAGTTGTGCTCGTTTCAAGCGGTGCTATTGCAGTAGGTTGGTCAAAACTCGGACTTAGCGAAAAGCCCAAAACCGTTCAAGGTTTGCAGGCTTCTGCCGCTGTGGGTCAGTGTGAACTTATGTTTCTTTATGACAAGCTTTTTTCAGAATATACCGTTACTGTAAGTCAGCTTCTTTTCTCTGCCGAAACTTTAAGAAATCCGGAGGAAAAGGAGCACCTTGTTGATACTTTTAATCAGCTTCTTGACTATGGTGCTTTGCCTATAATTAATGAGAACGACTCGGTTTATATTGAGGAACTTTTAAACGGTGATAATGATTGCCTCAGTGCTCTCGTCGCAACTCTTATCAATGCCGATTTGCTCATTATGCTTACCGACACTCACGGTCTTTACGACTGTAACCCGAGTGAAAATGAAAATGCTAAGCTTATCAGCGTTGTTGAAGAAATTAATGACGATATTTATTCTATAGCCGGCGGTGCGAGTGAAAAGGGTACGGGCGGTTTTCAAACAAAAATCAAAGCTGCCGATATTGCAACAAGTTACGGCATACCGGTAGTTATTATGAACGGCGAAAAGCCGACCGATTTATACAAAGTGCTTTCGGGTGAAAGCATAGGTACATATTTTAAAGCAAAGGGTGATAACAATGCTTGAACAGTTAGGAATTAATGCAAAAAAGGCTTCTTTGTCGCTTGCCTGTGCGACGAGTGAAAAGAAAAATGAAGCACTCAAAGCTATTGCAAATGCACTTGTTGAAAATTCTGCAAAGATTATTGAAGCTAATAAAATTGATTATAACGCTCAAATAGGTATTCTCGATTCGGGTATGCTTGACAGGCTTGAACTTAATGAGGACAGAATTCGTGGTATGGCTGACGGTTGTTTGCAGGTGATGGCGCTTGATGACCCTTGCGGCAGAGTGCTTGAAACCGTTGAAAGACCTAATGGACTTGTGATTAAAAAAGTAAGCTGCCCTATGGGTGTTATCGGCATTATTTATGAAGCACGGCCTAATGTTACATGTGACGCAGGTGCACTTTGCTTAAAAAGCGGCAACGCAGTCATTCTTCGTGGCGGCAAAGAGGCTGTTCATTACAATATTGCTATCGGCGAAGTTATGAGAAAGGCGGTTAAAAGCGTCGGTCTTGACGAAAATGTTATTCAAGTTGTTACTGACACAAGCCGTGAATCTTCAACCGAACTTATGAGGATGAAAGGTACGCTTGATTGTCTTATTCCGAGGGGAAGCAAAAGGCTTATTCAGGCTGTTGTTGAAAACGCTACCGTGCCTGTTATTGAAACGGGTTCGGGCAACTGCCATATTTTTGTTGACGAAAGCGCAGATATCAATATGGCGGCAAATATTATTTTTAATGCGAAAACTCAGCGTATCGGCGTTTGCAACGCATGTGAAAGTTTGGTTATCCATGAAAATATTATTGATAAGGCTTTGCCGGTTATAAAAGCAAGGCTTGATGAAAAAAATGTTATCATTCGTGGCGATGAAAGGGCAAAAGAAGCTTGCCCTGATATTCAAACGGCGAGTGAGGAAGATTTCGGCACGGAATACCTTGACTATATTATAAGCGTTAAAACGGTTAAAAGTGTTGACGAAGCTATTGAGCATATCAATAAGTATTCCACCGGCCATTCAGAAGCTATAATTACCCAAAGCAAGGAAAATGCGGATAAATTTATGGCACTGATAGATTCTTCGTCTGTTTATCATAATGCTTCAACAAGATTTACAGACGGCGGAGAATTCGGCTTGGGCGCTGAAATAGGCATTTCTACCCAAAAGCTTCACGCAAGAGGACCTATGGGTCTTAGAGAACTTACTACTACCAAATATTTAATTTACGGAAACGGACAGGTTAGGTAATGACTGAAGAAGAAAGACAAAAAATGCGTAAAAAGCGCCAAAGGGCGAGAAAACGCAAAAAAGTCAGAAAAAAAATTTTATTGACAATAGTGCTGATAATAATATTATTAGCCGTTTTTGTTACTACAATTAAAATAGTTAACCCTACTTTTGATTTGTCGGCTTATTTTCCCGAGGGTAAGGCGCAGCAGGCAGTTAAACTTGTTGACGAAAAGGTATTTAAAAATACTACCACCACAACAACTCAGCCTACTACCGAAAAGGTTACGACTACAAAGCCCCTTGCAACTAAAAAGGCAGATTACGATTATGACGATTTCAGCGTTTTTGCCTTTGACACTTCGCTTCAAGGCAATCAAATCGGCAATCTTCTCGGCAAAACTCAGGGTGCGGTAACTTACAGTTCTTCCTATATTTACTACAGTGTGCCGAATGAGGGAATTTTCCGCTTTGAGCCGAATGAGGAAAAAAATTCAAAAGTTCAAAAAGGTGAATATAATTTTAAATATCTTAATGTTTTGGGCGATTATCTTTACGCAGTTGATATGAATTCAAATACGCTTAAAAAAATGCCTGTTTCCGGCGGTGACAGCGTAAATATGGCTGAAAATATCGCTTTTGCTTACCTTTATAATGATAAGATTTTTTATGTCGGTACGGATAATAAAGTTGGCTATGTCAGTACTTCCGATTTTTCCAATACCGTTCTTTATACTGCCGGTGGCGACAAAACGGTTTCGTTTGCAGGCATTTCACTTTCAAGGGTGTTTTTCGTTACTCACGATAATGTTGCAAATTATGACGAATACATAACCGTCAGCCAAAATGATTCAAACGATGTTTTAAACTTTAGGGATGATACCAAAGATAACGATATAATCAACCTTTCGTTTGAATGTGGCTTTATGTATTATTATAAGAAAAATGACGATTCATCCTATTCTCTTACAAGGCAAAAGTTCGGGTCAACAAATGAGGTTGCATTAGTTGAAAATGCAACGGTAACAGATTATCCGAGTGTTTATGCCAATAGGCTTTACTACGCTGAACTTGACGGCTCAACCTACAGGGCAAAAGAGCTTAATATGAACTCAATGGATACAAAAACTATGCTTTCGCTTTCCGACTGCGACCTTACGGGTACACTCGGCGTCGGCTACGGATATCAATATGTATTTTTAATCGGAACAAAGGTTGACGGCGGTGACTTTGTTTGCAAATCAAGTTGCATTTATACCTCGTCGTCAAGCGATAATACGCTCACTTTCAGCGACGGTAAGATGAGTTATTAGTATAGAAAAAGGCTTTCAACAAAGGGAAAGTTTTAAGTTGTTTTATTAACTCTAATTTAACTTAACACACAAGGAATTATATTTATGGACAAGTACAAAAAATTAGCTTCCAACACAATAATATTTGCGATTGGTACTTTTTCGTCAAAAGTATTGTCGTTTTTATTAATGCCGTTTGTAACCAGAATGATGGGCACGGGCGACTACGGTGCCGCCGACCTCGTTCAGCAAACGGTAAATGTGCTCATACCTATTGTTACCTTGCAGGTTAACAGTGCGGCGCTTCGTTTTGCGCTTGACAAAGCGGTTAACAAGGCGGATGTTTTTAAAGTCGGGGTAAGGACAACCCTTTCCGGTTTTGCGGTATTTTTGCTTTTCACCTATCCTTTAAGCTTGCTAACGATTAACGACTTCCACCTCGGCGATTATATAATTTTGATTGTTGCTTTCGTTCTTGTTTCAAGTTTTAGACAGCTTTGTCAGCAGTTTGTAAGGGGCTGCGGTCATGTTAAGCTTTATGCGCTTGACGGTATACTTGCAACGGCAACAACCTTGGCGTTTACAATTTTATTCCTCGGTCCTTTCAAATGGGGTGTAACAGGTTATATTGTTGCTATTATTGCATCCGATGCTTGCTCGGTAATTTTCTATTTTGCCACTGCCAAGCTTTACCGCTATATTGGTTTTAATAAGCTTAAAGATAAAGGAATTGCGCACCAAATGCTTAAATATTGCGTGCCGCTTATTCCTACCGTTGTTTTGTGGTGGATAATCAATGTGTCGGACAGATATATGGTAACTTATTTTATTTCTTCTTCGGCAAACGGTCTTTATACCGCCGCTTCAAAAATTCCTAATTTTGTTATTCTTTTCTCGCAGATATTTATTGACGCTTGGCAACTGAGTGCGGTTGACGAATATGATCAGGAGGGTGGAGCACAGTTCTTTACCAAGGTGTTTAGAGTTTATTCGGGCGGTATTTTTGCCGTGGCTTCGGTGCTCATTCTTCTTTGCCAGATTATAACAAAAATACTTGTTGCCGACGATTATTACGATTCGTGGCAGTATGTTCCTATCCTTATTATTGCAACGACTTATTCGTGCATCGTAAATTTTCTCGCTTCCGTTTATATGGCAAAAAAGAAGAGTGTTATGTCGCTCGTTACTGCTATGAGCGGTGCGGTTACAAACTTTGTGCTTAACCTCGTGTTTATCCCAAGGCTCGGTGCTAACGGTGCGGCTCTTGCCACTGTTTGCGCTTTCCTCGTTGTGTTTGTCACAAGGGGACTTGACACGAGAAGATATATTAAAATCGATTTCAAACTTCCGATTTTGCTCGGTGAAACTGCAGTTTTAGTTACTCAGTCGCTTCTTCTTCTCAAGTTTAAATCGGGTGTTATGATTTATGTTATTGAAGCCGTTCTTGTTGCTGCAATGCTTCTTCTCAACTTGAAACCTATTAAGGAACTTGCAATGCTTTTGTTAAATAAATTCTTAAAAAAGAAGAAATCGTAATTTAAAATATAAACAATTAGCGCTTACAGTTGCAAAATTGCAAATTTTAGTATATAATGTACAAAGAACACAGAAAAATAAACTAAATATATAACAAATTTTGGAGGATATGTATGGAAAAGATGACTGTTTCACAGGCTAAGAAAGCTATAAGCAACAAGCTTAGCCATTTCTTCGGTGTTGATACAAAAACAGCAACCGACGAACAGTATTATAAAGCAGTAGCTATGATTATCCGTGACAGACTTTCACAGATGAACAGCGAATTTAGAAACGAAGCAAAAGGACAGGACAGCAAGGAAATTTACTATCTTTGTATGGAATTCCTTATGGGTCGTTCACTTAAAAATAATCTTTATAATCTTGATTTGACCGATACTTTCAAAAAAGCGCTTGAATCTTTTGATGTAAACCTTGATAAGCTTTATGAAAAAGAGCCTGATGCAGGTCTTGGCAACGGCGGTCTCGGCAGGCTTGCAGCTTGCTACCTTGACGGTCTTGCAACAAACGGTTTCCAGTCAATGGGTTATTCAATCAGATATGAAGCAGGTATCTTTAAGCAAAAGCTTGTTGACGGCTGGCAGACAGAGCTTCCTGATTTCTGGCTTCCGGGCGGCGAGGTTTGGCTCGTTCCTCGTGAAGAAAGAGCAGTTGAAGTTAAGTTTGAAGGCTGGGTTGACGAAAGCTGGGACGGCGATTTCCACCATGTTGACTATAAGGACTGCAACACTGTAACGGCAGTTCCGTACGATATGTATGTTTCAGGTAAGGGCAAGGGTGTTTCAAGGCTTCGTCTTTGGGCGTCAAGAAAGCCTGAACTTGATATGGGTCTTTTCAATTCGGGTTCATATATTAAGGCTATGGAGCAGTCGGCTATGGCAGAAGCTATTTCAAAGGTACTTTATCCTGCCGACAATACTCCGGAGGGCAAGTCGCTTCGTCTTCGTCAGCAGTATTTCCTTGTTTCTGCTTCAATTCAGGATATTATTCAGCGTCACTTAACAAAGTACGGCACACTTGACAATTTACCTGACAAGGTTGCAATTCATATCAATGACACTCACCCTACTATGGCTATTCCTGAGCTTATGAGAATTATGCTTGATGAATGCGGCTATGACTGGGATACTGCGTGGAGCCTTGTAACAAGAACTGTTGCTTACACCAACCATACAGTTATGAAAGAAGCGCTCGAATGTTGGAGCGAAGACCTCTACAAGCGTCTTTTACCTCGTATTTATTCTATCACTAAAGAGATTGATAACCGTTTCAGAGCATATGTTTGGGGTGCAACAGGTGATGCGGATAAGGTTGAGCGTATGGCTATCGTTTCAGGCGGTGTAGTAAGAATGGCTAACCTTTGCGTCGCAGGCTCACACTCTGTTAACGGCGTTTCTGCACTTCACTCTGAAATACTTAAAGATACAGTATTTAACGATTTCTATACTATTACTCCTGAAAAGTTTACAAATGTAACTAACGGTATTGCGTTTAGAAGATGGATATGCCAGGCTAACCCTGAGCTTACTTCGTTTATTACCGAGCTTATCGGTGACGGCTTTATCACAAAGAGTGATGAACTTCTCAAACTTCGTGACTACAAGGATGACAAGCAGGTTCTTGACAGACTTACTGCTATCAAACTTGCAAATAAGGAAAAGTTTGCCGCTATTGTTAAAAAGAGAAACGGTATTGAACTTGACCCTAACTCGATTTTTGATGTTCAGGTTAAAAGACTTCACGAATATAAGCGCCAGCAACTTAATGTTCTCAACATTATTGCAGAGTATCAAATGCTCAAGGCTAACCCTAATATGGACTTCCAGCCAAGGACATATATCTTCGCATCAAAAGCGGCTCCAGGCTACTTTATGGCAAAGAAGATTATTGAACTTATCGATGCTCTTTCAAAAGTTGTTAACAACGACCCTGATATCAAGGGCAGAATTAAAGTAGTATTTATGGAAGACTACAATGTTTCACTTGCCGAATCGCTTATGCCTGCCGCTGATATTTCAGAGCAGATTTCTCTTGCGGGTACAGAGGCTTCGGGTACAGGTAATATGAAACTTATGTTAAACGGCGCAATTACCCTCGGTACTCTTGACGGTGCAAATGTTGAAATTCACGACGCTGTAGGCGACGATAACATCTTCCTGTTCGGCTTGAAAACTCCTGAGGTTATGGAACTTCAAAAGAAGGGCTATAACCCTATGGAATATATGTACAATAACGATGTTCTTAAATCTGCCGTTGAATTTATCAATGCAGGTGTTAACGGCAAGAGTTTCGGCGAAATTTCGTCTGCTCTTATGAATGTTGACCAGTATATGGCATTCGCTGATTTTGCAGATTATCAAAAGGCGCAGCAGGCTTCCGCTCTTGCATATCAGGATAAGGAAAAGTTTGCTAGAATGTCACTTATGAATATCAGCGGCGCAGGAATTTTCAGCGCAGACCGTTCTATTATGGACTATGCAAATAACATTTGGCACACAAAGCCGGTTGAATTTAAGGCTGAGCCAAAGACTGCAAAAAAGAGCGCTCCTATGGGCAGCAAAGAAGTAAAAAAAGCCGAACCTAAGAAGAGCGAAAAAAAAGCAGAGCCTAAAAAGGAAACAGCTAAGACTGAAACAAAGGCTGATCCAAAAAAAGAAGTAAAAAAAGAAGCTCATAAAAAAGCTTCAAAAAAGACAACTAAAAAGTCTAAGTAATCGGTAAAAATATAAGGCGACTGCAGGTCGCCCCTACGGTAGTCTACATCATTTAGGCAGCCCAAAATGGAAAAACTTCGTAGGGGCGAACTGTGTTCGCCTCTTTGCTTTGTAAAGGAAAAAGATTAGTGCAGATATATAATTCACGAGATAAGAGTTACAAGTCAATAATTTCGGCTATTGCTACAAATGAAAAATGCAAGTTTCGCATAACTGTGCCGAGGGATATGAAATGCTCAGGCGCATGTCTTGCCATAACCAAAGAAAACGAGAGTACTCAGTTTTACAATATGTTTTGGGCAGGTATGTGCGGCGACAATTTTGAATATTGGGAGCTTCATTTTTATGCCACAACGCCGGGTCTTTATTTTTACCATTTTGTGCTTGACACCCCTTGGGGCAAAAGCTATGTTAAAAATGCAGGAGAGGGCAGGGGCGAACTCAATGCTTCACTTGCTGATTTTCAGCAGACTGTTTATGATGAAAATTTTGTAACGCCCGACTTTTTGAAGGGCGGAATTATGTATCAAATTTTTCCTGACAGATTTTATAACTCGGGCACACCTAAGAAAAATGTGCCGAAAACAAGAGTTATGAGAGAGTGGGGTGACACTCCTTTTTGGAAAGAGGAGCAGATGAACGGCATTTGGAATAACGACTATTTCGGCGGTGATTTAAAGGGGATTGAAAAGAAACTGCCTTATATTGCCGATTTGGGAGTTAACTGCATTTATCTTAACCCGATTTTTGAATCTCACTCTAACCATAGGTATGACACTGCCGATTATGAAAAGATTGACAGCCTTTTGGGTGATGAGGAAGATTTGAAGCACCTTTGCAAAATTGCGAAAGAAAAGTTTGGCATCAGCATTATTCTTGACGGTGTGTTCAGTCATACCGGTTGTGACAGTCGGTATTTTAATATGTATTCAAGCTATGACGATATCGGTGCGTATAACAGTAAGGAAAGTCCGTATTTTTCTTGGTACAAATTTATTAATTGGCCGGACGAATATCATTCTTGGTGGGGCATTAAGCTTTTACCGGAGGTTATTGAAGAAGATGAAAGCTATCGAAATTATATCTGCGGCAAAGACGGCATTCTTCGCAAATGGCTTAGGTGCGGCATTGCAGGTTATAGGCTTGATGTTGCCGACGAATTGCCGGATATTTTTCTTGACGATTTAAGAAAAGCGGTTAAGGACGAGAACAAAGATGCAATAATTATAGGCGAAGTTTGGGAGGATGCGACCAATAAATTTGCCTACGGTCAAAGGCGAAAATATCTTCTCGGTGAAGAGCTTGACAGCGTTATGAACTATCCGTTTGCCGATGCAGTGCTCAATTTTGTTCGCTTTGCAAACGGCGACGCATTTTTTAACAGCATTATGTCTATTGTTGAAAATTATCCGCCGCAGGTTTTGTCTGTTCTTATGAATCATATCGGCACTCACGACACAGAGCGTGCCATTACACGCCTTGCAGGTGAAAACAGCGACGGCAAGGACAGAGAGTGGCAGTTTGAACATAACACCCTTTCAAAATATGACTATTTAAAGGGCATTTCAATGATGAAAATTGCTTCTCTTCTTCAGTTTACTTTGCCGGGTGTTGCATCAATTTATTATGGTGATGAGATTGGTATGCAGGGTATGAAAGACCCTTTTAACCGTGGATGTATGCAGTGGGATAATATTAACGAGGAACTTTTAAAATGGTATAAGCGCCTCGGTCAGCTTCGCCTCAGTTCAAAAGCATTTGTAAACGGTGATTTTGAAAAGGTGTTTTGCGACGGCGGAGTAATAGCCTATGCAAGAAACAGTGAGCACGACGCCGCTTTGGTTGCGGTTAATAATTCGTCCGATTTTAAGCGCATTTTCGTCGGCACAAAGTGGGATAATTCCTATTCGCTTTTTGATGAAACCCCATGCGACGGTTTTATTACCATTCCACCATATAGGTACACTCTTTTAACTATTAAATATTGATTATAATAATAAAATCACCCCGTCGGGCTTTTGCGCCTGACCTAATGTTTGAAACTTCGGTGCGGTTATGGCTGCTTATTCACAACCGTAAATTATAATTTATACTCACTTGACTTATATAAATTTTGTGTTAATATACATATGTATTATTTTTTAAGGCAGTGTAAAAATGGACACAAAAGAGATTTTAAAAGAAAAGCAAATGAGTGAAAATTTCATACTCGGTATTATGCTTGCACTGACAGGCGGTTTTCTTGATGCATACACATATATCACTCGTGGCGGTGTTTTTGCGAATGCTCAAACGGGTAATATAGTTTTAATGGGTATCAACCTTGCAAAAGGTGATTTTGAGCGTGTGTTTCACTATGTTGTACCTATTCTTGCTTTTGCTTTTGGTATACTACTTGCGGAAGTAATTAAGTCAAAGCTTAAACAGGCGCAGCATATGCACTGGAGGCAGATTATTGTTTTGGCTGAAATAATTTTGCTTATCGTCTGCGGCTTTATTCCCGACGGAAAGGGGAACACTGCAGTTAATGTTGTTATTTCTTTCGTTTGCTCACTTCAGGTTGAAAGTTTTAGGGTTATTAATGGCAACACGGTCGCAACAACAATGTGTACCGGTAATTTGAGAAGCGGTACAGAACTTCTATTCCTCGGTATTCGTAAAAAAAATAAACAAATTGCGCTTAGAAGTTTAACTTATTATGGTATAAATCTTTTCTTTACACTCGGTGCGATTGTAGGCGCTGTTATAACAAGGTTTCTTGATGTAAAAAGTATTTTTATTGCAAGTGCGCTCCTTGTTATTCCGTTTATTATGATGTTTAAACCAAGCGAAAATGTTGAATACAAATAAAAATAGGGCGAACTGTGTTCGCCCGTTTTTTTATTTAAATTTATAACCTCTGCCCCAAATTGTTTTTATGCAATCGGTTTGTTCGTCGGCTTCTTTAATTTTGTCACGAAGTCGGTTGATATGAACGGTTAAAGTTGAAGTGTCGCCGAGTGAATCGTATCCCCAAACGCTTTCAAAAAGTTCGCTTTTTGAATAAATGGTGTTTGGATGAGAAGCTAAAATATAGAGAACCTCAAACTCCTTTTTTGTAAGCGTAATTTCTTTGTCACCGACAAACGCTTCGCCCGTATCTTTAAAAAGCTTGATATTGTCACGGATAAGGACATTATTTTGCTTATCGGCTTGATTTGTAAGAGTTTTGTATCGGCTGATGTGCGCCTTAACCCTTGCAACAAGTTCGCCGGGTGAAAACGGTTTGACAATATAGTCGTCAGCCCCAAAGCCAAGACCGGAGATTTTGTCTATTTCATCACGCTTTGCAGTAACAAAAATAACAGGAGTGTTTTTGACTTCTCTGATTTTTTGACAAATTTCAAAACCGTTTATGCCGGGAAGCATTACATCAAGCAAAATAAGGTCGAAGTTTTCATTCAGCGCAAGCTCTAAACCTTCTTTACCGTTTGTTGTGGCACAAACGGTCATATCGCTTGCTTCAAGATAGTCCTTTTCAAGTTCAAGGATATTTTCGTCATCTTCAATTATTAAAATGTTACTCACTGTTATCTGTCCTTTCTGTAATTTTTGGCATTGAAATAAAGATTGATAGACCTTCGCCCTGCTTACTGCTTGCCCAAATTAAGCCGCCGTGAAGCTCAACAATTTGCTTGCAAACAGCCAAGCCCAAACCTGAACCCTGACTTACTTTTGTTCTTGCGGGGTCGGTACGATACATAGTGGCAAAAATTTTTGAGACATTTTCTTTTTCAACTCCTATGCCGTTATCCGTAAGTTCAATAATAACCGTTCTTTCGTATTCACTTACTACAAGACGAACTGTACCCCGGCAATCGTCACGGGCATACTTTATTGAATTCATAACAATATTGCGAAATACCCGTGCAAATGCATCGGTGTCAACGCTGATTTGAGTATCGTCTTTAAAATTGCATTGAAGCGAAAAGTCAAAATTGCTTCTTTCAAGCATATGCTTAATTTCATTGGCTCCATCGTCAATAAAATCTTTAAGGTTAACATTAACTTTGTTGAGTCGATAGCCTTTAAGTTCAAAACGGGAAATTGTAAGCAGGTCGTTAAGTATTTTTTCGGTATCGTCAATAGATGTGCAAATTCTGTCCAAATACTTTCTCTGCTTTTCAGGTGTAGCGGCAATACCGTCTTTGAGTCCTTGTGCGTAACCCTTTGCGGAAGTGAGCGGAGTTCTTACATCGTGTGCAATTCCTGCAATAAGTTCTTTACGCTCCTCCTCGGCTTTGTTTTGCTTTTCAATCGAGTTTTTGAGTCTGAGGCGCATTTCGTTAAAACTTTCAACTGTTTGGCCAAGTTCGTTTTTTGATTTGTAATTTATTTCATAATCGAGGTTGCCCCTTGCAATTTCATCTGCACCCTCGGCAATTCGATTTATAGGATAAACGATTGTGCGAGAGGTGATAAGTGATATGATAACTATTGCAAGTACAAAAACGGCAACGATTATGAGTGCTATTATACCCGTTCTGCCGAGCAAAAGGTTTGTAAACTCACTTGCCGTGTAGTGAGTTGAGGCATCGCTTACCGTATAATCAGTGTTTACCGCAACAATAAGATAAGTGTTTTTATCCGATTTTGCGTGGTTTACGATGACAAGACCGTTGTTGCCGAAGTAATTGATATTTTCCGCTTTGTTAAACGAAACTATTTTACCTGCCTGCTCAAGAATATTGCCGGCGTTTTTTGAAGAATAAAATTCTTTTCCGTTTTTTTCAATATAAATTGACGAGCCTAATTTTTCAATAGGCGAAATAAACTCTGTAAGGCTTTCAACCTTTTGATTGTCTTCTTCGTCAGACAAGAGCGTTGAAGAAATACTGCTGATGGTTTGCGCCCACTGAATTTGGTTTACCGTGCTGTACGAATTTGTCGTTACACTCGAAATATTGAAATACGAGCCTGTAAAATAAATAAGTAAAGGCGAAAAGGCAGCGATAAGAATAATCGGAATCAAAATTCCAAGCAGGGAAGTGAGCATAATTCTTGTGCTGATTTTTAAATTTTTACCGCTTCTCTGTTTTGGCTTTTTTACTTTTTCTTTTTTGTTTTTCACTCTTTTACTCCGTTTTTCTTTGATTCCTGAAGTGCTTCAATAAGTCCGCCAAAGTGAATTTCGGCAAATCTGTACGCTTCGTTGTCAAGGATAGATGATTCGTGAGTAACATGATATTTTATAATTCCGCATGTGCCGCTGATTATGTATTGAAGCGAATATTCGCTTATCCCCTCAATGTCCTTGTTAATAAGGTCAAGCGCACGACGAATACCTTGTTGAAGTTTTTGCGTAAGCAAGTTTGAACCTGAACTTGTAAGCAAAATTCTGTATGCTTCTTTGTCTTCTTCAATGGTTTTAATACCCATTTTAATTACACTTGCCGCACCGACTGTGTCGACCCTAAGCTTTCTCGTTTCACGCCTGAGCTGTTTGCCAACGCCGAAGAAAAGCTTAAACACAAGTTCGTCGCAAACTTTGTTTAACAAATCATATTTGTCACTGTAGTGAAGATAAAAAGTGTTGCGGCTTATCATTGCAAGGTCTGTTATATCTTTGACGGAAATATGGTCAAATCCCTCTTTTTCGATGAGCTCAAAAAATGCTTTTTTTATCGATTTTTGCGTTCTTTTAATTCTTAAATCTACCGTTCCGTCTCTCTTTGCCATTGTGCTCTCCTTATTTTTGAACCAATTAAAATATTGGTCATAGTGTTCAATAACTAACTGTTTTTTCTATTTTAACATTAATTAACACAATAATCAATAATCATTTTGATAATATAAATTATAATTTAGCGGGCGAACGCAGTTCGCCCCTACGGTGATTTTTCTATT
>OIZX01001069.1_pt1 | contig 15374 bp, 16 predicted proteins | sample 1588621 | NCBI WGS metagenome assembly OIZX01 (sample SAMN03283276) | human gut metagenome | biome: human-associated habitat; material: feces | host: Homo sapiens | place: Peru | collected 2012
AGAATATCACGAATCTTAGAATCCAGTGACAGTGCCATAATTGTATCCTCCTTAAAAATGAAAACAATGAATAAGTTTGCGGTCATTCTTTCCCGAGAATTGAACCATCTGTAGTCTAGCACACTTTCCCGTTTTGCAAAATCCATAAAGCTGCGGATGTTTCAGGCAAAAAATACTACAAAATAACCGTTTGCTTCTTCCCGATCGGATTCCGGGTTTTCACACTGTCCCCCGTGATTTTCCGTAATTGTTGATGAACGTTCCACTGGTACAATTGCCCCTGTTCGCAATCTGTGCCCTCAGTCATTGGTCATAAACCGAACCCTGAGTTTCTCTACCGCAATATACGGGCCCTGGTCGTAGCTTTCCTTTGGATAGCTACACTCAAAGCGTTTCGCTTCCTCTATCAAAAACGGAATATACTCCGGCGACCCACGCAGGCCCAGGAGTATGGAGAAGATGCTGCGGGCATATTCGCAGCGGAAGGACTGATAGTTTTCCATGACCCAGGGGCACAGGTTTTCCTCTGTCTCCGCAAAAATCTGCAAAGCCTGCTCTATGAAACCATTCTGCGCCGCCCTTATAGCCCGCTCTTTCAGCAGCGGCAGCACCTCTTTTTCCCGCTCCAGCACTTTTCCCCGCAGCAGAAATTGATTTTTCCAATCCATGGGCTTTCTCATCAAGTCCACAAGTACCCGGGGGTCATCCGTATCCCGGATTTTCCGCTCCATTTCCGCATCAGTCTCCCTGCGCAAATGCCGCATTCCCTCCTCCAACGCATCCTCGATCAAATCTCCATCGCAAATCAGCGAGTAAACGATTCTTGCTGAGGATATTTCCAAGAATCGGTGGTCATTCAAAAATCTTCTGATTCTCCGCTTTTCCATGGGGCTTGTCTCCTTATCGTAAAAATGAGAACAGAGCAATATATTGCCAACTTTTCGAAATTTTTCCGCCATATATTTCTATATATGATACCGGCGAAGAACAAAGTCGATATCTTTTACCTGTCGGTACAGCTTTACGGAATTGATCTTTGCAGTCAATTTATGTGGTAAATATCGCTTGTTTTGTTGCTTTATCTGTGTTACTATATCCATGGCGATTGAGTCCTTTCATTAGTTTCTGTGTGGTAACTTTATTCTGATGAACTCAATCGCCTTTTTCTACTCTTTTGGCCTCACATCTATTGTAACGCTACAATTGAATATCAAATATTTTAAAAGAGTATTGACAACGGAAAGATTTGCATTACAATAGTGGTTGGGGGCATAACTACTATGAATAGTTTTGAATTTTTGGAAAAACTCGGTTTTTCATCTAACGAGGCAAAAGTATACGGCACGTTGATAAAACACAAAGTGCTAAACGGCTACGAAATCGCCAAATTGTCCGGCGTTGCGCGTTCGTTGGTTTATGAGGTCATCAATCGTTTGATTGCAAAGGGCGCGGTCATCCGTATAGACGGAGAACCTAATTTTTACAAGCCTATCGAGTATCAAGACCTTATCCGCAGCATTAAGGAAGAAAACGAAAAGAATATTGCCTGCGCCGAACGCGAACTTCAACAACTCGCAACGGAAAATGCCGACGTCGATTACGTAATGAATATAGTGGGCGAAGAAAAATACGTTGCCAAGGCAAAGGAACTTATCGACAGCGCGCAAGCGGAAATTTCGCTGTCCATTTGGCGGGAGTCGTTCGAAGTGCTGCGTAGTAATATCGAAAACGCAATATCCCGCGGAGTAAAGGTGCATATTTTTACCTTCGAAAGTATTTCGGTCGCCGGCGCAACGGTGTATTCGTACAATATCAACGACGTTTCAACTCTGTTTCCCTACCGCAGAACAACAATCATAATCGACGGCGGAGAGTGCTTAGTCGGCGAAGAGGGCGATCGCAACGTTTACGTGCATACGCGCAATCATTCGGTTGTTTCTCTTGCCACCGACGAAATTGTTTTGAATGTTTTTTGGAATAAACTTATCGAAAAAGAAAACCTGTTGTCCAAGGGTTGCTCCGGTGCGGATTTTTTGCAAGCCATACACAATTTGGCGGAGCGCTACGGCATTACCGACGAGATGACCAAGAATTTTCTTGTTTACAATTTCCAAAAGGAGAAAACTCAAAATGGCAAAAAACGTTGAACGATTACAGGCGCGCGAAGCCAAAGAACTTATCCGCCGCGAAAAGCAGTTGGGCGCAAGAAGCAACAAGTTTTATCTGATTTACTTGTTTATGATTTTGTCGCTCATCTACATAACGGACGAAATGGCGTCTACTATATCCATTCAGTTTCAGGCGAATATAGTTACGGAATTCTTCGTAAAAAATATGGGTATGGAATACGGCGCGGGATTATCGCTCTTTTCCGCCATAGGTTTTATTTCCTATCCGGTAACGTTGCTTATTATTTTCTACCGTCCCCTTGCGGACAAATTCGGGCGTAAGCCGTTTTTGGTTATTAACACGTTATGTATGGGGTTAGGGCTGTTCCTTGTGTATTTATCTAAGGATATCTACGTTTACATGATAGGCAGCACGTTGATGGGTTTTATGGTGTCGCACGATATGCAATGTGTGTACATACTGGAATGCTCCGACGAAAAGTCCCGCGCCCGTAACTACGCAATCGTAAAAGCGGTGGCGATACTGGGTACGTTGCTTGTTCCGTTGCTTAGGGCTACGCTTATGCAAAATGTAAGCGAGCGTTGGCACGTTGTATATTTAGTTCCGGCAATTATCGGTTTTGTAATGGCGTTATTCGCGTTGCTTTTTGCAAAGGAAACAAACGCGTTTTTAACAAAAAGAATAGAGTACTTAAAAACTCCCATCGAAGAACGCGAACAATGCAGTAAGGAAGAGCGCGAGCAAAACGCTCAAGGCGGAATTCTGACCGCTGTAAAATTCGCATTCAAACACAGGCAATTACGCTTTTTGATCATCGCCTGCTGTTGTTTCTATCTTGCTTCGTTAGGTACGGCAACGTACAGTACGGTTATGGCAAGGTCTGCTTTGATGACGGAAGAAGAAATAACTCTTGCTCTATTCTTGTATCCCGTAGGCAACGCGCTGTTTACGTTGATATCGGGTTTTGTGTCGGACAAATTCGGGCGCAAAATAACGATAATTGCGATGTCTTGTTCGGCGTTGGCGTGCTATTTGCTGTTTATTTTAAGCGGTATGTTCAAGTGGACTCCGTATTTGACAGGCTTTGCAATCGGCGGATTTATGGGCAGTTACTGGGGCGCGGGCGATACTATCGGCGGAATAATGTTCTCCGAGTCTTCTCCTACAAACTTGCGTTCGTCCGTAACTGTAATCAACACGTTGCTTAACGGAGTTATGGGCGGACTTGCAACGGTTATCACTATGATACTGCTTCCTGTCATTCCGGAAAAGATGTTCGGCTATATGTACTTGGGTTTGACTGTGCCGGGGCTTGTGGGCGCAATCGTAATAATGTGGCTGTTTGTCGGCGAAACTCGCGGACTGGATCTTAAAACGGTAACGGGTACGGAATGGGATAAGCCTAAAAAAATTAAAGAAGAAACACAGGACGGTGAATAAAAATGGATAACAAATTTTTTGAACTTGGCGCAAACGAACAGCCGTTGGATATTATCAAGGAAACGTGCGGTTTTGCAGGCGTATTCAAACAAATAGGAGTGATCGGGGATTCTTTGGCGTCGGGTGAGTTCGAAAGCCACGACGAAAACGGCAGCATAGTTTATACCGATATGTACGGGTATTCGTGGCCCGCTGTTTTGGAGCGCATTACGGGGACGAAGTACAACAATTATTCTCGCGGCGGAATGACCGCGCGCGAGTATATGCAAAGTTGGGCGGATGCAAACGGATTTTGGCAATGGAATCAAGCGTATATCATTGCGCTGGGCAACAACGATTCGTTTGTCTTCGGACATCCGTTGGGAAGCGTCAAGGACGTTAACGCAGAATGTCCGCAGGATAACGCCGATACGTTCTTCGGCAATATGGGCAAAATCGTTTGCAAACTTAAAACGATCGAGCCAAATGCGCGTATTTTTGTCGTTACTCCGCAACTTCGCGGTGAAGCCTGCGATAAAGATATTCGTTATATCGCAAGCGAACTTGCCAAATTGTGCGATATGTTCGACTTTACGTACTTGCTGGATATGACTGCGCATGCGCCCGTATACGATGCCGAAATGCGTAAGTCGTTCGGGCTGGGCTTCCATCCGAACCCGATGGGGTACTATGCTTACGCATTGATGGTGGCTAATTATATCGATTACGTTATACGTAGTAACCCTCGGGAATTTGCGACGATACCGTTTGTCGGTACGTCGCTCAAAAACAAAGATTACAAATAGTATGTATTTGCTGAAATGCACAATTAAATAAACTTGTAGATGTTTTCATTGCAAGTTTACAACAATTTATACGAAATATATAACCGTTTTGGGGACGAAGGCATTTGAGCTTTCGTCCTTTCTGTTATGATTGACAAAGAAAATGCGATCGAGGATGCTGGATGACATTCAGAGCGGAAAAGTACATACGGACTATGTGCTGGTTTTCAAATTATCGAGATTTGGCAGAAATGCGCGGGATGTGCTGAAATCCCTTGAGTTCATTATGAAATATGGCGTTCACCTGATGTGTGTAGAAGATGGGCTTGATTCCTCAACCTCTATGGGAAAAATGATGATTACCATTCTCGGTGCGGTAGCTGAGTTGGAGCGAGAGAACATCATTGCACAGAGCCTTTGGGGGCGTGAGGAAAAAGCAAAGTCTGGCGGCTGGAACGGCGGCTTTGCACCCTATGGGTATCGTCTGGTAAAGGGTGATGACAAGAGTAAAGGGAAATTGGAGACCGTCCCGGAAGAAAAGGCTGTCGTGCAACTGGTTTTTGATATGTTCCTGAACCGAAATATGGGCTACACGGCAATTTCGGGCTATCTCAATCGAAACGGTTATACTCGCCCACCGGCAAAGAATGCCATCCGCCCCAGCTATGGAGAGTGGAGTTCTGACCACATCAAGAGAATGCTTAGCAATCCGGTTTATACGGGGCGCGTGGCATGGGGAAAGCGACGGACAGAGAAAGTTCCTGGCAAAGATAACGAGTATCGGCTTGTGAAGCAGGATGAGTATATTTTGAGTGAGGTTATTTCCCATGAGGCGTTTGTTTCCAAAGAGGATTTTGACAAGGTGCAGGAGATCAAAGCCATTCGTGGGAAAAAGGGTAATCACAACATTGGTCAGTATAACGCGCATCTGTTGTCCGGTATCGTAAAATGTCCGCAATGCGGCGCACCTATGTATATCGGTATGACCAAGTGGACAAATCAGGACGGCACGGAGCGCCGCACAGAATCTTATGTCTGTTCTTATGCGACGAAACATAGAGGGACTTCGGTATGCCGCAGGAATGGCGTGGTAGCCAGTCAGGTTGAGGACGAGGTGATGGAGTACACCCGGAAGATTGTTCGCAATCCGCAGTTTATCAAGGATTTGCAGGAAAAGGTAATGACCGCCGTGGACATGACCGAGGTCGAGAATGACATTACCGCCTACAAAAACCAGCTATCCGCTTTACAGCGCAGCCGCGACAGCTTGGAGTGGGATATTGACCGCATTGCCCCGGATGACAAGTATGCAGAGCGCCGCCGCGCAGACATGACCCGCCGCCTGAATGACCTCTATGACCAGATTTATAAGGCGGAGGATCTGCTGCAAGAGAGCCTGATGAAAAAGACAACTCTGGAAAGCGAGCAGATGTCTGTGCAATCTATGATTGGAATCCTCTCGTCTTTTGACGCAATCTATGATAGAATGAATGCAGCAGAACGGCGCGACTTGGTAAAATACCTGATTTCCGAGGTTGAATTGTTCCCGCGTGAGGAGCAAAAGACGCAGAAACGCTTTGTAAAGGCGATTGCGTACAAGTTTCCCATTGAGCAAAAGGTGCTCACGCAATTTGATGAATGCGGGGCATCTGTGGAGACGGTATGCTTATTATACAGAATTTAGGACAAATAAAAACAGAAGCCGGCCATGTCATTCTGCCGGCCGGCGGCAAAATAAGAATACCGCAAAACCAGCAGGGAGGAAATTTTCCTGCTGGTTTTTAAATTTACTATTGATATTTCAAAACTAGTAAATATAATACACTAGTGAAAGGACAAAACAACCGGAAAGGAGCTGCGTATGAACACGCAATATAAAAAGGGCGTGCTGGAGCTGTGTGTGCTGTCGCTGCTGCACAAGCGCAACTGCTACGGCTATGAGATCTCGGATTTCCTCTCTCAGCACATTGACATTGCGGACGGCACGGTATATCCGATTCTGCGGAAGCTGAAGGCGGACGGATTGCTCACGACCTATCTGCAGGAGGAAAGCGGCGGGCCGCCGCGCAAGTATTACAAGCTCACGGAGCTTGGACGGGAAACGTATCAGAACGACCGTGCGGAATATCTGAACTTTGCACAGTCTGTCAGAAATCTGTTGGAGGATGAAAACAATGAAGAAGCATGAATTTATGACGCGGCTCGCAAATGAGCTGCATAAGAGAAATGTGGAGGACGCCGCCGATGTGCTGGAGGAATACGAGCAGCATTTCGCGTTCAAGCTGGCGGACGGGTATTCGGAAGAAGAAATCGCCGCGAAGCTCGGCGTGCCGGAGGAGCTGGCGGCGCAGTTCAAATCCGCGCCGCAGACCGCCGCAAAGCATTGTCCGTGCTGACGTGGCTGTGGCTGGTGTGGGCCGATCTGTTTTTCGGGATCTTCGCCGTGCTGCTGCTGGCGTTCGGCGCGGTTCAGGCTGCGTGCGTGCTGAGCTTCGGACTTGCAGGCGTGTGCCTGGTCGGCAATCTCAGAACGCTGCCGTATCTTCTGCTGCCGGAAATGCCGTACTGGTGCGGCGCAATCCTTGGCCTGAGCTTGCTGGCGCTCTGCGTGCTGGCTGTCATCGGCTGCGTCTGGTATTTTGCCTTCTGCCGTCAGCTTTTCCGCTCCTCTGGCCGCTTTCATCAGAATACGCTGGCGCAGAGCCGCGGCGCCGCCGTCCTGCCTGCCCTGCCCATCGTGCCGCAGTTCGCGCCGAAGAAAAAGCGCCGCCTGCGTACGCCGGCGCTGGTGTCTCTGCTCCTGTTCGCGGTCTGCTTTGTGCCGGGCTACGCAGCCTGCGCCCTGTCCGCCGGAAGCTTCCAGTTCTGGCACGCGTGGGGCTGGTTCCGGAATTGAGGGGAAGGCTTTATGTACGGTCTGAATGCGGTCGCGCTGGTCTTCTTCGGCTGCATCAACGTGCTGGCCTACCGGCTGTGCAAATGCCCGGAGGACAGGCGAAGAAACGTCGTGCTGACGCTGTGCGCCGTGCTTCTGCAGTCAAGCAGGTGCTCCCGGAAAGCACATGGACGGTCGCCCTGCCGGTCTATTACCTCGCCGTCACAGCCTTCGTCCTGCTGACCATCCGCGGCTTCTTCCGCAGAAATCAGAGGCAGTACCGCAAATTTTCCGCCATGCAGACAGCCTGAGACCCAAAGGCGGCTTCCCCTCCCTTATTTGAACCGTTGTTTCAGACGATGAAAGAGAAGAACTTTTCCTCATACCGCCTTGAAAAGATGGGCTTTGCCCGCAGCGCGTACTACGCGATGAAAACCGGAAAAAGCGTTTCCACAAACACCATCGACCAGCTCTGCATCCTGCTGCAATGCGAGGTTTCCGATATCATGCGGTTTGTGCAAAAGCCGAAATAAACGTCCCGGACTGCGCTCTGACTGTCCGGGACGTTTTTCTGTGGATACTGCTGATATTCACACAGCACCTTTTCTTTATGCAAAAACCCCGGCGGGACGTGCGTCCTGCCGGGGGAAATTTTGTTCAGCCTGCGTCTTCTGAGACGCTGGGGGCTTCGTAGGTTTCGATGCGGCGGATGCTTGCGCCGAGCGCGGTGAGCTTGCCGACGATGTCCTCATAGCCGCGCTCGATGAAGTGCGCGTCCTCGATGAGCGTCATGCCCTCGGCGCACATGGCGGCGATGACCATCGCGGCGCCCGCGCGTAAATCGCAGGCGCGGACCTCGCAGCCGTGCAGCGTCTGCACGCCGTCGATGATGGCGGTCTTGCCTTCGACCTGAATGTTTGCGCCCATGCGGCTAAGCTCGGCCGTGTAGCGGAAGCGGTTATCGTACACGCCTTCGGTCACGAGGCTGGTGCCGACGGCGGTGGCGAGACAGACCGTGATCTGCGGCTGCATATCGGTCGGGAAGCCGGGATACGGCATGGTCTTGACGTTCGCGCGGTGCAGCCGGTAGGCCGATTCGACGCGGATGGCGTCGTCGTATTCCGTGATGTCCGCGCCGATCTCGCGCAGCTTCGCGGTGATGCAGTCGAGGTGCTTCGGGATGACGTTTTCAATCAGCACATCGCCGCCGACAGCAGCGGCAGCAGCCATATACGTGCCCGCCTCAATCTGGTCGGGGATGATGGAATAGCAGCCGCCGTGCAGTGCCTTGACGCCGCGGACCTTGATGACGTCGGTGCCCGCGCCGGAAATCTGTGCGCCCATGGCGTTCAGGAAGTTCGCAAGGTCGACGATGTGCGGCTCTTTAGCGCAGTTTTCGATGATTGTCATGCCGCTGCACAGAACTGCCGCGAGCAGGATGTTCATCGTCGCGCCGACGGAGACAATGTCGAGATAGATGTGGCCGCCGCGCAGCCCGCCCTTCGGGGCGTCGGCGCAGACATAGCCGCTGGACTGCTCGACCATGGCGCCCATGGCCTCGAAGCCCTTGATGTGCTGGTCGATGGGGCGGACGCCGAAGTTGCAGCCGCCCGGCATGGCGACATGGGCGTGGCCGAAGCGGCCAAGCTCTGCGCCGATGAGGTAGTACGACGCGCGGATGCGGCGGACAAGCTCGATGGGCGCGGTTGCGTTGCGGGCGCGGGTGCAGTCAATCTCAAGCGTGTTGCGGCCGTAGCGGCGGATCTCCGCGCCCATATCGCGCAGGATCTCCAGCAGCAGACGAACGTCTGAAATATCCGGTACGTTTTCGATCCGGCAGGGGCCGCTGACGAGCAGCGTGGCCGGCAGGATCGCGACCGCCGCGTTCTTGGCCCCGGAAATGGTCACGGAGCCGGAAAGCTTTGTGCCGCCTTGAACGATGTATTTGATCAAAATGTAATCCCTCTTTGGTAGCATCAACTGACACTAAGAGTGTTTGCGGAAATGCGTTATGTTAACAGAGCCAAATTCGGCCGCTATTAGAATAGCACACCATGGCAGGAATGTAAAGGAAAATGACAATTCAGCAACAGGAAATCTTCAGATTTTCTTCATAATTCGACAGGCGCGGACGGCGGGCGCTATTTTTCCGCCGTAATTTCACGCGTAATGCCGTTGATAAAGAAGCTTCCCGCGTCCGTCTCGACCAGCCAGACCGGCACAAAGCGGATGCCCGTACCGGCCTGATCGGACGGCAGATACGCCTGCGTAAGCCCCGTCACCGCGCTTCCGACCCAGCCGAGCGCGTCGCGCCGGGCCAGCAGCTGCGCCAGCGCGTCGGCGGCGGAAATGGCCTCCTGCTCCGACACGCGCGTGATGGAGCTTCCGCCGGTATAAAACGTACCTTCGACCGCCGTGAGGCGCTCGTCCGTGTAGGTCAGCGCCAGCTGACTGCCGAGCACCGGCACGCCGAGCAGCGTCTGCGCGGTGCTGATGCGCACGGCGCCCGGCTCCGTCTGCTCCCGCGTGAGCATCTGATACTGAAACTCCATGGCCCGCAGCAGCTTTTCCGTAGCCTTTTCGGGGCTTCGCACCCGGCTGCCGCCGGTCATCACGGCGGAAAAGACGCCCGTGCGCGTGATATGGAGCGTCCCAAGCTCGGATTCATAGGTGCTTTCAAAGCCGGATTCGCCCGCGAGGGCGGCCTTTGCGCCGAGCAGCGCCTGCGCGGCGGTCTGTGCGCCGTCCTCAGAAAGCTCGACGCTGCAGAGCGCGGGACTGCGCGGCAGCTCGTCGAGCGCAATGGAAAGGCCGTAGCTCTCGTACAGCGTCTTGAGCTCCTGCAGCATCTGCCGCTGCTCATGCGTCTGCGAAAGCCGGTTCGGCACGACGATGCACAGAAGCCCCAGCGCACAGAGCGTCAGAACAAGAAGAATCAGATTTTTCATGCGCGAAGCGCTCATGTCGGCTCCTCCTGATGGGAAATTTGGGTCAAACGGTTCGTTCCGCAGGAGCGGTTCAAAGCCTCCCCTTGTCGTGCCCCGCACGATAAGGGGAGGTGGCATTTGCGAAGCAAATGACGGAGGGGATTTGTTGCAGATATCAGAGTGCTCCGAAATTTGTGACGTTCGAATCCCCTCAGGCCCTTCGGGCCAGCGTCCCTACCCCTTTTGGCCCCTTGAACCCAAGAGGAGCCTTTTGGGGCGCTCCCGCGCCAGTGCATCGTGGGCAGGTACATATCAAGCTTACTCCGTCTCCCACCCTGCGGTCAGTTCGCCGCCGGCGCCTTCTGCGTACAGAAGGCGGAGCGTTTCGCCCTTTGGCAGGCAGGCTGCCGCCTGTGCGGCGGGCAGGAGCGGCGCGGGGGTCGATGTGGCCGTGTAGCTGCGGTACAGGACGGAGGCATTTGTGAGCTGCGTGCCGTCGAAGCGGATCTCGATTGCGCCGCGCGGCGCAATCTCAATGCCGGACAGATAATAGCCGAAGGTACATACGGCGCTCTGGCCGTCAGCCTGATAGCTTTGCAGATAGACCCGCGCTTCGCCGTAGCTGTCGCCGGTCAGGCGGCTGAGGAGGCTGCGGGCAGCCTCGATGCGGTCAAGCGCGTCGGCAGACGCGCTCTGGAAGCGGTCGTCCGGCTGGAGAATCTGCAGTTCAATCCTGCCCTGTGCGCTCACGCGCAGGCGCAGGCCGGTTTCGGTAAAGGACGTCGTGCCGTCGTTTCCAACAAAGCGTGCGTCGCCGTAGGGGTTGATGCCGGTCTGGGTGGCGAGGGCGGAAATAAACCGCGCGTCGCACGGATTCGTGCCGAGGCCGGTGCAGACGGCGGCGCTCGACGCGCTGATGAGCGAGAGCGGATCGAGGGCGCTGTAAGGCGCGTCGTCCGATTCAAAGGCGAAGAAGCTGCCGTCCGGGACGGCGGCGGACAGCTCAGCCGCAAGCGTCTCGGCGGAAAGCGCCGTCTGTGCGCGATAGCAGCCGTCGCCCAGCAGATACAGCTGCACCGTCTCGCCTTCCAGCGCCAGCAGGTACCACTGCGCGTCCGCGCCCTCCGGCGCACGCACGTTCAGCCACGCGCCGAGCACGGCGGGCGGGATTTTTCCCGGAAAGCAGAAGGCCGCGCCGGGCTTCCGCAGGGCGGCGTAAAACGCCGGTTCGGCGCACGCCTGCGGCGCTTCGGCGCTTTCGAGCGCCTGCGCGAGAAGCCCGCCGTACTGTCCGTAGAGCGTATCGAGGGCGGCAAAGTCATACTGTGCGCTCTGCCTGCCAGCCTCGGTGCTCAGCGTGACGGCGATGGGCTGCGCGGCTCCAATGAACGCGCTGCCGGTGGCGGGCGCAGTATAGGTCAGCTCCGCTTCGTTCAGGCCGAACAGACCCGCGAACGGGCGCAGTGCGCTCGCCAGCCATTTGGTCTGCGTGAGCGTCTTTGTCGGCAGGCACATAATCGCAAGCGTCACGTTGACCAGCACGAGAAATACAATCAGAATGTCCTTTCCGAGCTCCAGCAGCCGCCGGCCATGTCTTCGTCTCTGCTTCATGCCTGCGCCTCCGCGGCGGGCATGGTGATGAGGACCGAGGTGCCCTTGCCGAATTCGGACGAAATTTCAATGCTGCCCTTGTGCTGGTTCAGAATCTCCTGCGCGATGGAAAGGCCAAGGCCCGTGCCGCCGGATTCGCGCGAACGCGCCTTGTCCACGCGGTAGAACCGGTCAAACAGGCGCGGCAGATCCTTTTCGGGGATGCCGATGCCGTTGTCGGTCACGCGGACAAAGACGTTTTTCCCGCTCGTGCCGACGCGTATGTCAATTTTGCCGCCGTCCGGCGTATACTTGACGGCGTTGGAGACGATATTGGTGATGACCTGCTCGATGCGCTCCCGGTCGCCGTTGACGTCGGGGATGTCTCCTTCGCAGGTGAGCGTCATGGTGTGATGGTGGTTCTGCTCGGCGTTGAGCTTCGCCGCGTCGTAGACGTTCTGCACGGCCTTTAAGAACGGGAAGCGGGAGATGTTCATCTCCATCTTGCCGTAGTCGATCTTGCTGAGCGTCAGCAGGTCCTGCACGATGCGGGTCATGCGGTCGGCCTCGCTGATGATGACGTTCATGAAGTTCGAGCGCAGCTCCGGCGGCAGCTCGTCGCCGGTGTCGACAATCGTTTCGGCGTAGGATTTGATGTTGGTCAGAGGCGTGCGCAGCTCGTGCGAGACGTTGGCGACGAACTCGCGCTTGAGCTGCTCGCTCCTGCGCTGCTCGGTGACGTCGTGGATGACGACGAGCACGCCGCCCTGCGCGTGGTCGGACGAGAACGGGGCCATGAACAGCTCCAGCTCCCGCTCGCCGACGGTCTTCTGCGCCTCGATATACTGCGGCCTGCGCAGCGTCAGGAGCGTATCGAGCTCGGCCTCCTTCGAGAAAATTTCGTCGAAGGTCGTCTGGTCAGACAGGTTCTGCGCCAGCATCTGCGTGGCGGCAGGGTTATAGTGGATGACGCTGCCCGCCGTATTGAACGCGACGACGCCGTCGGTCATGTGCAGAAACAGCGTGGAGAGCTTGTTGCGCTCGTTTTCCGCCTCGGAGATTGTGTCCTGCAGGACCTTTGCCATGTGGTTGAAGTTCCGGGTCAGGTCGCCGATCTCGTCGCGGCTGTCGACCGTGACGCGGTTTGCAAAATCTCCCGCCGCGACGCGCTTCGTGCCGACGGTCAGCGCACGGATGGGCGTTATCAGAATCTGCGACAGCAGGAACGACAGAATCACGCAGATCACCAGCCCCAGCGCCAGCGCGCGCAGGATGATGATCAGCAGCTCGCTCGTCAGCGCGTCGACCGTGGCGCGGTTGTCGCGGATGTAGGCGATATACTGTGCGCCGTCCGATTCGACGGGGACTGCCAGATCCATATAATCGTTCGTGACCGAGCTGCTCTGCCCGACCCCGCCGTTCATGGCGGACAGAATGTTCTGCGTCATGACGACCGTGGCGCGCTGGTTCGAGCTGTCAAGCACGGAGCCGGTCTGGTCGAGAATGTAGACGTTGCGGCCCGTGATATCAATGCCGAGCCCGGCCTGCGCCATGAGAAGCTCCTTCATCTGCGCGGGGGCGTTGTCCTCCGCCGAAAGCCTTTGCAGCTGGGCGATGAATTCCGGGGTAAACGTGCCCTCCATCTGCTCATAGAACTGGGACACATAGAAATTGCCGACGCCGCTCATCAGAAACGCGCCTGTCGTCAGCATCAGGGCCAGGATCAGGATCACCATGACCATGACCATCTTCATGCGCAGGGACCGCATGGCCGCCCCTCCTTTCTCGCGCGGGAAGCTGCGTTATCCCGCGAAATAATAGCCGACGCCGCGCCGGGTCAGGATGTACTGGGGCTTGCCGGGGTCGTCCTCAATCTTTTCGCGCAGCCGCCGCACCGTCACGTCGACCGTACGCATATCCCCGTAATAGTCATAATTCCATACCCGCTGCATGAGATCCTCGCGGGAAAAGACCTTGCCGCGCTCCCGGATGAGATAGGACAGCAGATCATATTCCTTCTGCGTCAGCTCGACCGGCGCACCGTTTTTTGTCACCTGATACGTCTCCGGGTTCAGGCACAGGCCGTCCGCCTCAATCTGGCCGGCGGCGCTCTGCGCCGGGGCGTATTCCATGCTGCGGCGGCGGATATTCGCCTTGACGCGGGCCATGAGCTCCTTCATGGAGAAGGGCTTGGTCATATAGTCGTCCGCGCCGGTCTCAAGGCCGAAGACCTTGTCCATCTCCTCCTCGCGGGCGGTGAGCATGATGATGGGCGTGGTGCGCTTTTCCGCGCGGAGCGTCTTGCAGATGTCGAAGCCGTTCATCTTCGGCAGCATCACATCCAATAAAATCAGATCCGGGTCCTTCGTCTGCGCAAGCTGCAGGCCAGTCTGGCCGTCAAGCGCTTCAAGCGTCTCATAGCCCTCGCGCTTGAGATTGAATTTCAGGATCTCCACGATTGCGCGTTCATCCTCGACAATCAGGACTGTCTTTGCCATAGTGCATCCTCCTGTTTCTTAAACCGGGCGGCGAAGCGCCTTCGGATAGTGATTTTTGAGCTGGTTCCCGTCGCCCTTCGCCCAGCCGAGCGAAAGCCCGTCCGCCTGCACGAGCGTCCAGCCGCGTTTGCCGGACGGCAGCACGTCGCCGGACAGATACCGGGCAAGCAGCGGGTCGGCTTCTTCGAACGAGACGCTGTTTTCCAGCGTTTCCAGCCACAGCGCCCACGCGTGCGCGGGTGCAAAGCGTTTTTTTAAGACCGCGCCAAGCTCCAGCCCCGCGCGCAGCACCCGCAGTCCCTTTATCTCCGGCAGCTCCTGCGGGACGAGATAGCACACGTCCCCGAAGCGCAGCAGCTTCCCCTCCGGCAGCGCAGCGCCGGTCTGACTGCAGAATTCCGTCAGCTCCTGCGGGCACCTGGCCGCAGGCTCCTGAGGAAGCGCTGCGGGCGCTTCGTCTCCCGCCCGGCGCAGGACGGCGGCATAGTGTCCCTCGCCCAGAAGCTTATGCGGCCAGAGGCGGAACGTAAATTCCAGTCCCGGCGCGGGGTTCGCGACCCAGCCGGGCCTGCCGGGAGAGAAATACGGCACGTCCGGCTTTTTCACAGAAAAGTCTGGATTTTTCCACAAAAAATCTGAAATCACGCCCTCGTTTTCCACAGGCGAGAATGTACATGTGGAATAAACCAGCCGCCCGCCGGGGCAGGGGAGTCCATCCGGGCCAGGCAGGCGTCCACATCCAGCTCTGCCGCCGTTCGGTCGCTGGCGGCCAGCTCCGTGCAGAAGGCTGCGGCGGCCGCCAGCTTTTGCTGCTCGGCCTCCAGCCGTTGGCGCTGGCGTTCAGCAGCCTCGGCCAGCGGCAGGGTGCCGTTCAGCACAGTGCCGATCTCCTCGACCGGCATATCCAGTGTGCGCAGCACGCGAATCAGCTTCAGTGCGCGCACATCTGCCTGCGAATAGATGCGATACTCATTTTCCGGGTTACGGGCGGGGGACAGCAGCCCGGCCTGCTCATAATAGCGGATATTCCGGGCCGATACGCCCGATTGCTCCGCTGCCTGCTTGATGTTCATAACATCACGCTCCTTTCCCGGTCATCGTACACCCTGCACCCACTGGAAGGTCAAGGCTTTTCCCGAAAATAAGCGAC
>OIZX01001071.1_pt1 | contig 15342 bp, 18 predicted proteins | sample 1588621 | NCBI WGS metagenome assembly OIZX01 (sample SAMN03283276) | human gut metagenome | biome: human-associated habitat; material: feces | host: Homo sapiens | place: Peru | collected 2012
TACAGCAACCGGCACCACAGCCGCAGCAGATGGCAGGAGCGGTTCCGCCACAGGGATATGCAATGCCGCCACAGGGATATGCAATGCCACCACAGGGATATGCAATGCCACCACAGGGATATGCAATGCCATCCCAGAATTACGAGAATGTAAACGTCCAGCCGGCTTCTTTCCAGCCATTTACAGGTGGAAATGCGTTGCCGGGTCATGAGAATATTGACCTTATTATGGACGTGCCTCTTGAGGTGACAGTAGAACTTGGCAGAACAACCAAGTCAATCAAAGAAATTCTTGAATTTGCGCCGGGAACTATCGTTGAGCTTAACAAAATAGCAGGTGAGCCTATTGATGTACTTGTAAATGGCAAGTATGTTGCCAAAGGTGAAGTAGTTGTTATTGAAGAAAGTTTTGGTGTTAAAATTACAGAAATAGTTAAATAAACAGTAGGAAAAATATTAAAACTATTGTATAATTAAGAATAATCATATTGTGTTATAGGAGAATTTTTTATGGCTAAGAATATTTTAATTTGCGATGATGCAGCATTCATGAGAATGATGATTAAAGACATTCTTACTAAGAATGGATATACTGTAGTCGGAGAAGCTGAGAACGGAGCTAAGGCCGTTGAGAAATATGCTGAACTGAAGCCTGACCTCGTCCTTATGGATATTACAATGCCTGAGATGGATGGAATACAGGCTCTTAAGAAAATTAAAGAAGCGGATCCTTCAGCAACTGTAATTATGTGTTCAGCAATGGGACAGCAGGCGATGGTTATTGAATCAATCCAGTCCGGTGCGAAAGATTTTATTGTTAAGCCTTTTCAGGCAGACAGAGTTCTTGAGGCTGTAAGAAAAGTTGTTGGTTAATTATGGTAACTGTTTCACTTGCTAATAACAGTGTTGCACAGTTTATTTCGGTAACAGTAATCTTTCTGGTAGTTCTTGCCGTTACATATTTTACTACACGGTGGATTGGTTCTTATCAGAAGAAGCAGATAAGCTGCGGCAACATTAAAATTGTTGAGAGTCTGAGACTTTCAGGTAATAAGATTTTAGAGGTTGTTAATGTGGGCGATAAGTATTTTCTTATTGCTGTATGTAAAGATACTGTTACAACCATAGGCGAGATTAACGGTGATGAACTTGTACTTACTGACAATACTAAGACAGGAGAGACATTTGGTAATGTCTTTTCAAGATTTAAGATAGTTCATAAAGATAAAACAGAAAAGGAAGAGACAGATGAAGAAGAAACATAAGCTCTTCTTGAGACTTGTAAGGCTTGTTTTTGTCATTGCAATTGTTTTTACGGTAATCCATTTAAGCAGGACCAATATTTATGCAACGGATACCATTCCTACCGTGAGTGAGACAGAGACAACCGGTTCAAGTAATTTAACAATAGGAATATCGGCAGGAAATGGAAGTGACCTTGCAAGCGTATTGCAGATACTTTTGGTATTGACAGTTATTGCACTTGCTCCTTCCATTCTTATTATGCTTACTTCTTTTACAAGAATATTAATAGTAATGCACTTTACCAGAAGCGCAATAGGTACCCAGACAGCACCTCCAAATCAGATATTAATAGGCATTTCATTGTTTTTAACCATATTTATTATGTCGCCGGTATTTGGAAAGATATATACAGATGCGTATCTACCATTTAGTAATGATGAAATAACACAAGAAGAATTTCTGGATGCGGCAATAGACCCATTAAGAAATTTTATGTTTAATCAGGTAGATGATAAGGATTTGGATTCTATGTGCCAGATTGCAGGTATTACCTCTGTGAGTACAAGAGAGGATATTCCTACTACAGTATTAATACCGGCATTTATTATCAGCGAGCTTAGAATTGCCTTCTTTATTGGATTTTTGATATACATTCCATTTCTTGTAATAGATATGGTTGTTTCATCTGTGCTTATGTCAATGGGTATGATGATGTTACCACCAACCACAATTTCAATGCCTTTTAAAATACTTTTATTTGTTTTAGCAGACGGTTGGAATTTAATTATAGTTAATTTAGTTAAGACATTTACAGTATAGGAGGAACCATGACAGTAGAAGCAGTTTTGGATATTGCAAGTGAAGCTTTGTGGACGATTATTATTACATCTGCACCACTTATATTGTTATCACTTGTAGTAGGACTTATTGTTAGTATATTTCAGGCAGTAACCTCTATACAAGAACAAACCTTAACCTTTGTACCAAAGCTTTTAGCTATATTTATAGGTTTAATGGTGTTTGGCTCCTTCATATTAAATACCTTAGTTTCCTTTATGGAAACCTTATGGAATAGTTTTGGAGAATATATCTGATGATAGATATTTACATTTCTCAACTTAATTTGGAATATTTTTTCTTAATATTGGTAAGAATCACAGCTTTTATATTTATTGCTCCTTTTTTTGGACAAACAAATGTGCCTCAACGAGTTAAAGTGGGGCTTTCTGTGTTTTTATCAATAATTATATTTAATTTAAACCCTGGAAGTGTTCCGGAATACGATTCAGTATTGGATTATGGTGCACTTGTTATAATGGAAAGTATTGCAGGTCTGCTTATTGGCTTTTCAGCATATATTTGCAATACTATAATATTGTTTTCAGGCAGAATTATTGATACAGATATTGGATTATCTATGGCACAGGTTTTTGACCCGTCCACAAACTCACAGACTACAATTACTGGATATATGTATCAATATTTTTTACTGCTTTTAATGCTTGCATCTGATATGCACATATTTTTATTAAATGCTATTATGGATTCCTTTAAGGTTATTCCTATTGGTGGACTGTCGCCAAAAGTGACTATGTACAATACAATGATAGGATTTTTAAAGGATTACTTTATAATAGGCTTTAGAATAGTTTTACCTGTATTTGTAGTAATATTACTTCTAAATTGTGCGATGGGCATTATGACAAAGATTGCAAGCTCAATACATATGTTTTCTGTAGGTATTCAGATAAAGGTGCTAGGTGGCTTTTTAATACTGTTTATGACAGTTTCGCTACTCCCTAGCATAGCAAATTTTATATTTGAAAAAATGCAGGACATGGTAGTAAATATAATGCAACAAATGCACTAAATACGAGAGTTGAATTATATGGACGATTACAGATTATTGAAACTAAATCTACAGTTGTTCGCCAAGGACGGACCCGGTGGAGAAAAAACTGAGCCAGCTACACAAAAAAAGCTGGATGATGCCAGAAAAGAAGGACAGGTAGCAAAAAGTAAGGAAATTGTCAATGCGGCTTTTTTAGTAGGTGTATTCTATATGCTGCAATTTACTATAGGAACTATCGGAGAAGGCTTAATAGACACCTTTAATGAAAATTATTCTATTATTCCTAACTATGTAAATAGAGAGTCAATGACTATTTCCACAGCCACAAAGGTATTTGAAAATGCTATGTGGGACATATTGCTTATTTGTGCACCTATTTTACTAGTAACTGTATTTATTTCTTTTTTTGGTGATTTTGTACAGGTTAGATGGCGGCCTACAGCAAAGCCTATAACACCTAAGTTTAATAGAATAAGCCCTGTATCTGGATTTAAAAGAATATTTTCAGTACAGTCACTTATAAATTTACTTAAATCCATGGCTATAGTAGCCATATGCCTATATATTATTTACGGTGAAATAGTAGATAATTTTAATGGTATTGTAAATATATATGAAATCTCCTTAGAGGCTGCATTAGTTTTTGCAGGAGAAATGGTGTTTGGGGTGGCTACAAAAATAAGTCTTTTATATTTAATTATCGGTGTTATTGACTTAATATATCAGCGTAGAAAATTTAACGAAGATATGAAAATGACAAAGCAGGAAGTTAAGGATGAATTTAAAAATACAGAAGGAAATCCAACAATTAAGCAGCAGCAAAGACGACGCATGAGAGAGGCATCTCAAAGGCGTATGATGCAAAAGCTTCCTGAAGCAGATGTTGTAATTACAAACCCTACACACTTTGCAGTAGCTATAAAATATGATTTATCTATTGCAGACGCACCAGTAGTTCTGGCAAAGGGTGAAGATTATCTGGCTATGAAAATAAAAGAAATAGCCAGAGAAAATGATGTTGAAATTGTAGAAAACAAGCCACTTGCAAGAGCATTGTATGCCAGTGTTGATGTGGGTGAAAAGATACCACAGGAGCTATATCAGGCAGTAGCAGAGGTATTAGCTTTTGTATATGGCGTTAAAAATAGAGAAATACCAACAAAAAAATAAAATAGAAAAAACGAAAGGAGATAGGAAAAATGAAGAAGACTGATTTAGGCTTAGGCTTATACCTTTTAGCAGCTATAGTATTTCTTATTATTCCTATTCCTAATGGTTTGCTGGATGTGTTATTAGCAATTAATATGGCAGTAGCCCTTACTATATTATTTAATGCCCTGTTTTCAAAGGAAGCACTTAGTATGTCGTCCTTCCCATCATTATTGTTATTAACCACATTGTTTAGAATTTCTTTAAATGTTTCCTCTACAAAACTTATTCTTGGCTCAGGGGATCCGGGAAAGGTAGTAGAAACCTTTGGAGAATTTGTAGGTGGAGGAGATTTAGTAATAGGTATTATCGTATTTATTATATTACTGATAGTTCAGTTTATGGTTATTAACAAGGGCTCTGAAAGAGTAGCAGAAGTAACTGCAAGATTTACTCTTGATGCTATGCCGGGTAAACAGATGGCAATAGATGCAGACTTAAATACTGGTGCTATAAATGATAAGCAGGCAAAGGAAAGAAGAGAAAAATTACAAGAGGAATCAGCTTTCTTTGGCGCAATGGATGGTGCTGTAAAGTATGTTAAGGGAGATGCAATGGCAGGCCTTATGATTACAGCTATCAATATGATTGGTGGTATTGTAATGGGTGTTATGCGTCAGGGACTAGATATTACGGAAGCTCTTAACAAGTACACTATTCTTACTATTGGTGATGGACTTGTAAGCTCAATACCTTCACTTTTAATATCTTTAGCTACAGGTCTTATTGTAACGAAAGCTTCAAAGGAAGCCGATATGGGAGATACAGTTTTTGCCCAGCTTTTTTCTATACCTAAGGTTTTGTGGGCTGTAGGTGGTTCTTTAATATTCTTAGGAATATTTTCACAACTACCAATGCTTATATTTGTTCCTTTAGGTGCTTTATGTATTTATTTAGGCTTTAGAATCAGAGATAGTAAAAGTGTTGAAAAGATTGAGGAGGAGGTTGAAACAGAGCAGAGTGAGGCAGAGGAAATCAGGCGTCCGGAAAATGTTGTTTCCTTGTTGCAGGTAGACCCTATTGAGTTAGAGTTTGGATATGGTATAATTCCATTGGCTGATGTAAATCAGGGTGGAGATTTATTAGACAGAGTTGTAATGATTCGTAGACAGATTGCATTGGAGCTGGGAGCAGTTGTGCCAATTATCAGATTAAGAGATAATATTCAGCTTAATCCAAACCAATATATTATAAAAATTAAAGGTATTCAGGTAAGTGAGGGCGAAATATTGTTCGACCATTATTTAGCAATGAATCCGGGAATGGTAGAGGAGGAAATTACAGGTATTCCAACCTTTGAGCCTTCTTTCCATTTACCAGCTATATGGATTACTGAAAGTCAAAGAGAAAGAGCAGAAACACTTGGCTACACAGTTGTAGACCCACCATCAATTATTGCTACCCACCTTACAGAAATTGTAAGACGACATATTGATGAGCTGCTTACCAGACAGGATGTACAAAATCTTATTTCAAATGTTAAAGAGTCAAATCCAACTCTTGTGGACGAGCTTGTACCAAAGCTTTTAGGTGTAGGTGAAATCCAGAAGGTATTACAAAACCTTTTAAGAGAGGGTGTTTCAATACGAGATTTAGTTACAATAATGGAAAATTTAGCAGACCATGCTGTAACTACCAGAGATACAGATATACTTACAGAATATGTAAGACAGGGCTTAAAGAGAGCTATATCAAGCAAGTTCTTTGATGCTAATGAAACTACAAGCGTAGTTACACTTGACCCGGCATTAGAGCAGGAAATTATGGGTTCGGTTAAACAAACAGAGCAGGGTTCATTTATTTCACTTGAGCCAGCCAGAATACAAAAAATAATAAATAGTGTAAAACAAGAGGCAGAGAAACTTGAAAATATGGGAAAAGCCCCTATTGTAGTTACATCGCCTATTGTTAGAATATATTTCAAAAAATTAACGGAAGATTATTTAAAAGATTTAATTGTTATTTCATACAATGAAATTGAATCAAATATTGAATTACAATCAGTAGGGATGGTGAGCGCATAATGATAATCAAAAAATTTCAGGCACCGACAGAAACAGAAGCAATGTTAATGGCTAAAGAGGAAATGGGCAGTGCCGCAGTCATAATGAATATAAAAACAATTAAGCAAAGAGGACTGGCAAGATTATTCAAAAAGGATATAGTAGAAGTAACAGCTGCATTGGAGGAGAGAATACCTACAGATAAGCTGCCTACAAAAACTATTGATTTGATTGCAAAGGAGCAGATATTACCTGAGCTTGAAGTACCAAAGACAAATGCAATAGAAGAAAAGTTAGATAATTTACAGAACATTCTTGAAAGCAAAATAAGCAATAGCGAAAAGGATACAGATATTTCAGAGGACGACAAAAAAAAGGAAGAAGAAAATAGTGTTAATCTGAAATTTATCCAGCTTGTATATAGACAGCTTATAGAAAATGAAGTCGATGAAAAATATGCAAATCAGATATTAGGAGAAATAGAAAGCTCATTGAAGAAGGAATCCAATGTAGACAGCATATTAGCAGGGATTTACCAGAAAATTATTTTAAAGCTGGGTCAGCCAAAGGCAATAGAGGTTGATGAGAAAAAAGGAAAGATTATATTCTTTGTTGGTCCAACAGGTGTAGGTAAAACTACAACTATAGCAAAGTTAGCTTCTTATTTTAAACTGGAAAAAAAGGCAAAAATAGCCTTAATTACATCAGACACTTATAGAATTGCAGCGGTAGAGCAGCTTCGTACCTATGCAAATATTTTAGATGTGCCTCTATCTGTAGTTTATACCTTAGAGGAATTTAATAATTCTATAAAAATGTTTGAAGGCTATGATTTGATTTTAGTTGATACAGCAGGACGCTCCCATAAAAATGACGAGCAATGTAATGAAATGTTTCATTTAATTGAGGATTGCGTAATAAGCGAGCAACTGGTAAAGGAAGTATATCTTGTACTTAGTGCTGCTACCAAATACAAGGATTTATTGAAGATAAATCAGGTTTACAGCCATATAAAAAAATATAGCATAATATTTACAAAGCTTGATGAAACGACTTGTTTAGGTAATATTTTGAATATGAAATTAGCTACAGGTGTTCCACTTTCCTATGTAACAAGTGGACAGGCAGTACCTGACGACATTTCAATTATTGATGCACAAAAAATTGCAAGAAGTCTTCTTGGTGGCAATGAATAGCCCATAGGAAGCAAGGAGAAGTGAAATGGATCAGGCAGAAAAGTTAAGAAATATAATAAAACAACAAAATCAAACCAATGCCAGAGTGGCAAGAGTGATTACAGTAACCAGTGGAAAGGGTGGTGTTGGAAAGTCAAGCACCTCCATAAATCTGGCCATACAATTTAGAAAGGCTGGAAAAAGTGTAATTATTTTTGATGCAGATTTTGGTCTGGCAAATATCGAGGTTATGTTTGGTGCTATTCCAAGGTACAACTTAGCTGATATGATTTTCAGGGGTAAGGATTTTAAAGATATAATAGTAAAAGGACCAATGGATATAGGCTTTATATCTGGTGGCTCAGGCATTAATGGTCTGGGCAATATGAACAAGGACCAGCTGGTTTATCTGGTGTACAAGTTAAAGGAGCTGGAAACACTCGCTGACATAATAATTATTGATACTGGAGCTGGTATATCAGACAGCGTATTAGAGTTTGTCGCAGCTTCCTCAGAGGTTGTATTGGTTACAACACCAGAGCCTACCTCTATTACAGATGCCTATGCACTCTTAAAGTCATTAAACACGAGAGCCAATTATGAAAGAGAAACCACACAAATTAGAATTCTTGCTAATAGAGTTTCCAGCTATGATGAAGGAAGAAATTTGTATAATAAATTAAATGTTGTAGTTGATAAATTTTTGAAAATAGATTTGAAATTTTTAGGAATAGTTCCTAATGACAACAATATGTCTAAGGCTGTAATACAGCAAAAGCCAATTTCTATGATTTATCCGGAATCAATGGGAACAAAGGCATATGAGGAGATTGCAAAAGCATTATTGGAAAATCGCGAAAGTAGAGAAATCAAAAGAAAAGGTTTGGCGGCAGCGTTTGCAGGTATGTTCAAGAAAAACCATATGTAATACATAGGAGGCAAAAATGCTAAGTAAAATAATCGGCGTTGGTAACAAAATAGAGCTAACTAGAGTAAGCCAGGTTGCAGATAGAGATACTAACAATTTGACAGGAGAAAATGGGAAAAAGGTTTTAGTAAGTCAGGTCTACGATATTCTTGATGAAGATAGGTTAAAAATAGCTATTCCTTCAGAAAGTGGAAAGATAGTATTATTACCTAATAATACTAGGATTGATGCGTGCTTTTATACTACAAATGGACTTTATCAGGGAAGATTTATTATTGTAGACAGATATAAAGAGGGCAATCTGCTAGTACAGGTGGTTGAGCTTATTAATGAACTTACAAAATATCAACGAAGACAATATTTTAGACTTAGCTGTACCATGAGCATTAAATATGTACCTATAGACGAAAAACAGTTTGAGGAATATTCAAAAGAAAAAAATATCCTTGAAAAAATAGATGAGCAGGAGGCATTTACAGCTGTAGCATTAGATATAAGTGGTGGTGGAATAAGATTTGTATCTAAAAGCAGGCATGAAAAAAACAGCTTTATCGCTGTTTCCTTAGGTATAGAATATACCCAGAAAATAAAAAAATATGGAATTTTAGCCAAGATTATAAATGTTTCTACTTCAAAAAACAATAGTGTATTATATGAACACAGAGTAGAATTTTGCAATTTAGATGGCAATGAAAGAGAAGAAATCATTAAATATATTTTTGATGAGGAACGAAAAAGAAGAAAGAAGGAAAGTGGCCAATGAGTAAAAAAAACATTTTAATAGTAGATGACTCTGCACTCATGAGAAGGCTAATATCTGATATAATTAACTCAGATAATCGATTTGTAGTGAAAGACTTAGCGAAAAATGGTTTAGAGGGTTTAGATTATATAGTAAAAAATCAGGCAGAGTATGATGCCGTAATCCTAGATATTAATATGCCAAAGATGAATGGTTTGGAATTGTTAGAGCAATTACAAAAAAATCATATCAGATTAAAGGTTATTATGGTAAGTACCCTGACCAAGGAAGGTACAAAGGAAACAATTATTGCATTGGAACGAGGTGCCTTTGATTTTGTTACAAAGCCTGAAAACTATTTAGAGGCAAAAGAGGACAGCTTTAAAAATCGACTATTAGATATGTTAGCAGCAGCGACTAATGCTTCAGGTACTTCCTGTACTGCTGATTTGAACAGATTCACAGATGAGAAAAGAGCTAATAAAAAGCCAGATTTATCATCCCATAGTGTTCAACAGGAAACTACTCCAAAAAATTATATCGCTGTGAATAAACGCATACAATTTGCTCCACACAAAAAATATACGGGACAAAAGGAAAATAAAAAGAAGCTTATTGCATTGGCTTGCTCTACTGGAGGACCAAAGTCATTACAGTCAGTAATACCAATGCTGCCGAAAAATCTTGATGCACCAGTTGTTTTGGTACAGCATATGCCAGCAGGTTTTACCAATTCCCTAGCTCAAAGGCTAAATGATATTAGCAAGGTTACAGTTAAGGAAGCTGCTGATGGTGAAATTCTAAAAAAAGGCTGCGTGTATATTGCACCAGGTGGAAAGCAGATGAAAATTCAAACATCTAAGGGTATTCAAAGAATATCTATATTAGATGAGCCGGCAAGGGATGGATTAAAGCCTTGCGCAAACATTATGTATGAGTCACTTATAGACTCAGACTATGATGAAATTACATGTGTTGTATTAACAGGCATGGGTGCCGACGGCACAAATGGTATTGGAATGTTGGGTGAAAAGAAAAATTTATATGTAATTGCCCAAAATGAAGAGACCTGTGTCGTATACGGTATGCCAAAAGCCATTGCAGAGGCAGAACAGGTGGATATAGTTGTTCCACTGGAAAAAGTTGCCGATGCCATTACTAAGAACGTGGGGGTGCTAATCAATGGATGTTAGCCAATATTTAGAAATTTTTATCGATGAGACTAAAGAACATTTACAGACACTTAGTGAACAGCTTATGATTCTTGAGCAGGAACCTAAAAATGAAGATACAATTAATGAAATATTTAGAGCTGCTCATTCATTAAAAGGTATGGCTGGCACTATGGGATATAAGAGGATGCAGCATTTAACACATATGATGGAAAATGCACTTTCTGAAATCCGTAGTGGAAATCTGAGTGTTACAGAGGATTTAGTTGATATTTTATTCCAATGCTTAGATGCATTAGAGGCTTATCTTGATCAGATATGTGAGTCGTCTGATGAAGGTACAGAAGACAATGAAGCAATTATAGTAAGACTCAACAATTTTATGAGTGGAGGTTCAAATCCACCAGCACCTGTAGCAAAGGAAGAACCAAAGAAGAAAGAAAGCACACAGGCGGCTGATACAAGCAATATAAAACTTGCAGATTTTGAAATACATGCTATAAATGAAGCCTTAGACAAGGGGCTGAATGTATATTCTATAACTGTTAAGGTGGATGAAAATTGTATTTTAAAAGCAGCCAGAGCCTTCTTAGTATTTAAAGCTATCGAGGAGCTGGGTGAAATTATAAAATCAAATCCTTCAGTTCAAGATATTGAAGATGAAAAATTTGAATTTACATTTGATTTATACATAATATCAGCAGAAAGTTACGAAAAGGTAAAGGCTGCTATTGAAAATGTATCAGAAATCAGAGGTGTTGATGGTACCCAGATTAAGGAAAAGGTTTCTGTTGAGCCAGCAAGCGAGGCTGGAAAAGAAGAAAAGGCAGAAGTAAAGCCTGAGGTCAGGGAAACAGCACCAGCAAAGGCCGCAAATACACCACAAAAAGCGGAAGCAGCACCAGCTGCAGCACATAAGACAGGCAAGCCGGTAGTTAATCGTTCAGTAAGAGTAGATATTGAAAAGCTGGATGTACTTATGAATCTTGTCAGTGAGCTTATTATTGCAAAGAATGGTTTAGTTTCTGTAAGCACTACAGAAAAGGTTGGAGAATCACAAAGCTTCAATGAACAGATTGAATATCTGGAGAGAGTTACAACAAATCTCCATGAATCTGTTATGAAGGTCAGAATGATGCCTATCGAAACTGTAACACAGAAATTCCCTAAAATGATTAGAGATTTATCAAAGAAGCTTGACAAACAGATGAAGCTTACTATTACAGGTGAGGATACAGAACTCGATAGGACCGTTATTGATGAAATTGGTGACCCACTTATGCACTTGCTCAGAAATTCAGCAGACCATGGTCTTGAAAATGCTGAGCTTAGAGCAGAAAGAGGCAAAGACCCTGTAGGAAGTATTACTCTTAACGCCTTCCAGGATGGAAATAATGTTGTTATTGAGGTTGGTGATGATGGTAATGGTATTGATATTGAAAAGGTAAGAGATAGAGCCTTAGAAAAGGGAAATATTACTCAGGAGCAGGCTGATACAATGACTGACCAGGAGATAATAGGGCTTTTATTCAGACCAAGCTTTTCTACAGCAAAACAGGTTACAGATGTATCTGGCAGAGGTGTTGGACTTGATGTTGTTAAGACAAAGATTGAATCCTTAGGTGGTGACATTGAGGTTAAGACGAAATTAGGCGAAGGCAGTACCTTTATTATCAGATTACCTCTTACACTTGCAATTATTCAGGCACTTATGGTTGAAGTTGGAACAGAAAAATATGCAATTTCCCTTGGATCAATCCAGACTATTGAGGATGTTGAGAAGGATGAAATTAAGCATGTACAGCAAAAAGAGGTTATTAACCTCAGAGGTACAGTTATTCCAATTATCAGATTACATGATGTCCTTGATGTAGAGCCTTTAGAGGAAGAAATGGATTCTTTGACTGTTGTTATTATTAAGAAGGGCGACAGGCAGGCAGGTCTCGTTATTGACAGACTTATAGGACAACAGGAAATAGTTATTAAATCCTTGGGCAAATATATTGCAAATAGCAGCAAATTAATTAGTGGAGCTACAATACTGGGTGATGGTGAAGTCGCACTTATTATTGATGCTAACACTTTAGTATAATGGAGGTGCTGATATGGATAACAATAAAACAGGAATCAATTCAGTACAGTACATAGTTGTAAATTTAGGTGCTGAACAATACGGCATAGATATTAAATATGTTGATAATATCGTTAGAATGCAGAAAATAACAAGAGTTCCAAAGGCACAAAGCTTCTTTTCTGGTGTAATCAATCTTAGAGGTGAAATTATACCTGTTATGAGTATTAGAAAAAGATTTGGCTTAGTTGATGATGAAATCACAGATAAAACAAGAATTATTGTAATTAAGCCAGAGCAGCAGGAGGCTATAGGCATATTAGTTGATGCGGTTAAAGAGGTTGTTACACTTACTGATGACCAGATTGAAAAGGTTTATAGCAATGGTACTGATGAAAAGAGCAAATTTGTTTCAGCAGTTGGAAAAAATAATGATGAACTTATCTCATTAATGAATATAAGTGGAATTTTAGACTTTGGTGTCTAAAGAAATGAGGTAGATATGCCGAAGATTGATTTAAGCAATTTAGACGCAGTACAATATGATGTCTTAAAAGAAATAGGTAATATTGGTGCTGGAAATGCTACAACTGCATTAGCTCAGATGCTAGGTGTAAAGATTGATATGAATGTACCGAAGGTAGATCTTGTAGATATGTCTGAAATCCCTTCAATAATGGGCTCAGAAGAAGATATTATGGCTGGTATATTGCTTTCTTTAGAAGGTTCAATAAGTGGAATGATGATGTTCTTGCTGGAAATTAATTCAGCAAGAACATTAGTTAATACACTTTTACAAAAACCATTTGATCCATCAAAGGTAGATTCACCTGAATTTGATGATATGGAGCGTTCAGCATTAAATGAAATTGGTAATATAATCACAGGTGCATATTTGTCAGCACTATCAGATTTGACAAAGCTGACAATAGTGTCTAGTGTACCGGGGCTGCAAATAGATATGGCAGCTAGTATATTAAGTGTTCCTGCTATTGCCTTTAGCCAGTTAGGTGACAGGGTATTGCTTATAGAAACAAAATTTGATACAGAACACAGTCTTAATGGATATTTTGTATTGGTTCCGGATTTGGATTCATATGATACAATTCTAAAATCGTTAGGTTTATAATAAACCATACAAATTAAGAATTTAAAGGATAGGAAGACAAGACTATGGGCGAGGTCATCAAGGTAGGAATGGCTGATTTAAAGGTTTGTACGGCTCCAGATAGTCTTACAACATTAGGACTAGGTTCTTGCGTAGGAATAGCATTGTATGACAAGGCTACAAAGGTTACTGGACTTGCACATATAATGCTGCCAAGCAGTAAAGAAATAAGCAATAATTCAAATATTGCGAAATTTGCAGATACAGGAATTGAAGAAACAGTTAGAATTATGGAAGAAAAGGGTGCGGATAGAAAGCGTATGGTGGCAAAAATTGCCGGAGGAGCACAGATGTTTGCATTTTCCATAAAAAACAATGATATGCTGAATGTTGGAGACCGTAATGTCTATGCAGTCAAAGAAAAATTAAAGGAACTTAATATTCCAATAATTGCTGAGGATACTGGGTTGAACTTTGGAAGAACAGTAATAATAGATTCTGAAACAGGAGTTTATACAATCAAAGCAGTTGGAAAAGAAATTAAAAAGATTTGAGGAAACACTATGAAAGAGCGATTTAAATACATTCCATCAATAGTTATGCTGTTAGCAGGATTTATTGCTTGCATAGTAACAATAATATGTAAGTACCAGATATTAGAGACACTTATAGTTATACTTGCTACGCTGATTATTTTCTATATAATAGGAATTGTAATTAAAGCGCTCTTTAATAAGTTCCTCATTGATAAGGAGATTGCTGATGAGGACACTGAAACCTCAGACAAGGAAGCAACAGAGGAAAATTCTGATGAGGAGAAGGAGTCAGAGGTCTCTTTAGAGGAAGAAAAACAGGAGTAGGTAATGTATAAGAATTCAGGAGGTGCGTCATTTGGCATCAGAAGATAAAAATAAGCTGTGGGAGGCTTACACAAAAAATCCAACAGCAACACTTAGAGAACAAATAATAAGTAGTGACATATTAAAAAGTTTATTTCCAAATGGATTCACTATGCCAGAAGTACAAAAGACATATGAGAGCATACTAGATAAGAAATTTGATAGAAGAAATTTTAGAAAAAAATTATTAAGTCTAGGTATAATAGAAGACACTAATAAATATGTAGTATTTGAAGGAAAAAAGCCTGCTAAATTATATAAATTTAATAAAAAGAAAAATAAAAATGTATTATAAATGCATTTTTAAAAACGTATAATAAGTGTATAAAATACACATTAAAGGAGACGGATAAAATGACAGAAGAAACTAGAATAAAAATAATGAAAGAATTAAACATTCTTAAAGAAAAAAGAAGAAGTTATTTAGAACTTAAAAAAGAATATGATAATCTTGCTAAAACAGAGGAAGTAAAAAGATTTTTAGAATTATCGAAACAACTTGAAAATGAAATGCTTGATGAGCTTGATAAACTTTATAGTGAGATTAAAGCAATTAAATGTGTAATTGACAAGTTAAATGCATTTATTAATGAATTAGTTGTTGAAATCGTTAATGGAAAAAGTGAAAATATAGAGACAGGTTATCAAACAATTTTGAAAATGAGTCTAGAAAGGAACAAAAAATGAGATTAAATTACTCACTATATAAAAATCAAGGTATTCACGTTATTGCGAGCATATTTACTGTCGATAAAGGTGAAGTTAAGGTATTACTTGTAAAAAGAAGTAATGAACCATATAAAGGTATGTGGGCACTCGTGGGAGGGGCTCTTTACAATAACGAATTTTTAGAAGAAGGAATGCAAAGAGAAATATTTGAAAAGAGTGGACTAACAAATGTTAAAGTTTATCCGTCTGGAATATTTGATAATCCATCTA
>OIZX01001072.1_pt1 | contig 15317 bp, 14 predicted proteins | sample 1588621 | NCBI WGS metagenome assembly OIZX01 (sample SAMN03283276) | human gut metagenome | biome: human-associated habitat; material: feces | host: Homo sapiens | place: Peru | collected 2012
TCTAAAGCAATTGTATTCATGTCGAAATCTCCTTACATCACAAAATTTGCCATCTGTTTAATTTCTTCATAAGAAGCACGAATTCTTTCTTTCTCTTCTTTTGAAGCTGGCTTCACGTTTTCTATATTTGCCAAGAATCTCTTGGCGTCATCCCCGTAAAGAATTGGGGTTTCTCTAATTGGTCGTGCCATAATCTTTCCTCCATACTTTATTTGTTATTTATTTGAATATTCAAACATATCAAGTCAGAATATCACCTTATCAAATGCAAAAGTATGCTTTTTTTATTAAACTACCAAAGGTTTTAAGAAAAATATTTTGTATTGTCTGCTTTTTATGTTATCTTTGCATCCATTAATGACAATAAACGACAATAAATGATTAGCAAGAATAAGATCAAGTACATTCGTTCGCTCGAACTGAAGAAGAATAGAAACAAGGAGGGAAAGTTCGTGGCTGAAGGGTTCAAGGTGGTGGATGACCTGCTCGCCCTGCAACCTGCCGACCTCATTGTGGCCACCCAGGAGTGGCTCCACGGCAAGCACCTTGCGGATCAGACAGAAGTGATAGAGGTGACCGAGGAGGAACTGAAGAAGGTGAGCTTCCTGCAGCATCCGCAGCAGGTGCTGGCTGTATTCAGACAGGATACCGGCTGCAATAAGCAGGATTCCAACAACTCTCAGGAAGAGGCGGAGGAGAAGAACTTCGGCTTTTCTAAAATCAACACCCAGGAACTGAGCCTCGCCCTGGATGGCGTACAAGACCCGGGCAACCTGGGCACCATCATCCGCATAGCCGACTGGTTTGGCATCACCCACATCTACTGCAGTCAGGATACAGCCGACGTGTATAACCCGAAGGTGGTACAGGCGACGATGGGCAGCATTGCGAGAGTGAAGGTGGAATATGGCAACCTGCTGGCTCTGGTGGAGTCATTGCCTGCAGATGTACCCGTTTATGGTACCCTGCTCGATGGCGACAACATCTATCAGCAGCAGCTGGAAAACCGGGGACTCATCGTGATGGGAAACGAAGGAAAAGGCATTTCGCCTGCCCTTGCCAAGAAGGTGAACCGAAGACTGCTCATCCCGAACTTCCCGGAAGGAAGAGCCACTGCCGACAGTCTGAACGTAGCTATCGCTACAGCCATCACCTGCTCGGAATTCAGAAGAAACTTTTAAGACCAAAAAGGTCAAAAGGTCAAAAGGTCACAAGTGATTTTTCGGAATAGTTAAACAGCATCAAATCATATAACTATGGAAGTAAATGAATTATTTAAGCAACGCAGCATAACTGCCTGCATGAAAGCATCCTACAATACCGTGACGAGCGATATCCGTTCGCTCGTCAAGCAGACATGGGTTACCCATGTGCCCTTCGCAGTATTGCTGGCTATCGTACTTTACTTTCTCCTCCCCAACAAGTCGCTTCACGATTGGGGAGAAGCGAATCCGATGGCTTCATTCATCCTGCAAACCATCATCTACGCAGCCACCCTCGTGATGGCGGCAGTATCATTCTGGCATCTCCTGCCCCACAAGCAGCTCTGCCCTCAGGGCGAAAAGCGCAAGCCGGGCAGATCGCTGATCCGCATCCTCCGCCACTTCGGAGGCTTCCTCATGACCTGCTTCCTGGGCATGATGATCGTAGGCATCGCCACCTTTATCGCAGCTGTGCCTACCATCATCCTCATCATCGCCCAGCTCTACTCACAGTTGGGTGCACTCCAGGGCGATCCGCTCGGCGTACCGGGCTATTTCACCCCACTCCTCTTCCTCGTCTTTACCCTCACCAGCCTGCTCATCATCTATGCCCTCACCTGGCTCGGCATCGCACTGGCTTACCAGTATGCATCCTACAAGGTGCAGGATGAGGAAAAGAAAAGACTGAAGGATAACCAGTTGCAGATGGCAGTAGCCGGTATAGAGCAGATGGCTGCAGAAGAAGAGGAAAACAAGAAGTATTAATCATATTAACATAAAAAAGAGATAGAAAGAGACATGAAACAGACAAGATTACTCTTCATCGACCGCGACGGAACCCTGATTCAAGAACCTGCGGACGAACAGATTGACAGCTTCGAGAAGCTGGTATTCACCAAGGGCGTATTCCGCAACCTCGCCTTCATTGCCCAGCACACCGACTACGAGCTGGTGATGGTGAGCAACCAGGACGGCTTGGGCACCGACTCCTTCCCGGAGGATACCTTCTGGCCAGTACACAACTTCATCATCCAGACCCTGGAGAGCGAAGGCATCCACTTCGCCAAGCAGCACATCGACCGCCACTTCCCGGAGGATAACTCGCCAATGAGAAAGCCAGGCACGGGCATGCTGACCGAATACATCGACAATCCAGCCTACGATATGGCAAACAGTTATGTAATCGGCGACCGTGAAACCGATGCCCAGCTTGCAGAAAATCTGGGTTGCAAGAGTCTGATTCTCGGAAAAGACGGTATGGACTGGGACAAGATAGCCGAGATTCTCTTTGCCGGCGACCGCATTGCCGAGGTGAAGCGCACCACCAAGGAGACGGATATCTACATCAAGGTAAATCTCGATGGCAGCGGCAAATGCGACATTTCTACCGGTCTTGGTTTCTTCGACCACATGCTGGAACAGATAGGCAAGCACGGCATGATGGACCTCACCATCCACACCAAGGGCGACCTCTATGTGGATGAGCATCACACCATTGAAGATACGGGTATTGCCCTGGGCGAATGCCTGCTGCAGGCGCTGGGCGACAAGCGCGGAATAGAAAGATACGGCTACAGTCTGCCGATGGATGACTGTCTCTGTCAGGTGGCATTGGATTTCGGCGGCCGTCCATGGCTGATTTGGGATGCCGAGTTCCACAGAGAAAAGGTGGGCGAAATGCCTACCGAGATGTTCAAGCATTTCTTCAAGAGTCTGAGTGATGCGGCAAAGATGAACCTCAACATCAAGGCTGAGGGCGAGAACGAGCATCACAAGATAGAAGGCATCTTCAAGGCGCTTGCCCGCTCGCTGAAAATGGCAGTGAAGAGAGACATCTACCACTTCGAGCTTCCTAGCTCTAAGGGAATGCTGTAATCAATTGATAATTGAATAATAAAAGCCCGACAAGATTCACTGAATCCTGCCGGGCTTTTATTATCAGAACTTTGTCATGAACTCCACAACAATCTTATCCTTTTCTGAAGTCTTGGCAATGCCACCCTTGCGATAGAAATATTTCTCGTAGTTGATACGGATATCAGAGATGAATGGCTTGGCAAGGCTCAGGGTTACACCGCCCGTAACACGATGGCGCTTGTAATCGTTAATCTTCAAGGCACCGAGTTCGGTATCAGAACCGCCATATCGGGTACCATCACTGTGGTCGCTCATGAAATCATATCTTGCCAATGGCGAAACCTTCTTGATGATGCTCTTCTGGTTGATGACCGGAATGTCATAGCAGATGAAGCCATCGAAAGCATGCACATCGTGGAAGGCATCCTTGCTGTAATGCTTGTAAAGATACTCAGCTTCTGCAATGAAACCGCCCTTGTGGAAGGTGATACCCGCATCATACATATTGACGGTGACATCAGATGGCTTGATCTTCTGGGTACTCAATACCAGGTTCACATTCGGGAAGAGGAACTGAGCCTTGGCAGAATAGTTAACGCCCTTGGTCCAGTAATCCTTCTGGTTGGTCAAGCCCGAACCGTTGAAGATACCGGCATTCACCACGATAGGGAAACCAACATTCCAGGTGTATCCTATTTCAGCACCCACATCGCGCACGTTACCCACCTGCTTGGCGATGAACGAACGGTTGGCGAAGTACTGCTGATGAGGAGAACGGTGAGCATCGATGGTGAATGGCACACGCTCCTGACCGATGGTGAACTGCAGGGTCTTCCAAGGCTTGATGCGTGTATAAGCATCGAGCATCTTGATCTTACCCTCGTCGCAGAGGTCGATTTCCGCCTTGTAGCTTACCTGAGGTGTTACATTGCCAGCCACGTTGATGCGGGCTGTACGCACCTCGAATCGTCCCTCCCCCTCTTCGGTCTGGTACTCATACTTAGAGCGGATGGTTCCACCAATGGTCATGGTCTTGGTGAATTCCTCAATACCCTTCTCCACAGAGCTTTTTTCTGTATTCTGGGCATTCATTCCCATCGACACCATCGTGAGTGCCATCAACAAATACGTTTTCTTCTTCATTTCTTACCTTATTATATATACACGTAAATCTGATTTTGTTTATTCCGAATGAAATCTTTTCCTACTGATGCAAAAAGACATCTTCTTCATTTCGACTGCAAAGGTAAGGAGAAGATATTTCTACCGTAAAACATAAGTATTACAAAGATGTTACATCACACATTTGTAACACCCGTAATGTTTCTGTAATATCAGTAATATGGTCGTAACATCATCGTCACAAACACGTAATCGCTTTTTCTTTCCCATCTGAAAATATCACCGTATCTTTGCAGCCGAAAAGAAACATTAATTTATTAATACAGGATGAAGGAAAATAAGAAAGCAATCTTGGAGATTCTTAAGAAGAGTTCCAAGAAAGACGGTAAGTTTGAAAACCTGGTGCTCAATCTCGCTTTGCAGAAGATTGACAGTGACAGTTTCGAGTATGATGGCGAAGCAGTTTATACAAACGACAAGAAGCGTCTGGTATATTGCATGAACCAGGAGACAAGCTTCACCATTCCAGAGGGAGTGGAAGTGATTGGCGAGATGGCATTCCGTGGCAAGAAAGCCCTCAAGAACGTAATCATCGCCAACAGCGTAAAGGAAATCGAGCACGATGCTTTCTACGATTGTGATGAATTGGATAACATTTATGTACCTGCAGGCGTTAAGGTAGTGAGAAGCTATGCCTTCGCAGAGTGCGACAAGCTGAAGAAGGTTACCTTCGCAGGTACCCCAGAAAAGGTAAGCCGTCATACCTTTGACGACTGCGACCAGTTGCACGACATCATTGTGCCGGCAGGAAGCAGCAAGTTCTTCCGCAAGGAGCTCCACTTTATTGATGGAGACACCGACTACCTGGTTTTGGAAGTTCCAAAGAAGAAGGCAGAAAAGAAGGCTGACAAGAAGGACGTTGCCGAGAAGAAGGCTGAAACTCCTGAAAAGAAAGTCGAAAAGAAGGCTAAGAAAGAGCCTGCAAAGACAAAGTAACTCATAAGATTAAACCAGTGCAATCATGACAAGAGAAGACATAATGAAGAAAGCTTACGTAGAGCGCGATATCAGTTGGATGTATTTTAACCATCGCATTCTGCAGGAGGCAGAGAAAGAGTATGTGCCATTGTTGGAGCGTCTCTCTTTCCTCGGTATTTACTCCAATAACCTCGACGAGTTCTTCCGTGTCCGTGTGGCATCCCTCAACCGCATGCTCGACCAGAAGCTCGAAAAGGATACCGAAGCACAGATCAAGAAATCTCTCAAGACAATTAATAAGCTCAATGAATCTTATTCGAAAGAATACACTGAAGCGGTGGATACAGTTTTCCGCGAACTTGAAGTACACAAGGTTCGCCTGCTCACCGAAGACCAGCTCAACGACGAGCAGAAGGATTTCCTTACGCAGTTCTTCTACGACAAGCTCAATGGTTCTGTCAACCCTATCTGGCTCAACGAGATAGACGACCTCTCTACCCTGGAGGACAACCGCATCTACCTCGCCGTAGAAAAGGCTGAGGATGACAAGAAGAAGAAATATGCCGTAGTAAAGGTACCGGATAGAGTCTATGGACGCTGGGTAAAGGTACCGGCAAGCGATGGTTTCGACAACATCATGTATCTGGACGATGTAATCAGATACTGTCTGCCACTGGTATTCCTCGGTTTCAAGAAGAGCACCTACCGTGCCTACAGTTTCAAGTTTACCAAGGATGCCGAGATGGAGATGGACAATGATGCCGACTTCGGAACCATGGAGAAGATAGCCCTGGGTGTAAACAGCCGTAAGAAGGGTGAAGCCGTGCGCGTAATCTACGACCAGGAGATGCCGAAGGAACTTCAGAAGAAACTGCGTGAGCGTCTGAACACCAAGGAGTTGGATGCTTCATTGGCTGGTGGAAGATACCAGAACCACAAGGATCTGATGTCGTTCCCTGATTGCGGCCACAAGGAACTGAAATACGAAAAATGGGCTCCTATCATGAAGCCGGAGTTCCTCTCCAACGAGAGCATCCTCGACCAGATTCGTGAGAAAGACCGCTTCATCCACGTACCATATCATAGCTTCAACGGCTACATCCGTGTACTCCGAGAGGCTGCTACCAAGCCAGAGGTAAAGGCGATCAAGACCACCCTCTATCGTCTGGCTAAGGATTCAAAGGTAGTGAAGGCACTCATCACCGCTGCCCGCAACGGCAAGAAAGTAACAGCCGTAGTAGAACTTCTGGCACGTTTCGACGAGGAGAGCAACATCAAGTGGAGCAAGCGCATGCAGGAAGAAGGCGTAAACGTAATCTTCGGTGTAGAAGGACTGAAGATTCACTCCAAGCTGCTCTATATCGAGTCTAAGAAGGGCAACATCGCCTGCGTGGGAACCGGAAACTTCCATGAGGGCAATGCCAAGATCTATACCGACTATCTGATGATGACAGCCCGTACTAAGCTGGTAAACGAGGTGGCTAAGGTATTCGATTTCATCGACCGCCCATTCTCGCCATTCCGCTTCAACGAGCTCCTCGTCTCTCCAAACTCCATGAAGAGCCGCATCCTGCGCATGCTCGACACCGAGATCAAGAATGCCAACGAGGGCAAGGAGGCTTGGGTGAAGATGAAGATCAACCACATCACCGATACCGATATGGTAACCAAGCTCTATCAGGCTTCAAAGGCAGGCGTGAAGATTGACATCGTAATCCGCGGCAACTGTTCGCTGGTGCCAGGCATCGCCAAGCTCAGCGACAACATCCGCTGCGTGGGCATCATCGACCGCTATCTGGAGCACAGCCGCATCCTCATCTTTGCCAACGGAGGCAAGCCAAGATACTTCATCGGTTCAGCCGACTGGATGCCAAGAAACCTCATCAACCGCATCGAGGTGCTCACCCCGGTATATGACGAGGATATGCAGGCAGACCTGCTCCGCACCATCTCATACGGTATGAGAGATACGATGAACGGCAGAGTGGTAGATGGCAAGGGCGGCAAGGATTTTGTGGAAGGCGAGCCATTCCGCAGTCAGGAAGAACTCTACAAGGCCTACTGCGAAGAGCAGGAGGTAAACGAATAAAAAAATAGCAAATGTCAGCAATGAATTTAGCATCCATTGATATCGGCTCCAACGGAGCCCGACTCCTCATCAAGCGCTTCGAACCCGAGGCAATCCGAGAGGAAGACCGCATCAAGAAACTCATGTTCATCCGCATCCCACTGCGATTGGGTAAGGATGTTTTCACCCTGGGAAAGGTTTCCAAGGAGCGTGAGAAGATGATGCTCCACATGATGAAGGGCTTCAAGCAATTCATGAAACTCAATGACGTAGAGGCATTTCGCGCCTGTGCCACTTCAGCCATGCGCGATGCCGAGAACGGCAAGAAGGTGCTCAAGAAGATAGAGAAGCAAACCGGCATCAAACTCGAAATCATCAAGGGTCAGGAGGAGGCACAGCTCCTCTACAACAACCTGGTAGAGAAAACAGACTCCAACGAGGGCAGCTTTGCCTACATTGATGTGGGCGGTGGTTCCACGGAGGTGAGCATCATCCACGATGGTGTTCTCGCCGAGAGCTATTCCTACAACATGGGTACACTGAGAATGCTGAGCGGCAAGGTGACTGCCGAAACCGAAAAGCTCTTCAAGGAGAACCTGACGAGATATGCCGAGCAATACGGCGACATCAGGATCATCGGTTCGGGTGGCAACATCAACAAGTTGAACAAGCTGGCACGCCACAGCAAACAGGACGCCAAGAACCTGACGCTTGCCGAACTGAAGCGCCTCTACTCGATGATGCAGCCCCTGAGCATTGAGGAGCGCGAGATTTCCTTTTCTCTGAAGGAAGACCGTGCCGACGTCATCATTCCTGCCGCCGAGATCTTCCTCAAGGCATGCGAATACCTGAAGTGTGAAAACATCATGGTGCCAAACATCTCGCTCGCCGACTCCATCGTGGATGGACTCTATGAGAAGATGATGGCAAAAACCGAAGAATAACCCACTTCATCCACAAATAAAATAAAAGATATGTCTATATCTCAAGTTTTTATGCTATCTTTGCACAGAAATGTGCGAAGGTAGCATTTTTTTGTTTACCTTCCGACTCTTCTTGCGTCATACACATAAAAAGAAACAAATGGAAGAAACAGAATTTGAACATATCGCCCAGGCAATGCGCCCCAGGTTGACGGCACATTGCCAACGCTATCTCTCGGCAGGAACCCTTGCCGAAGAAGCCGATGACATCGTGCAGGAAACCCTGGTGAAGCTCTGGAAGATGCGCGACAGGCTCTCTGAATACCAGAGCATCGAGGCGCTCGGCATCGCGATAGCCCGAAATCTCTGCATCGACCATCTGAGACGCAACAAAGCCCAGACTGCATCGCTGGAACAGATGAAGCATCCCGCAGAAATCTGTACGGCAACCGAGCGTACCGACCAGTCCATCATAGGCGAGGATACGCAAAGGCGACTCAACAGGGCGATGGACCGGCTTCCGGATACGCAGAGAAGAATGCTGCTATTGAGAAGCGAGGGAAAGAGCCTCGATGAGATTGCCGAAATCTGCGGAGCCAACAAGACGAGCACCAAGACGATGATTTCTGCAGCAAGAAGATCATTGCTGAAAATGATGAAGTCATAAACTCTAAAAATGAAAGAAATGAAGAAACTAGAAGATATAACCTATCGCCACGAGCTGATAGAGCGCTACCTCGATGCTGATACCAGTGTGGAGGAAGAACAGGCATTGGCTGATTTCTATCGCCATTGCGAGGATAAGGATTTAACGGATGAGGATCTCGACATCAGAAACCTGATGCTGGGAATGGAGAACTATACTCCGAATTTCCATCAAACAGAAATGGAAATGATGGAAGAATTGGACGGAAAAGAAGAAGAAGAAGATAAACAGCCAGATATGAAAGAGATGTCCCTTGCAGCTTCAAAGAAGCACGAAACAAGATGGGTACGCCTCTCTGCGATACTTCTTGCTACGGCGATGCTGGCAGGACTCATCTTCCTGCTCTTCCCTATCAAGGATTATTTCTCATCCTCTTCCGAACAACCAAGCTTCACCAACCTGGTTCCTACAGAGCTGGTGGTTCGCTCGCAGCCATCTTCTGAAGATGAAGACAAGAATCTGGACGCATACGAAAAGATGGAACGTGCCGACTCCCTCTTCCTGGCTGCCACCAAGGACATCGTAACTCCGCAGGAAATGAAGTCAAGCAAGATGGTACTTGCAAAAAGAAAGAACATCGCAGAAAGAAGCGAGAGCCATGCTGGGAAGACTACAGAAAATACAGAGATGAGTTCTGGCTATACAGAGAAAACTTCTGTCAATATAGAAAAAAACTCTTCTGAAACAGAAAGAAGCATTCATGAAGATTTCAATCAGATTTATGAAGTAGCCTCTGCCGCGCTGCCTTCTGCCGAGCAGCTAACCATCAACCGCCAGGGCGATAACATCGTTATCTCAACCCTGGACAACGATGGCAACATGCAGCATTACACCATCAACGTAACAGAAACGCAAGATGGTAGTTATCAACTGCTTCCATTGGCACAGTTAAATGAATTATAAAACATTTCAAGCTTATGAAAAAGTATATTTTCACCATTGCATTTGCTCTGCTGGGCATAACCAGCAGTATGGCATCCAAGGCAGATACCCTGCGTATCTACAGCATTGACGGTGAGTGCATCCCAAACTTCACCGGCAAGGAACTCATCGGTAAAACCATCAAGAATTACCAGATAAACACCAACGTCCTGCCGGCACCCAAAAGAGATGTAATAGAGATTCATATCATCACCACTACCACACCTCCTGCCCCCAAGCCAGACCCTCACTATATGCTCAAGGGCAGAGAGCAGGAGCTGAGCAAAGAGGAATTCTACAAGATTTCTCCCAGCAAGATCAAAGCCATCGAGGTTTTGAAAGAGGGTACCAAAGCCATTCAGGAAAGAGGCCTGAAAGACGATGGCAGAAGTTACATCATCGTCACTCTGGAGAAATAACAGACAAAACGTATCCCTTTTTCTTCAGCGACTCAATCTTAACGGTCGCATCATGCTGAAGAGCATGGCGGAGATACGTCATCTGCACATTCACAGCCAGGGAGTTGGCATAGCTCACGGTACCCCACACCGCCTCCTGTATCATCTCCTTGCTTACCACATTGCCGATATTCTTCGCCAGCAGACGGAGGATGTCGGCTTGTCGGCTGGTAATGAGCACACGAGAGGAACGGGTGCGAAGCTCATTGTTGTTATAGCAGAAGGTGGTTTCTCCGAAATGATACACCTCCTCTTCTATCGTCTCACTCTCATTCATGGAGAACCGCTCCTCTATTCTTGCCAGCAACTCTTCCGGATAGAAGGGTTTGGCAAGATAATCGTTTGCCTTCAGGGAGAAACCTTTCAGTCGATCGTTCTTCTCCGTACGGTCGGTGAGAAAGAAGATAAGTACCTTCGGGTCGATGGTTCTGATGCGCTCAGCCACCTCATAGCCATCCATCTCCGGCATATTGATGTCGAGCAATACCAGGTCGGGCTTCACTTCCGGGAACTGCTCCCATGCCTTTTTGCCATTGCCGGCATAAGTCACATCGTAGCCATGCTGCTGCAGGAAACTCTTCAGCAACATGGAATACTTCAAGTCATCGTCTGCAAATAATATCTTGATCATTTTTTCTGTTGTTTATAGCGTTAAACCGGATGCATCAGGAGTGCTGCGGGATGACTATTGAAATCCTGGTTCCCTTGCCCACTTCGCTCTGCATCATTTTCCTGCCCCCATGGGCCTTCACAATCATATCCACAAAACTCAAACCCAATCCGATGCCCGGCTGCATCATATCTGGGTAAGCATTGCTGCGATAGAACTTCGTCCAGACTCTCTGCTGTTCATCGGACGAGATGCCGATGCCATTATCTGATACAGAAATCATGACTTCCTCCTTCTCGGTATCTCGGCAGGCAACATGGATATTGACGATATCGCCGGAATACTTCACCGAGTTCTCTATCAGATTACTGACCACATTCAGAAGCTGGTCTCTATCTCCCATCATCCTATCGGAAGTGCGCTGGTAATCGAGCGAAACATTCACCTCCTTCTGCTTATTCTTTCGATAAACTGCCACCAGATTCTGCAAGGCGGCATGGATATCGAAAGAAGTTATCTGGAGCGGGATATGTTCCTCTGCCCTGATTACTTCACGGAGTTTGGCGAGATAGGCAGTCAGGTTATCGCTCTCCTCTCTTACCGTCTCCATGATAAGGGCATTCTCATCCTTCTCATCTGTCTTTTCAGAATCTGCCTTTTCTGTATTTGTCTTTTGAGCAGAGAATACAGATACACACATCTTCAGCGTCTGCACGGGGCGCTTCAGCTCGTGAATCATCGTATGTACGAAGTCGCTTCGCATCTTATCCACCTTCTTCTGCAGGAGCATCACCTTGATGAGGTAAGCTATACTCAGGAGAAGCAAGATGGTAACCAGCAGACTTCCTGCAATCTGCCAAATCATCCCCTTCAGGATGGGCAGCATCGGCACCTGCATCCTCATCTGCATCGACTGATACTGGATAGGATTGAAAGGCACTTCCACCAGCATTTCGTGATGAAACAAGGTAGGAGGCTCTACGATTCTTGTCTGCCAAAGGCGATGCTTTCCCGTCTTCATCTCTGCCCCGATGAAATCATTGCCCAGTTTCCTACTGACGAAACGATCAAAATGCGCCTTGTCAAAACGGGTAAGCTGGTAAGTGATGTAAGTATTCAGGCAATCAAAAGAATTGTTGGAATCCGTCTCACGCAAATCGAAAGTATCTCTCTTCTCCATCACGTTACCGAATCCCGGCTTGCGATACACCACTCCACCAATGATTGTATCCGTATCCAGCGGAGAGCAAACCGTTGTAACGGGAGGCTTGTAGTCTGAAAAATATGCCGTGACGACATAACCGATATGTGATTTTTCTTTTACAGCTGCTCCGATATTTGTCAGATAAGTGACTATTGCCTGTTCCGCCTTTTCGGCGTTTTTCTTCCCCATCTCTCCCATCGAATAGGTTACGCTATTGTAGAGCCAATAGGTCTGCAAGCCTATCAGCAGGAAAGAGGAAAGGATGGCGAGCAGCCAGACTTGTTTGATTCTTCTATTCATATCATTTTTTCTTTTTTCGATGCAAAGGTACGAAGATTTCACTATATATAATAAAGGTGAAGCAAGATTATTTTGCCAGCGTAATGTTTCAGTAATGATTATTTGCGATTTTGAGCCCGAAAAGCTGTTCCTTTGCAAACGAAAACAAAAAACAAGGAAGAATATGAAGAAAGAAACAGTTATATGTGCGATGCTAGCCACCGCCACCTGTGCAACAGCACAAAACGGGAAATTCCCGGCATCTGGAGTTTCCGCAGACTCGGTACAGACGGAAAAAGATTCGATCAAAGCTAACCAAGAAGCTGAGATCAAAGCAGACAAGGAGGCAGAGATTCAAGCCGTAACCGTAACAGGTCATCGCCCGATGTACAAAATGAGAAACGATGCCCTGGTTACCCGTGTCCGCAACACTCCTTTGGCAAAGGAGCCAACGCTGGAAGATGTATTGAAACACATACCCGGCATGAAACAAACCGCAGATGGAACTCTGGAAGTAAACGGACTGGGAGCACCCACCATCTATCTCAACGACAAGAAGGCTACCTCTGCCGAACTCTCTCATCTCGATGTGAAACTGATAGATGAAATAGAACTCATCACCACTCCAGGTGCAAAATATGATGCAACGACGGGAGCCGTACTGAGAATCCTGACGAGAAGAACAGACGAGGGTATATTCGGCAAGATGCAGGTGTATGATAAGTTGAGCGAGGTGAACACCAACCACGAGGAATTGACCCTGGGTTGGGTAACGAAGAAGATTTCGCTCACAGGATTTTACGGATACACCGACAATCGTTACAATGTGCATCAGCCACAGGAAGCGCTCGTAAGAGCCAAAGATGGCGAATATCTCTTCGGAGCTGACCGCCATGGCAAGAACAAGGCAAATTATAACGCTACGGAACTCAACTTCGACTGGTTGCTCAGCAAGCAGCACGAAGTGGGAATACAATGGGAAGGGCTTTGGCTGAATGGCGGCAGAAGCGAGAAACAGCAGCAGTACTATCGCTATCCCAACCCAGCAGGAGAAGATACAAATAGCGAGATGAAGCTTTCTGATGCAGATGGCAAGATGAAATATTTTGATGCGGAGAGCCAGCAATGGGGACACCAGCGCAGTCACCACTTCAACCTCTTCCATCTGGCTAAATGGTCGAAACATCTCTCATCACAGATTTATCTGGACTATGCCAGGAACAAGGATTCTGACAGCCAGCCTATCACGGAGAAAGAAGGTAGCGAGATGCAGGAAACCCTCAACCGTTCCAATTCCAACTACGATATCTATAGTGGAAGATTCGAAGTCAAGCAACTCATCTCAGACAAACATTCCATCAACTATGGTGGCGAATGGAGCCTGATAGAAGGCAAGGGTAGAACCGAAAGTTCTGCCGATATGCTCGGAACTACGGAATACAAAAATCACGATACCAAGACGGCTGCTTACCTGCAATATCAGGGTGAAGCTGGCAGATGGAGCTGGTGGGCAGGCATCCGATACGAGCATCTCACCTCCCGATACACCAATCTGTCGGAGAAAACTCCCGATAATATGGAGCGCCATTACGACCAGTGGTTTCCATCGTTCGGTATCACTCTCAACGAACCATCGTGGCATCACTCGCTCAGCTTCCGCACTACCACCGCCCGACCTTCTTTCAGTCAGCTCAGCGGGAACATCTACTATATCTCGCGCTTTCAGTATCAGATCAGCAATCCGAAGCTGCAGCCTGTCAACACCTATCGTCTGACCTACTCGGTGCAATGGAAAGATTTCATGGGAATGCTGAGATATACCCGTATCGACCACTCCATCATGTATGTGCATGAAGTGCCGGAAGACAAGCCCGTAAGATACGTGAGCACATTCATGAACTTCAACAAGATTCAGAAATACATGGCCTATCTCAACTGGGGGCACGTCTTCGGCTGCTGGCGTCCGAATGTCAATGCAAGCATCACCTATCAGCGCTTCTCCGTAAACGATCAAGGAGAGCTAATCAGTTACAACGGAGAAACTTGGGATGCATCGTTTGACAATTACTTCACGCTGCCAAACGACTATCAGCTGTCGCTCTCCTACAGTTTTGACAACGGAGGACAAGTGGGCAAAACGAAGTTCCGCCCCACTCAGAACTGGAGTCTTGGTGCCAACAAATCGTGGATGGACGGCAGATTACAGGTTGCCTTCAGTGCCAACGACCTCTTCCATCAGCAGCTCTTCAAGGAGCGAACCCACGAGCATGCCGTTGACTTCTCCCAGACTGAGGATTACAAGCTATGGAGCTACAAGTTGACCATAACCTGGAAATTCAACAAGCGCAAGGGAAGATACAACGGCATGAACAGTGCGGAAGATGAATTGAACCGACTGTAGCCGGACAAGACTTTCTTATCTTAATGATCTTTATAATTTCAAGTATCCGGGTTATCCCACTCCCAGCAGTTCTACTTCGAATATCAGGGTAGAGCCGCCTGGGATGCCCGGCTGCGAGAACTTGCCGTAGCCCATCTCGGCAGGGATGTAAAGTTCCCACTGGTCGCCCACGTGCATCTGCTGCATGGCAACAATCCAGCCATCAATCAAGTCGCTCAATCGCATGGCGAATGGCGTACCGCCACGACTGGAATCAAACTTCTTGCCGTTGATGGTCCAACCGGTATAATGAGCTGTCACGATGCTGCGTCGGCTAGGCTGTGCCCCCTTCGGGTCGCCCTGCTTCAACACCTTATAATATATACCACGAGGCAGCGCCATAACGCCCTCCTCCTTTGCCTTTTCCTCCAGCCAACGCTTGTTGGCCTCAACATATTCTCTTTTTGCCATAAAACTATTTTGTTTTGAAACTATTTTGTTTTGAATTACTCTAAAAACTATTATTCCTTAATTCCGCAACACTATTATAACTTAAACTTTTTTTTAAATACCTGAGCAACAAAAAGTTGCCCAAGATTTTGTCATACC
>OIZX01001075.1_pt1 | contig 15239 bp, 10 predicted proteins | sample 1588621 | NCBI WGS metagenome assembly OIZX01 (sample SAMN03283276) | human gut metagenome | biome: human-associated habitat; material: feces | host: Homo sapiens | place: Peru | collected 2012
GATAATCTGAGCGATTACTCCCGCTACTTCAATGAGTACGATTATACCGAATGGAACGAGGAGATGTTTCTGGAGAAGAAAGAGCTGTATGGTATGACGAAGTGGTCGCCTAAGCTCTATCAGAATTTCTCTTCGCTCTGTGCCAGGATGATGCAGGCCATCTGGGGCTACAGCTTCTTCGGCTGATTTCTACCGGAAAGAAGAAAGTATCTATATTAAATAAGGTATCTATATTAAATAAGGAGGAAAGAATCTATATTAAATAAGGATAGGGGGCGAAAAAGCAAATTTTATATGTTTTTTCGCCCCTTTAATATTTATTAACTAACTTTTAGAACAACTTACTAAAAAATATCGTAAATTTGCAACCGGTTATTAAATACAATAAGCCTAAGCAATAAGAATCATTAATTGAATCAATATATATACACTTAGTCAGACAATTATATAATTAAGAATCTGATTATCTCTATAAAACTACATAATATAACAATTAAAACCAAACAATTATGAGCAAAAAAAGTCAGTTTGGCATGACCCTATTACTATCTACGATTATAGTAGGTGGCGCCAATGCGAGTACTGTTTCCACCTCAAACACATTTGGTGCAACTCTCATTGCACAGCAAGGTGCTGTTTGTAAGGGTGTGGTAAAGGATGCTGCCGGTGAACCAATTATTGGTGCTTCTGTATCAGTGAAAGGTACTAAGAATGCTGCTGTTACCGATCTTGACGGTAATTTTACCCTCTTAAATGTAAACAAGGGTACAACAATCGAAATTACCTATATTGGTTACATCACACGTGAAATCAAGTGGGCAGGTAAAGACCTCGATGTGATTCTTTCTGAGGATACTCAGGGCCTCGACGAGGTTGTGGTTGTAGGTTATGGTAGCTCTAAGAAACGCGACCTGATTGCTTCCGTATCAACCGTAAAGGCAGAAGAAATGTCAAACATCCCTGTTACCAACATCGCACAGGGTTTGGCTGGTCGTTCTCCTGGTTTGATCGTACAGGCAAACGGTGGTGGTGTCAACGCTACTCCATCTATCAGTATCCGTGGTGGTGGTACTCCTTTGTACGTCATCGACGGTGTAGTTCGTGGTGAGGTTGACTTCCGTAACCTTTCTCCAGACGATATTGAGTCTATGTCTATCCTGAAGGATGCTTCTGCTACAGCTGTTTACGGTTCCCGTGCTTCTAACGGTATCGTACAGGTTGTTACCAAGAGTGGTAAGGCAGGTAGAATCAGCATCGATTACGACTTCAATATGTCTTTCTCTCAGCCAAGCAACTGGCCAAAGCAGATGCACTCTTACGAGCGTGCTGAGTGGGCTAACATTGCCAAGAACAACGACCTTTTGAATGGTGCAAAGAATGATGTATTCACAGCAGATGCCATCCAGAAAATGCGTGATGGCTCAGACCCATTGAACTTTGGTGATACCGATTGGAGAAGTCTCGTACTCAGAGATTGGGCTCCTCAGACCAAGCACACCGTACGCTTGACTGGCGGTTCTGAGACCAACCAGTTCTATGTATCTTTGGGACATATTGATCAGAACTCTCTCTACCGTAGCGATAATCACTGGATGAAGCGTACTACATTCCGTCTCGCTGAGAACACCAAGATTAAGCCTATCGGTTTGCAGGTAAATGTTGCCCTCGATGGTTATCGCCAGGAGGATACACATCCATACACTTCTACATCTAGCAGCTATTACAATGTGTTCTCACACATCAAGAACAAGTCTCCATTGAATCCGGGTGTCAACAAGTATGGTCTTCCATATAATGTTACCGATAACCCTGTGGCAGAAACTGCTAGTGATGCAGGTTACAACCGCGGTATTACCAACGTAATCAACGGTAAGGGCGAGTTGATCTGGAACTGCCTCTGGGTAGATGGCTTGAGAGTTCGTCTGGCTAGCAACTACCGCTACTATGGCACTTCTACCAAGCAGTGGAGAAAAGATGCTGCTCAGTATGACTGGGATTCAGATGTTCCACAGTACTTGGGTAAGCCACAGCTCTACCACAACTCCAGCACAGGTTATTCTTATACCAACCAGGCATTCGTAGAATATGCACAGCAGTTTGGCAAGCACAGCATTTCAGCTCTCGGTGGTTTCGAGCAGTATTACGAGAAGGGTGAGTCTTACAGTGCTCAGCGAGTAAACTACGACTTCCCTATCGACCAGATGGGCGTAGGTCCTGCCAATGATATGACCAATGGTGGTAGCGAGGCTGAGTTGGGTCGTGCTGCATGGATTGGACAGGCTAAGTATAACTATGACAACAAGTATTATGTAGAGGGTAGCATCCGTTACGACGGTTCCGACTGCTTTGCTCCAGGTCATCGTTGGGGTGCCTTCTTCAGTGGTGCTTTAGGATGGGTAGTTTCAAGCGAGAAGTTCATGCAGCCTCTCGTAGAGAAGAACATCATCAACTCTTTGAAAGTACGTGCTTCTTATGGTGAGACTGGTCTCGACAGCAGTGCCGGACGCTTTGGTTATCTCACATCATATAGCTTGAACAACCAGGCTTACGTAATCAAGAACAAGTATGTGCCAGGATTCTCAGAGGGTAGTCTTCCTTCTCCAGACCTTACCTGGTACACCACACGCCAGACAGATATCGGTTTCGACTTCGCTTCGCTGAACAACCGCCTCTATGGTTCGCTTGATTACTTCTACTACTCTACCAAGGGTTATCTGACCACTCCTACGGGTGAAAGCTATCTGAATACCGCTATCGGTATCGGCTTGCCACGAGTTAAGTCAGACAGTGAGTATCGCCGTGCAGGTTGGGAGTTCGTGTTGGGTTGGCGCAGCAACATTGGTGCGTTGAAATATGATATTTCAGCTAACCTCACCTATTTTGATGCTCTCTGGGCACTTAATAGAGACGAGTCTGAGAGTTCTTACATGAACCCATATACTCGTACCCAGCAGCAGAAGGGTTACTATGGTACCATGTTGAAGAACCTGGGCTACTATGTGGATGCAAATGATGTTCTCAACAACCCAGGTGTAAACAGTGCTCTGAATTCAGGCTATCTGACAGCCGGTGACATCAAGTATGCCGACATGAACGGTAACGGTATGATAGACAATGGTGATATGCGCCGTCTGGGTAAGAGCCACACTCCTCGCGGACAGTATGGTATCAATATGAACTTCCAGTATAAGGGATTCTATCTGAGCATGCTCTTCCAGGGTTCTACTGCATTCGACATGTACCTCTCTGGTGTAACAACCATGCAGACAGGTCAGGCTGGTCAGCTGCCTGTAGCTTACAAATATCAGGAAGACAGCTGGACTCCAAGCAATACCAACGCCAAGTATCCACGTCTGATGGCAAATACTGGTTTGAATGCCAACAACAACTATCAGAGCAGCGACTTCTGGCTGGTAAATGGTGCTTATCTGCGTATGAAGGACTTCCAGTTCGGTTACGACTTCAAGCACGTATTGCTTCGTGGTGTAAGCTGGCTGACCCGTGCCAAGGTGGGTATCTCTGGTCAGAACATCTTCACCATTTCTCAGGCAACCAAATATGGTCTTGACCCTGAGAACTCTTCAACCGAAGGATATGGCTATCCTGTAGAGCGAGTACTTGCATTAACTGTAAACTTAGGATTTTAATTAGTTATGATAAAGAATATTATTAAAATAGGAATGTTCGGCGTTCTGGCATTGACCGCCGCTTCCTGCCAAGATACAATGGATACTCATCCAACAACGACATTCGACGAGGCTACGGTTTGGGGTTCAAAGGCTACCGCCAACGCTTTTGTGAATGCCACATACGACAATGTAATCAACATGTTCACAGGAAGTTCTTCCTGTGTAGGATGGGAATCCCGCACTCCAAACGGAGTAAGATGCTCTCAGGTAGGTGAGGGTATTGATGGCATAGCCACAGAGCTTGGCATCGACAGAACTTCTGATTTCGGAATCAGCCGCTTTAGCTTGCTCCGTCGCTGCAATATGATTATTGAGAAAGCTCAGGCTTCTACCATGACAGAAGGCGAAAAGGCTGAAATCATAGCCAAGGGCCGCTTCCTCCGTGGACTTGTGTTCTACGATTTGACCCGCAAGATGGGACGCTTCGTTCCTATCACATCTGTCATCCAGGCAGATCAGGAAGAAAAGGCAAGAGTACCTATGACTTCCAGCGTAGAGGAAAGCTACAAGCTGGTAGTAGAGGATTTGGAGGCTGCCATCCCTAACATGCCTGTTGAGGCACAGCCAGGTGAGCCTACCAAGTATGCTGCCGAGTTGCTGTTGAGCCGTGCCTGCCTCCAGGCATACGCTTACACCAAGAAGGCTGAATACCTTGACAAGGTGATTACCTACGCTTCTGATGTTACTCAGAACTGTTCACTCTCTGACAATTACGGTGGTCTGTTCAACGAGACAGACGAAACCAATGCTGAAATTCTCTGGGGTTACTACCGTTTGAAGGCTAACACCAAAATTGGTGATTATGAGGAGCTGATCCGCACCTATCCTAACATCTCACAGGATGACTGCATCAACTCTAAGAGTCCTATTCACTTCAAGAATCCTAACGGACGCACTTATGAAGGCTGGGCAATCTACTTCCCAACACAGGACTTGGTTGACCAGTATCTCGTAACTGATGAGAAGACCGGTGAAGCCCTTCCTTGGAACGAGACTTCTCAGTACAAGGAGAATGTTGAGTCTATCGATCCAAACACAGTAACAACAGAAGGTCAGCTCGACGCTTACGAGCAGGAGAACGGTAATGCACGCCGCATGCCTACTCCTCAGGACTTCCAGCAGCTCAACACGGCTTATCCTACCAACCTGCATTACGGCAAGTTGAAGGCAGGCTCAACACGCAACATTTCTGAACTGATGTACAGCGGACGTGATGCTCGTTTCGCATCATCTATCGTTTATGATGGCTGTTCATGGATTGGTGAGACCGTAGAGACAAACCTTGGCGGTAACTGCTCTATGGGTGTACGTGATAAGGAAGACGGTGGCTGGTACAACACTACAACCGGTTACTACTGGCGCAAGTCTAACATCGAGAATCCAGAGCCACGTGCATACTTCGACTGTCTGGTACAGCTCCACTACGTGATGTGCCGCACCGGCGAGGCTTACATGAACCTGGCAGAGGCTTATCTGCTGAAGCACGATGTAACTAATGCAGTAAAGGCTCTCAACGCTACACGAGTTAAGCACGGCAAGATTGCTCCTTCAACAGCAACAACAGAGGAAGCAGCTTGGGCAGACTACATCCGTGAGCGCCGTGTAGAAATGGCTAACGAGAATGGTGATATCTACTTCAGCTATCTCCGCTGGGGTAAGTATGGCGGCTATGCTAACCACGGACGTGAGGCAGGCGACATCATCTACGATCTCGACCGCCCTGTATATAAGATGGAAATCTCTCGCGACCGCAGCCAGCTTCTCGTCAACCAGCTTACATTGCTCGGTAGTGCACAGCGCCAGTTTACCACCAAGCGTTATCTGTTCCCAATCGCTCAGTCATTCCTTGACAAGCGCGAGGCATACGATCTCGATCACCAGCAGAACGAGGGTTGGTAATCTGCAAGCAGAAGCAGATATAAATTCATATTTATAAATCATAAATAAACGTTGAAAATATGAAATTCATTAAAATCATACTTGCCATGCTCGTCATGGCACTCAGTTTCAGTTCTTGTCTTGAGAGCGATCTCAAAGACCTTCCAACATACGATGGCAATGACATTACTGCAGGCTATGCCTGGTATCGTTACATTGGAGAAGACAAGATTAATGCCAGCGGACAGCCTCAGGTTATCCAGAAGCAATTGCAGAAGACTGCAGAGGCTATTGACAATAAGGCTGCAACATGCAACCTGACATTTGCAGTTCCTACAAACTTCTCTGAAAAGGAAAAGAATAATGTGAATCTCAACAACATCGTTGTTGCAGTACAGATTTCATCAGCTGCGGTAATGACTCCTGTTGAGGGATCTCCAGCATTGGGTACTCCAGCCGACTGGACTACTCCACACAAGTATGCTGTAAAGGCTGCCAATGGAGAGACCAAGGTGTGGACCATTACATGTACATTAACAAAATAATTTAAGTCACACAAGGGGAGACACCATCCGCTTATGGTGTCTCCCTGTTTTTCAAGGGGCTTCAACTTATTATTAGTATGAATAAAAACAATTTATTAAAGCTGGCACTTACTCTTATAATGCCACTAACTCTGTGTATGGGAAGTTGGGCACAAGCTGTCATCTTTCCCCAGAAAAAGCAACCGGGTGTAGCTAAAATCACCCAGAAGTCAAACAGCTATCAGCTGGCCAACAAGGTATTGAAAGCCTCTTTCATCAACACAGGTGGCAAACTCTACTTCAACGGCTGTTCTGAGCTGGGACTGCAGCCTAGCACAGAGTTGTTTAAGGTTCTCTTGGGAGACGGCAAAACCATTACCGCATCCGAGATGAAACTGGAAGATGTAAAGATGGTAACCCTGGCAGAGAATCCATCTGCAGCAACAGCATCACTCCGTTATGCAGGCAAGGCTCTGGAAGCTCGTTTTACATACGAAGAACTTTCTATCGTTTGGCGCGCCGTATTGAGAAACGGCTCGCACTACCTGCGCACAGAAATGGATATCCAGGCTGCCAAAGACTTACCGATGAAGGGTATCGTGGCAATGAACTACCTGGTAGCCAAGAACAGTGCCTATACCGCTCCAGAAGTGGTGGGTAATACCCGTGGTGCCATCCTGGCAAGCAATCATATCTTTGCTGGTCTGGAAACTCCAATGGGTCTGAATTCCTGCAAGGATGAAGGCAATGCTACCCACATAGAAGGCTTATGGAGAAGAAACACCACTTTAAAAGCTGGCAAAACATGGAACATCAGTTCTGTAGTGGGCTTGGTTGCGCCTAAGCAGTTGCGCCGCTCTTTCCTGGCTTACAGCGAGCGTGAAAGAGCTGTGGCTTGGAGACCTTATCCGGTCTATATCTCATGGTATGAGTTGAACATCGACCGCAACAACGCACAAGCTCCTTCTTATAAAGGCAATATGACCGTAGAACAATGTGCCGACGTGGTAAGTCACTGGAAGACACACTTCTATGATAAATATCAGATGGCTCCAAAGGTCTTCGTATGGGATGACGGTTGGGACCAGTATGGAACCTGGACCTTCAACCCTAACTTCCCTAACGGATTCGACGAGCCAGCCAACGAGGCCAAGAAGATGGGCACAGGTATCGGTGCCTGGTTAGGTCCGGTGGGCGGCTATGGTCAGTCTGGCGAATATCGCCGTGCTTACTGGCGTTCAAAGGGTGGCATGCAGCTGAGCAATGAGGATTACTACAACTTCTTCATCCGTTGCTGCACCAACATGATTGACCGTTACGACTTCCGCTTCTTCAAGTTTGATGGCATCAGTGCCCAGGCTTCAGCCATCGGTCCTGACGAAGGAACAAGAGGCGAAGAGAATGCCGAGGCTATCATCAGCATCGAACGTGCCGTACGCCAGAAGCGTCCAGACATCTTCCTCAATACCACCGTAGGAACCTGGGCTTCTCCATTCTGGTTCCACTTCACAGATGCCGTATGGCGTCAGGAGGGTGATTACGGTGAGGCAGGTGACCAGGGCACCGACCGTGAGCGCTGGATTACCTATCGCGACCGTCTGGTTTATCAGACCTTCATACAGAGATCACCGGTTTGCCCTATCAACACATTGATGACTCACGGATTCATCCTGAGCCGTTGGGGTGCCGTTTCCAAGAATATGGATTACGATGGAATCGTTCGTGAGATGCGCTGCGCCTTTGCCTGTGGTTCAGGTATGGTTGAGCTGTACAACGACTATAAACTGATGGACGAAATCAAGGACAATCAGGGCAACGCAGGTGCTTTGTGGAAAGACTTGGCAGAGTGCATCAAGTGGCAGCAGGAACAGGCTGACGTATTGCCTGATGCTCACTGGGTTGGTGGCAATCCTTGGGATGGCAAAAAGGCAAATGTATATGGCTGGGCTGCATGGAACGGCAAGAAGAGTGTGCTTACCTTGCGCAATCCTTCAACCAGTGCACAGACCTTCACCACAACCCTGAGAGAAGCATTGGATATCCCTGCCTATGTTCGTGGAAAGATTACCTTGACCCATGCCTTTAACCAGGCAGAGTTGGATGGAATGCCAATCAACAAGGCTATCGACATTGATACTCCTTTGGTATTGAATCTTCCAGGCTCATCCGTATTTATCTATAATGGTCGTTAATAGGTTGAAAAATTGAAATGTACGGAATAACTATTTATAAATAATGAATGAATTATAGACTAGGCTTATTGTAAGATTAGGTTTATAGGATTTAGTGTTAAATTTGGTTCATTTATTGACTTACACTATTCAAATAATGAAAACTAATCGTATGCCCTTTTGCTGCGAAGCAAGAGGGCATATCTTTTCAACTGCCAAATCTATCACATAATACAAATCCCCCAGCCCGCAGTTTGCAGGTTGGGGGATGATTCTTTCTGTTCCCATTCCTATACCTCCAGCAGCGGCTGCAGCTTGGTGGCATCGAAGCAGGGGCATGCCTTCTGCACGCCAGGCAGGTCACGATGACCCAGTATTACCTTGATGTCAGGGAAACGGTGATGGAGGTTGATGATCAGCCAGAACATCGCATCCTTCTGGGCTGCCGTTCGGGTGTCGGCTATGCAGCCATTGGCATCCAGTCCGCCCTCATAACAGATGCCGATGGAGTTGGCGTTGGCTCCACGGGCATGCGCACCCATCCGCTCTACCGGACGGCACTCGTGTACCTTGCCCTCGCGCGTAATATAATAATGATAGCCGATGTCAAACCAGCCGTTCACGTCCACATGGTCGTGGCGCAGCTGCTCTATTGTGTAAGGGTGATTGCAGCGGCTACCGCTGCAATGCACCACAATCATATCAATCTTTCTCATAGTCTATTAATTAAATCTGATAATCCATTGTTAAACCCAGGAGACGGTATGCCCTAAAAAGAGCAGGAAGAAACTCCCATAGCCCCCAAAAGGGCAGTTAATACCGTCACCACAAACTTGATGACCTCATTCCATGTCTGCTTGTTCTTGATACTCATATACCTAATCTGCTAATAATTAATGTTTTAGAAATTTATATTATCGCCGTTGCCGGAATCCTCACCGGTGCCTCCGGTGTTCTCGCCGTTGCCCTGTGATGTGCCACCGGTATCCTCACCAGTGCTGCCGGTGCCCTGCGATGTGCCGCCTCCGGTGGTGCTGCCTGGCTTGCCGGTCTCGTCTGTGCCGTCGCCGGCCGCCTCGTCCTTCTTGTACTTCTTTGCCTCCTCGATGTTGATCGTCTTGGCGCCCGCCTTCTCAGCCTTCATGGCTGCAATCTGCAGAGCTCTGGATGCCACCTGCTTGTAATCCAGCTCGGTGAACTTGTTCTTCACTCCCTCTCCAGGAATATACTGGATGTTTGCCCCGGTGATGTTGATGTCGCTGCGGAAGTCGGCAGGATTATCTACTCCTGTACTGGTAAGCTGGAGGCGGAACTTGCCCAGCTCGCCAAACTCCACCTGGTTGCCACGCTGAAGCTCTGTTACCAGGTTATCTACGGCGCTCACCAGTACTGCGGTGCAGTCTGCACGGGATACGGTGGTCTGCTTCTCGATCAATCCTGCAAACATCTTGAGCGAGATAGAATCGTTGATCTGTGTGCAAGCATAATACTTGCTGTCTGAGGTCTTGTCACCCGGCTTTGCCAAATGCTTTGCTAAACTAAAACTTACTGACATACTACTAAAAATTTAAAAGATGAATAACTCTTGTTGTGTATCGGACTCTTCCCGATTACATTTGCAAAGATACGACATCCGGCAGGGGCGATTTGCACACTTTGGTCCAAGATGGTTCACTTTCGTCCTTTTTGGTTCTCTTTGGTTCAAGATGGTACTCTTTCGTCTGTGTCATATATGATGATCGCTTACGTCATATATGATACTCGCCAGCGTCATATATGATACTTGCCAGCGTCATATATGATGCACTCTCATGCCATATTGAGGGTAGGCTGATGCCCAATATGCCTCCTGCAAGCACCCTATATGCCGATATCAGAAACCATCTTTCCTGGTGTTGCTACACTCTCGGGGAGTGGGTGATTTTTATGCTACCATCTCGGCGAGAAACAGCTACCATCTCGGCGAATGGGGGTGGCTTAAGCTACACTCTCAGCGAGAGGTTGAATGCTAAGTGCTTGATAATTAGATGAATAGATTCAAGAAAGTGGCCCTTATACTATACCATATATAGTAATATATATACTTTATTATACTTTTTATACTATACGTAAACGCACGTGAAAAATCTTTTTTTTTAGAAAATTTGATGGAAAATGTATTTTTTCTTTGTTTTTCTTGGTTATTTCAAAAAAAGGTGTTACTTTTGCAATCGGTTAGCTGAAATGGCATCAAAAGCTATGGCAAAAAGCTGTTGTGTCATAAGGCTGATACAAGTGAGGGTTTTACAAATACTCCGAGAGTTCAGGACTTACCTCTTTCCTGTTCTTGTGAGTTTGGCATTGGATCCTTACCTGGACATTCTATGTCCGATTGATTCGAAGAAAAGAAGAGTCGGCACGGAATGGATGGTAAGCATATCAAAATGCCAAAAATGCTGATTTATTTGAGGTATAATTTCCCTAATAGGGAAGGTGGTCAGCATTTATTTGTTATCTTCACCTATCCTTCTGTGTCGATTTCCTTTTAAAATATGAATTTGCCTACCTTGAAAAGGGCAGACAGCTAACAAGGAAAAAGATGACTACACCTAGAAACAATGTAATCTCCCTGCTGGGAGTTCAAGGACTGTCGCGAAACAATTATTCCGTTGTGCAGCTCAAGGTAGTTTTGGCCATTATTGGCCATGCTCAGAAAGTGATTAAGGACTACGTGGTAGATGGCCAAATGCCTAATAAGTCTATGCGTAAGCGTTTGACAGCCAAACAGATGGCCGATGGCTATGTTATAGTCGTCATTCGCCTGTCGGATCTATGCGCCCATACCAGCCGCTATAGTCAGGTTAAGAATGCGATAGTGGATATGGCGAAGCGCAAGCCGATAGCCATCCCCTACAAGTGTGATGTGAACCAGATGACCTATTACGCTGAATTTCCAAGACTTTTCTCTTGTGAATTCATCAGAATGGGAGGTCATCTGGCGGTGGAGTTCCGCTTCTCCAACGATCTGCTGGACTACTTCTACAGTTTCGACAAGGGGGTAGCCCATGTGCATCTGGATGTGGTGAATCACTGCTGCAGTGCATCATCCATCAAGCTCTACATCATCACCCTCTGCTGGTCGTTGAAGGGATATACCAAGATAGATCCCAAGAAGTTTGTGGCGCTGATGCACGGCAAGGAGAATTATTACAAATACTTCAGCGATCTGATGTCGAAGAGCCTCCAGCCGGCACTCGACGACCAGAAGCGACTCTACGACTGTGGCATGGTAGATCAGTATCTCACGCTATCTACCTATTATTCCGAGGAGGATGCCCTGAGAGCTGAGCAGCGCTGCGTGGGGTGGCCTACCTACCTGGTTTTTACGGTCCACTGCCGTGAGGATGAAGTACAGGAAGATAAGATTCCGGAGGAATTGCGCTCTCAACGTATCCAGTTGAAAATCAAGCTGATGAATCGTTATGATGTAAGCGAGGCTACTGCGAAGGAGCTGAGCAGTCATCTCTTTCTGGGAATGTTGGGCGACTTTGTGGTGTGGTTTGAGCGCAAGGAAAAGTATGTTGCCGAGCGCATCCGTCTGCATCAGCCTATGAAAAAGGCAGCATATATCGTGAGTGCCCTCCGTGGTTTCTTCAAGGATAGAGGCAGTCTGCCTGTGAAATCTTCCGGAGCATCCTCTCCGGATCCTGTTCCCGTGGCCAAGCCTTTTCCTCCTGTTCCGTCTAACCTCAAAAATGACTAGCTTATGCAAGATGCCAATCACAATAACAATATGATGATGGGCAAGGCAGATCTCGCCTTGCAGTATTTTCCGATGGCGGGCGACAAGATTACGGCTCGCCGACACCTGATGTCATGGATCAAGCGCTGTCCACCCCTATGGGAGGGCATCCGCCAACTGGGCTATCATCAGCGGTGTCAATACTTTTCTCCCAAAATGGTGCAATTGATTTACCATTTCCTGGGAGAGCCTGGCTAAAGGCTGAATAGTGAAAATTATTTATCATTACAGCAGTTTACAGGCTATTTTAGCCAAAAATCTCCCTATAAGCCAGAAAAAACTGTGCTTATAGGGAGATTTCAATTGCGCCGGATATCCCATTTTCCGGGCGTTTGAGAAGATTGAGTTGAATATAGAACTATATTTACATTGTTATTCTTATGCTTCTTCTTCAGTTTCTTCATCCTTCAATGACTCCAGAATCTCTACGAAAGGACTGTGGAAGGTGCTGAAGAGATGGAGTATCTCCTTGCGCTGCTCCTCATCCTCATCCCAAAGGCTGATCTCGCCCTTCTGGTGAGCCTTGATGAGCTTGGCGCAGCGCTTGATCTTGCGCTTGTTGTTGCGAGCCTGCAACTGGTCGCCCTGGATAGGCTTCTGGCTTACATACGAGAAAGCTACAAGCTGGTTCATGAACATATCGAACATCGGATCATCATGACTCCAGTCGCTGTCCTTCAGCCAGAACCACTGAAAGGCATACTTCTGCTCCATGGCAATGAGGCTCTGTCCCAGGGTATCAATGTCGATGCCCTTTGCCATCTGCTCCTTGATGAAGGCAACGAGACTTTCTGGGGTAATCTCCAGTTCCACCTCGTGGGTGATGCTGCTGCCGGCAATGTTGATGCGCCAGCGGTAGTTCTTGTTCTTGATCAGGGCAGAATGGGCATTCATCATCAGCTCGCTCAATTTTCCCTCAGACGGAATCTGATCTACTACGGCAAGGCGCTGGCGCTGGTCGCGAACCACCAGCTGGGCATCCTCATGACGGAGCACGCAGATATAAACCAGTTTGTTGTCGTCCAACTGCAAGGTGAAGCGGTCGTTGTTGTCATCACCTACAAATTCATAGCGATACTCATCTACCTTGTCGTGAGCCACCTCCAGTTCATTGTGTACCTTGTTGCCCTCACTGTCGTAGAGCGAGAAGCCGATGTATGGAATCTGAATATTGAGAGAGAAAGGATTTCCCTCTTCCGGAATCAGAGTGAGGCGCAAGCCTTCGTCACCGAAGTCCTCCTTCTTGCAGACGAAGCCGTCATCGGTCTTCTCTGCCTTTTCTACCTTCACGTCGCCATGGCGCCAGTAGATGTCAAAGGTGATGGTGTTTTCGTCCTCGCTGGTCACCTGGATGAAATCATCGATGTCCTGTCCCAGGTAGATAACCTTGGCAGGTTCATATACCTCGGTGTCATCATCTTCCAGAGGTTTTACCCACATTTCTCCCGGCATTGGGTCATCTTCCCATTCGTCTTCTTCTGCGGCAGCAGTAGATTTGAAGACCAGGAAGATCATTCTCTGTTCCTCTCTGCTTCCATCTTCCTTGCAAAGGAAAACCTTCGATTCCTTTGGGATGAAGAAAGGAGTAGATAGATACGGGTTCTTACATAATGCTGTGTATTCCACCTCTGTCCAGATAGGCAAGGTGTGCTTGTTCGTATTATTTGTCATATCTGTTTTTTTGTATTATCCTATTGATTGAACTAAATTTCAAAAACGGATGCAAAGATACTGAGAAAAGCAGACAATACAAAATTTTACGGCCATTTTTTGTTGTTTTTGCTTTAAAAGTTTGTGTTAAGGGAAAGCTTTTGCCCTTTCAGGGCGTATGGTTTGAGCCCGTTGTAACCCAGGGTGATGCCCTGGGCTAGGAGCTTTTGCCCTTTCAGGGCGGCAGGTTTGAGCCCGTTGTAACCCAGGGTGGTGCCCTGGGCTAGGAGCTTTTGCCCTTTCAGGGCGTGCGGTCTAACCCCTCTTAATCGTCATTTTACCCTCAAGCGAGATGATAACCTCCACCTGATAGCTCATGCTGCTATCCGGCATCGCCATCACCACCTTATAGTGAACACCGTCGGTATCCACCTTCTTGAACACGATATCGCTCAATATCGACTGCTTCAGGAACTCATGAGGCACCTGCTCCTTGAAATCCTCCTTGCGGAAGTCGCGGCCGAAAATCTTGCGCGAACCATGATAGATGTTCACGTTCACGATATTGTCGTGGTAAACATTGTCCACCTCCACGCCATCGTCGTTGTAACTGCTCTTAAACACCTTGTATGTGGTAGGATTCACCTGCACATAGAGGTGCAGCTTCTCCTCGCCCGCATTCACCACCGTATCACGCTTCACCAGCTTATTCTGATTCAGCGTCACAGGCTGTGCATGCTGGAATTGCTCCAGATACATCGGGTCGGAAGTCTTGACGAGCTTCACCACATCCCCATTGGCTACCTTGAACTGAAAGATGTGTGCCGCCTGCTTCACAATCGGATATTTCGCAGTATTCGCGCCCTTCATCACCAGCGTATCGCCAATGATGCAGAAATAAACCGGGCGGCTGGTAGAATCGGGATAATAGATGGTATCGCCCTTCACGCGAAAGGCAACATCATCCTCGTCGTCGCTGTCAATCCAGACACCCTGAAGCATCTTCTTGGCAGCGACGTCCTCCTGCTGTTCGGCTTTCTGGGCGGACTGCTTCTGTCCGCAACCCACCATAGCCGCCATGAGGCAAGCACCTAACAATATGTTGTTCGATTGTTTCATATACCTAAATTTAGTCGCAAAGGTACTACTTTTTAGTGGAATAGCAAAATAAATTAAACTTTTTATCATTTCAGCTGAAAATTTCACAAAAAATAGTTGTCTATTTCCTAAAAAAGCCGTACCTTTGCAAGGTGAAATGTACCTGAAATGTAGAATTCAGGTTTCACGAACAAGAATAACAGATAAAACGAAAGGTAAGAAGTGATAGAAATTAACAGACATATTGAGATTCTGCTCTTGAGCAACGACTGCGTGATTGTGCCAGGCTTCGGCGGCTTCATGGCTCATCATGTAGATGCAAGATACGATGGCACCGACAACATGTTCCTGCCACCGCTTCGCACCGTGGGCTTCAATCCGCAACTCACGATGAACGACTCGTTGCTTGTACTTTCGTATGTGGAGACCTACGACATGAGCTACCCAG
>OIZX01001076.1_pt1 | contig 15238 bp, 9 predicted proteins | sample 1588621 | NCBI WGS metagenome assembly OIZX01 (sample SAMN03283276) | human gut metagenome | biome: human-associated habitat; material: feces | host: Homo sapiens | place: Peru | collected 2012
GCAGCCCAGCAATATTCCGCACACTTTATCGTAGGAATCCTCGTATTCGGCTTCATCTCCCCCATAGCAGAGGAACTCCTGTTCCGCGGAGTTATCTACGGATACCTTCGCAGATTCATGGATATCAAACTCGCCATAGCCCTGTCCGCCCTGATCTTCGGTGTCTACCACATGAACTACGTCCAGGGCGTATACGGCTTCCTCATCGGCTGCCTGATGGCATATGCTTACGAATACTTTGGAGAGTTCAAAATGGCAGTCTTTGTCCATGTGGCATCCAACGTCCTCGCCTACTGCCTGTCCTATACCGCCATCGCCGTCACCGGCTTTGTCAGCTGGCCTGTATGCGTGATTTTCCTGGCAGTGGCAGTTGTATCCCTCAGGATGCTCCATAAACAAAAAAATATTTTTTAATTAAAGGAAAACCATATGAAATTCAGCATTATCGTAGTCTGCTTAAACCCAGGTCCTAAACTGAATCAGACTCTGGACAGCATCCTGTCCCAGACCTACCCGAGCTTTGAGATCATTGTCAAGGACGGCGGCAGCCGCGACGGCTCCATAGAAACCATGCGCGAGGACAGACGCATCCACCTATACCAGGAATCCGACCACAGCATCTACGAAGCCATGAACCAGGCAGTCTCCCATGTGACCGGCGACTACATTCTCTTCCTAAACTGCGGTGACCTCTTCTATGACGACGAAGTTCTGACCCACACCGCACAGTTCATGGAACAGCACCCGGCGAAACTTCAGGGTATCTACTACGGCGATACCTACAGCGCGAAGACAGAGACGAAGATATCTTCCCCGCCCCGAATCACCGGCTTTGTCTGCTACCGCAACATTCCCTGCCATCAGTCCTGCTTCTATGCCGCAGACCTGTGCCGACAGAAGCCCTACGAACCCAAATATAAGATCCGTGCAGATTACGAACATTTCCTCTGGTGCTATTACCGGGCGAAGGCTCCCATGCAGTATCTGGGGCTTACCGTATCTTCCTACGAAGGCGGCGGCTACTCTGAGACCAAGGAGAACCTGAAGCGCAGCGCTGCAGAACATAAGGAGATCACAGCAAAATACATGAATCCCGGCGAACTGTTCCGCTATCGGGCAGTAATGGCACTGACACTGGCACCTCTTCGCACTGCACTGGCAGAGAGTAAACACTTTTCTGCAATGTATCAGAAACTGATGAGCAAGGCGTATGGCCGGAAACAGGAAAAATAGGGGAGAATCCCCAAAAAGTTGTGTTGGAAATACACTTTTAAAGAGAAAATTAATACAATTTCCAGATAATAGGCATGCAAATAATATAATTGACAAATTATCTGACAATTCATAGAAAAATCTATATTTACAAATGAGAAAAATAGGTGTATAGTACAGAAAAGGTCGCAATGAGGCGCTCGAAAGAGTCTCATTGCGACCTTTTTTGTTACTATTACGGTCTTGCAAATGAGGTTATGAATAGTAACATACAGATGAAAAAGAGAGAAATAGAAACCCGGAAAGGAGAACTATATGTTTGATGTAAAACAGGAGCTGCCCAAGGCACCGTTATATCGGGAAGAATTTGAGCATGATAACTGCGGTATCGGAGCCTGTGTCAATATTCACGGAGAGAAGAGCCGCGCGACCGTAGAGAATGCGCTGAAGATCGTAGAGAATCTGGAGCACAGAGCCGGTAAGGATGCGGAAGGCAAGACCGGTGACGGTGTCGGTATTCTGACCCAGATCCCTCACAAATTTTTTGCAAGAGCCACAAAGGCTCTGGGCATGAATATCGGCGGAGAGCGAGAATACGGTGTCGGCATGTTCTTCTTTCCTCAGGAAGAGCTGCGCCGCAACCAGGCGAAGAAGATGTTCGAGATCATTGTGGAAAAGGAAGGAATGGAATTCCTCGGCTGGCGTGAAGTGCCCACTTTCCCCAATGTGCTGGGACACAAGGCAGTAGAGTGCATGCCCTACATCATGCAGGGTTTTGTGAAAAAGCCCGTCGACGTGGAAAAAGGACTTCCCTTCGACCGCAGACTTTATATTGCAAGGCGTGTATTTGAGCAGTCTTCCGATGATACCTATGTGGTCTCTCTTTCCAGCAGAACCATCGTATATAAAGGGATGTTCCTGGTGGGACAGCTTCGTACCTTCTTTGCAGACTTACAGAGTGAGGATTACGAATCTGCCATTGCTATGGTACATTCCCGTTTTTCCACCAACACCAACCCCAGCTGGGAGCGTGCTCATCCGAACCGTCTGATGGTACACAACGGTGAGATCAACACCATCCGCGGCAATGCCGATAAGATGCTGGCGCGCGAAGAGAACATGGAATCCGAGCATCTGAAGGGGCAGCTGCATAAAGTACTGCCTGCCATCAGCAAGACCGGTTCCGATTCCGCGATGTTGGACAACACATTGGAGTTCCTGGTAATGAGCGGCATGGAGCTGCCGCTGGCAGTCATGATCGCTATCCCCGAGCCCTGGGCGAACAACAAAGCAATGTCCCAGACCAAGAGAGATTTCTATCAGTATTACGCTACCATGATGGAGCCCTGGGACGGTCCCGCATCCATCCTGTTCTCCGACGGAGATATCATGGGTGCCGTGCTGGACAGAAACGGACTGCGTCCTTCCCGTTACATGATCACGGATGACGATACGCTGATCCTGTCCTCTGAGGTAGGTGTGCTTCCCATTGATCCCACGAAGATCAAAGTAAAAGAAAGACTTCGCCCCGGTAAGATGCTTTTGGTCGATACCGTACAGGGAAAAGTCATCGACGATGAGGAGATCAAAGAAAAATATGCTTCCAGACAGCCTTATGGAGAATGGCTGGACAACAATCTGACCGAACTGAAGAGCATCCATATCCCGAACTATCGCGTCCCGGAATACACCTACGAAGAGCGTCAGCGGATGCAGAAGGCTTTTGGCTACACCTACGATGAAATGAAGCAGAGCATTCTGCCGATGGCAAAGAACGGCAGCGAAGCTATCGCAGCCATGGGGGTGGATACCCCACTGCCAGTGCTGAGTAAGACGAATCATCCGCTGTTCCATTATTTCAAGCAGCTGTTTGCACAGGTGACGAACCCGCCTATTGATGCTATCCGAGAGGAGATCGTAACCTCCACCACCGTATACATCGGTACCGAAGGCAACATCCTGGAGGAGACTCCGAAGAACTGTAACGTTCTGAAGGTCAACAACCCGATCCTGACAAACACCGATCTCTTGAAGATCAAGAACATGAAAGTAGACGGCTTCAAGGTAGAAGTCGTACCTATCGTATATTACAAGAACACCAGCTTAGAGCGTGCCATTGACCGACTGTTCGTGGAAGTGGACAGAGCTTACAGAGAAGGCGTGAACATTCTGATCCTGTCCGACAGAGGCGTGGATGAGAACCATGTGCCCATTCCTTCCCTGCTTGCTGTATCTGCCCTGAACCAGTATCTGGTACGCACCAAGAAGAGAACCAGAGTCGCATTGATCCTGGAGTCCGGCGAACCCAGAGAAGTACACCATTTTGCTACGTTGCTCGGTTACGGTGCCTGCGCCATCAACCCTTATCTGGCACAGGATACCATCAAGGAGCTGATCGAGAGCAATATGCTGGATAAGGATTACTATGCAGCAGTGGATGATTACAACAATGCTGTCCTCCATGGCATCGTCAAGATCGCATCCAAGATGGGTATCAGCACCATCCAGTCCTATCAGGGTTCCCAGATCTTCGAGGCTATCGGTATCGCGCCGGAAGTTATCAGTAAGTATTTCTCCAACACCGTATGTCGTGTGGGAGGTATTACCTTAAAAGATATTGAGCAGCAGGTAGACGACCTGCACTCTCAGGCATTTGATCCTCTGGGACTGAAAAACGATCTGACCTTAAACAGCCCCGGACATCACAAGATGCGCAGCGGCGGTGACGAGCATCTGTACAATCCCGCTACCATCCATATGTTACAGGAATCCACCAGACGCGGTGATTACCAGATGTTCAAGCAGTACACCGCCATGGTCAATGACGAAGATTCCATCAAGAACCTCAGAGGACTGATGGACTTCAATTATCCGAAAAAGGGTGTGCCCATCGAGGAAGTAGAGCCGGTAGAATCCATCGTGACCCGATTCAAGACCGGTGCCATGTCCTACGGCTCCATTTCCAAGGAAGCCCATGAGACCATGGCCATCGCCATGAACCATCTGCACGGCAAGAGCAATTCCGGTGAAGGCGGCGAGGATCTGGAACGTCTTACCGTAGGACCGGATGGACTCAACCGCTGTTCCGCCATCAAGCAGGTAGCCAGCGGACGTTTCGGCGTCACCAACCGTTACCTGGTCAGTGCACAGGAGATCCAGATCAAGATGGCACAGGGAGCAAAACCCGGCGAGGGCGGACATCTGCCCGGAGGAAAGGTATATCCCTGGATCGCCAAGACCAGACACTCCACACCAGGTGTGTCCCTGATCTCCCCGCCCCCTCATCACGACATTTATTCCATTGAGGATCTGGCGCAGCTGATCTACGATCTGAAAAATGCCAACACCCAGGCAAGAATCTCCGTAAAGCTGGTATCGGAAGCCGGTGTGGGAACCGTAGCAGCCGGTGTGGCCAAGGCGGGAGCCCAGGTCATCCTGGTATCCGGTTATGACGGCGGTACCGGTGCGGCACCGAGAAACTCCATCCACAATGCCGGACTTCCCTGGGAACTGGGACTGGCAGAGACCCATCAGACCCTGATCATGAATGGACTGCGTAATAAAGTCCGCATTGAGACCGACGGTAAGCTTATGAGTGGCAGAGACGTAGCCATCGCAGCCATTTTAGGTGCCGAGGAGTTCGGTTTTGCTACCGCTCCTTTGGTAACCATGGGTTGTGTCATGATGAGAGTATGTAATTTGGATACCTGTCCGGTAGGTGTGGCTACCCAGAATCCGGAGCTGCGGAAAAACTTCCGCGGTAAGCCGGAATATGTGGAAAACTTTATGAAATTTATCGCACAGGAGCTGCGGGAATACATGGCAGCACTGGGCGTGCGTACCGTAGATGAACTGGTGGGCAGAACCGATCTGCTGAAGAAAAAAGAGCATCTGACCGAGCGCCAGGAGGAAGTGGATCTTACCCAGATCTTAAGCAACCCTTACGAGGGCAGCAAGCAGAAGGTAACCTTCGATCCCAGACAGGTCTATGACTTCCAGTTAGAGAAGACACTGGATGAGAAGGTGCTGTTAAAGCAGCTAGGAAAAGCCATCGATGCGGGACAGAAGCGCAGTATCGAAGTGGATGTCAGCAACACTGACCGTGCCTTCGGTACGATCCTCGGAAGTGAGATCACCAGAAAACTGGGCGATGACGTGGAAGAAGATACCTATCATGTACTGTGTAAAGGTGCCGGCGGACAGTCCTTCGGAGCCTTTATCCCCAAGGGCCTGACCCTGGAACTGGTAGGCGACAGCAACGACTACTTCGGCAAGGGCTTATCCGGCGGTAAGCTGGTGGTATATCCCCCACAGGGCAGCAAGTTCAAGGCTGAAGAAAATATCATCATCGGTAATGTGGCACTGTACGGTGCAACCTCCGGTAAAGCATTCATCAACGGTGTGGCAGGCGAACGTTTCTGCGTACGTAACTCCGGTGCCATTGCGGTAGTCGAAGGCGTGGGTGATCACGGTTGTGAATACATGACCGGCGGACGTGTGGTAGTCTTGGGTCCCACCGGTAAAAACTTTGCAGCCGGTATGAGCGGAGGCATCGCGTATGTACTGGATGAAGGCAACGATCTGTATAAGCGTCTGAATAAGGAAATGGTATCTTCCAGCGAGATCACATCCAAATATGATGTGCTGGAACTGAAATCCATGATCCAGGAGCATGTGGCACTGACCAATTCCGCAAAGGGTAAGGAAGTGCTGGATAACTTTGGAGAGTATCTGCCCAAGTTCAAGAAGATCATCCCTCATGACTATGAGAGAGTCCTGAAGACCATCGTACAGATGGAGGAAAAGGGACTGAGCGCAGAGCAGGCACAGATCGAGGCATTCTATGCCAACACTAGAAAGTAGGAGGTAAGTCACCATGGGAAAACCAACGGGATTTATGGAATATAAAAGGGAAGTCAGCGTGGCTGAAGATCCTAAGAAGAGAATACAGCATTTTAATGAATTCCATGAGCATCTGCCGAAGGAAAAGCAGCGTTTACAGGGTGCCAGATGTATGGAATGCGGTGTGCCGTTCTGTCAGTCGGGCATGATGATCTGCGGTATGGCCAGCGGATGCCCCCTGCACAATCTGGTGCCGGAGTGGAACGATCTGGTATATACCGGCAACTGGCAGCAGGCTTACAACCGTCTGAAGAAGACCAACAATTTCCCCGAGTTCACTTCCAGAGTATGCCCTGCCCTGTGTGAGGCGGCATGTACCTGCGGGCTGAACGGGGATCCGGTCTCTACTAAAGAGAACGAATATGCCATCATTGAGAATGCTTACAGCGAGGGCTATGCGGCAGCCAAGCCCCCTGTGGTACGCACCGGTAAAAAGGTAGCAGTCATCGGCAGCGGTCCTTCCGGACTGGCAGCAGCGGATCTGCTGAACCAGAGAGGACATCAGGTCACAGTATTTGAGCGTTCCGATCGTGTGGGAGGACTGTTGATGTACGGCATCCCCAACATGAAACTGGAAAAGCAGATCATTGACCGCAAGATCAATATTATGAAGGAAGAGGGTGTCACCTTTGTCACAGGAACCGACATCGGCAAGGACATCAAAGCCTCCAAGCTTTTGCATGATTTTGACCGCGTCGTACTGGCCTGCGGTGCCTCTAATCCCAGAGACATCAATGCTCCCGGCAGAGATGCCGAGGGAATCTATTTTGCGGTGGATTTTCTGAAAGCCAATACCAGGAGTCTTCTGGATTCAAATTTTGAAGATAAAAAATATGTGGAGACCAAGGGGAAAAATGTGGTTATCATCGGCGGCGGTGATACCGGAAATGACTGCGTGGGAACCTCCATCCGTCACGGTGCAAAATCAGTGACCCAGATCGAGATGATGCCCAAGGCACCGGACAAAAGAGCAGAGAACAATCCCTGGCCTGAATGGCCGAAGGTCTGCAAGACCGATTACGGTCAGGAAGAAGCCATTGCGGTCTACGGACATGATCCGAGGATTTATGAGTCCACGGTCAAGGAATTTATCAAGGATAAGAATGGCAATCTGAAAGCAGTGAAGATCGTGAAGCTGTCCTGGGAAAAGGATCCGGCTACCGGACGCATGAAGATGCAGGAGATCGCAGGAAGCGAGCAGACCCTGGATGCAGAGATCGTGCTGATCGCCGCAGGATTTTTAGGAACCCAGAAATACATTGCTGATGCTTTCGGCGTGGAATTAAATGAACGCACCAATGTAAAAACAGCTCCCGGAAAATACCAGACCAGTGTGGAAAATGTATTCGTCACCGGCGATATGCACAGAGGACAGTCCCTCGTCGTATGGGCCATTCGCGAAGGCAGAGAAGCTGCACATGCTGTGGATGAGAGCCTGATGGGATACTCCAACCTCGTGATTCAATAAATAAAGAAAGCCCCCGGCTCATCACCGGGGGTTTATTGTTTTATCTCTTATGCCAGAGGGAACTTGAAGTATCTCTTTGCGTTATTGTAAGAAATATCGGTTACGATCTCGGACAGAGTATCGTAATCTGCAGGGAACTCGCCGCTCTCTACCCAGTTACCGATCAGGTTGCACAGGATACGGCGGAAATACTCATGTCTGGTGTAGGACAGGAAGCTTCTGGAGTCGGTCAGCATTCCTACGAATCCGGACAGATTACCCAGGTTAGCCAGGGAGATCATCTGATCCTGCATGCCGGTCTTGTGATCATTGAACCACCAGGCGGAACCCTGCTGGATCTTGGCAACAGCGGTGGAATCCTGGAAACATCCGAGGATGGTACCGATAGCCTGATTGTCGTTAGGATTCAGGCTGTAAATGACAGTTCTGGGAAGCTCGTCACTTACGATCAGAGCGTTCAGAAAGTCGGCCATCTGAGCGGAAGGAGCGTAGTTGTTGATGCAGTCGTAACCGGTATCGGGACCCAGCTTCTCGAACATCAGGGTGTTGTTGTCACGCTTACAACCGTAGTGCAGCTGCATAGCCCAGTCGAGCTTATGATATTCGCGGCCTACGAACAGCATGAAGGCGGTCTTGAATTTCAGTTCCTCTTCCTTGGTCAGAACCATCTTGTTCAGTCTCTTTAAGAAGATCTCTTCCAGCTCATCATCGGAAGCGGGATAGTACATTACATACTCTAAAGCATGGTCAGATACGTTACATCCCATGGATGCGAAAAATGCCATACGGTTCTTCAGAGCTTCCTTTAAGCTTGCAAAAGAGTTGATCTCGGTCATGCCGGCAGCAGCAGCCAGCTTCTCCAGATAATCCAGATAATCGGGCTTCTCGATATTCATAGCCTTGTCGGGTCTCCATGCGGGCAGAACCTTTACATCGAAAGTATCATCTGCAGCCAGCTTCTTGTGCCACTCCAGAGAATCGATAGGATCATCGGTGGTGCAGATCAGGGTAACGTTGCTCTGCTTGATCAGGTTACGAACGCTCATGGAAGGCTGATGGAGCTTTTCATTGCACAGGTTCCATACTTCGTCAGCAGTGTTTTTGTTCAGAACACCGTTGTAACCGAAGTATCTCTGCAGCTCCAGATGGCTCCAGTGGAATAAGGGGTTGCCGATAGCCTTGCCCAGGCACTCTGCCCATTTGCAGAACTTCTCGTAATCGGAAGCGTCACCGGTGATGTACTTCTCGTCAACACCGCAGGAACGCATGAAACGCCACTTGTAGTGGTCGCCGCCCAGCCATACCTGGGTGATGTTGTCGAACTGACGGTCCTCGGCGATCTCCTTGGGATTGATATGGCAATGGTAATCCAGAATCGGTGTTTTTTCTGCGTAGTCGTGGAACAGCTTCCTGGCTGTCTCGGTCTCTAACAGAAAGTCCTTGTCCATAAATGCTTTCATTTTAAATTCCTCCATAAATATACTAAAAAGGGTATTTTCAGCTACCCCTTGCTGTCATTGATGAAAAGAAAAAATTATTTTGTGGTGCCGCGTTTTACCAGTTCCCCGGAGAATACGGTCTTTTTCGGCATCTCGTTTCCGCCAAGGACACCCATCAGAGTTGTGATCAGATGCTGGCAGAGCGTCTCTAATTTATTATCGATACTGGTCAGTTCCGGATCACAGCAGTTCACCAGCATGGAATTATTATAACCGATGATCGACAGATCTTCCGGAATGCGGAGTTTCATTTCACGTCCGTATTTCATGACACCCAATGCCAGAGAGTCGTCAGCGGCGATAACACCGTGGAAAGTAATTCCTTTGGTGTGCAGCCTGATCAGCTGTTCTGCCATAGCGGGAATGTCCTCATGGGAACCCTGATAGAGCTGCAGGAAGCTTCCGTTGGTGAGAAGTCCCTTTTCTTCCATGGCGGCACGGTAGCCTGCCAGCTTTTTCTTACCACTGTAGGAAGTAGAATTATAGAAATACAGAATATCTTTCACACCGGAACGTATCATCTCCATGGTAGCGTCATACATGGAAGTAAAATCATCCGAGACAACACTGTACACATTCGGAGCATCCATTGCAGCATTCAACAGCATCACAGGAACCTGCACAGCGGCATCCGTAATGTATTTGTTGTCTTCTTCCTTCTCGTAGATGAAGTTGGAACCTACCAATATAATGCCGTCCACCTTTTTGGTGATCAGAAGGTTCATGGAGCTGGCTTTGGTAGCCAGATCATAACCGGTACAGCACAGGATACTGTCATAGCCGTTGGCACGAAGCTTCTGCTCGATATAATAGATCGCCTTGGCTAAATACGGATCCGAACTGTCGGCACACATGATACCGATGGTCTTCATAGTGTTGAGCCCTAACCCTCTGGCAAATGCGTTGGGAGTGTACTCATACTGGTTGATTACGTCCAGAACTTTTTTCTTGGTTTTCTCGCTTACATTATTGCTTCCATTTAATACGCGGGAAACAGTAGCAATAGAGACACCGGCCTTCTCAGAAATATCGTAAATTGTCATCTGCGGATTCCTCTCCGCTTCTATGTAACAGAATTTGTAAGAAAACTGTAAGCAGTTACATAAAAAGCTATATCTGAATTATAACGAAAGACTTCTCTTTTTTCAAGATGCTTTTTCAATTTTTCATATGCCAAAAAATTATCAAAGTGAAATATTGCTGATAAAATCAATGGTTTGAGAAAAAAATAAGTTTCTATTTTTGGTGATTGACGAAACAGCTTTTTTGAAGTAAAATGAATTATGAAAGTACTTACATAAACTTCGTGCAATTCAGAAACAAAAACACCCTCGGGCGTTGAAAACGTAATTGCCAAGAGGCGATTGGGAAGGTAAGTGCAGGGAACAGAGCGCCGTAAGACGGTGCAGATAGGATACGCTATGCGTAGAATGGAGGACAAAATGGATATCTTAAACAAGGCAAAGACCGGTAAAAAGGAGAGACCTATCAAGGTCGTACAGTTCGGTGAGGGTAATTTCTTACGTGGATTCGTAGATTACATGATCGATATCGCCAACGAGCAGGGTAAGTTCGACGGAGACATCGTTCTGATCAAGCCCATCGAGTTCGGCAATCTGGATATGTTCCACAAGCAGGACTGCCAGTACACTGTATCTCTTCGCGGTAATGTGAACGGTGAAGCCAAGATCATCAATAGAATCGTAACCAGCGTTGCAGATGCAGTAGACACTTATAATGAATATGACAAGTACATGGGACTTGCCGAGATCGATACCTTACGTTTCGTAGTATCCAATACCACTGAGGCAGGTATCGTATATGATGATACCGATAAGTTTGAATTAGAGCCTCCCAAGACTTTCCCCGGCAAGCTGACCAAGTTCTTATATCACAGATTTGAGACTTTCAAGGGTGACATGAGCAAGGGCCTGGTAATGCTTCCCGTAGAGCTGATCGATGACAACGGTATTATGTTAAAGAAGTGCGTAATGCAGCTGATCGAGCTGTGGGGTCTGGGCGATGAGTTCAAGAAGTGGGTAGATGAGGCATGTGTATTCACATCTACTCTGGTTGACCGTATCATTACCGGTTATCCCCGTGCTACGGAACAGGAAGAGTGGGAGAAGCTGGGATATGAAGATCACATCATGGTAACCGGTGAGCCGTTCGCTCTGTGGGTTATCGAGTCCGCTAAGGATATCAGCAAGGAGTTCCCTCTTCCCGATGCAGGACTTCCTGTTATCTTCACTGACAACCAGAAGCCTTACAAACAGAGAAAGGTTCGTATCTTAAACGGCGCACATACTTCCTTTGTACTGGCTTCCTATCTGTGCGGCAACGACATCGTAAGACAGTCCATGCAGGATGACGATATCCGTAACTTCATGCTGAAGACCATTTATGACGAAGTGATCCCTACCCTGTCTCTGCCGGAGGAGGAGCTGAAGCAGTTCGCAGGTGAGGTTGTAAACCGTTTCAATAACCCTTATGTAGACCATGCACTGCTTGCAATCTCCTTGAACTCCGTATCCAAGTGGAGAGCAAGATGTATGCCCAGCCTGTTAGGCTATGTTGAGAAGACCGGTAAGCTTCCCGCTCATCTGACCTTCTCCATCGCAGCACTGATGGCTTTCTATACCGGTACCGAGATCCGCGATAAGGCTCTGATCGGTCACAGAGACGGTCAGGAATACAACATCATGGATGACAAGGCAGTTCTGGAGTTCTTCGCAGCGAACTGTGAGAAGGATACGCAGACGTTCGTAACTTCCTTCCTGGGGAATGAAGACTTCTTCGGTCAGGATCTGAACAAGGTTCCCGGACTTACCGATGCAGTCGTAGCATACCTGGATGATATTAAGGCAAATGGCATGAGGGCAGCATTATGCAAGATTTCTTAAAGATTAATGACAATGATAATGTAGTCGTAGCATTAAATACGATTCCTGCCGGTGAGAAGATCACAGTCTCTGTCGGTGACGGTTCTAAGACCGTTACCGCCAGAGAGGAGATCCCCGCAGGACATAAGATGGCAATCTGTGACATTCCCGAGGGCGGTGAGGTCATCAAATACGGTTACCGTATCGGTAATGCCAAGGAGAACATCGCAGAGGGCAGCTGGATCCATACTCATAATGTAAAGACCGCTTTGGGCGATCTGTTGGAGTACACCTACAATCCCACTCCCGTAGAGGAGAAGAAGACGGAAGATGTGACCTTCATGGGCTTCAACCGTCCCGACGGTAAAGTAGGCGTTCGTAACGAGATCTGGGTCATCCCCACCGTTGGCTGTGTCAACAACGTGGCAACAGCCATCACAAAGCAGGCCAATGCATTCGTTAAAGGCAGTGTGGAAGAGGTTATCGCATTCCCTCATCCTTATGGTTGTTCCCAGATGGGCGACGATCAGGAGCATACCCGTAAGATTCTGGCAGACCTGATCAATCATCCCAATGCAGGCGGTGTTCTGGTACTGGGACTGGGCTGTGAGAACAGCAACATTGATGTATTGAAGCCTTATATCGGCGATTATGATGAGAACCGTGTGAAATTCCTGGTGTGCCAGGAGCACGAGGATGAGATCACAGACTCCGTAGAGATCATCAAGGGTCTGATCGATTACGCTTCCAAATTCGAGAGAGAGCCCATCAGCGTCAGCAAGCTGGTCATCGGCATGAAATGCGGCGGCAGCGACGGACTGTCCGGCATTACCGCGAACCCCTTAGTAGGACGTTTCTCCGATCTGCTGATTTCCAAGGGTGGCACCACCATCCTGACCGAGGTTCCCGAGATGTTCGGAGCAGAGACCATTCTGATGAACCGTTGTGCCAACGAGGAACTGTTCCACCAGACCGTAGATCTGATCAACGACTTCAAGAACTACTTCAAGAGCCACAATCAGACCATTTACGAGAATCCTTCCCCGGGTAACAAAAAGGGTGGCATCTCCACTTTGGAGGATAAGTCTTTAGGCTGTACGCAGAAGTCCGGTAGTGCTCTGGTCAAGGGCGTACTGCAGTATGGCGATACCGTGAAGACTCCGGGACTGAACCTTCTGTCCGCACCGGGCAATGATCTGGTAGCAGCTACCGCACTGGCAGCCGCAGGAGCACATATCGTACTGTTTACCACAGGACGCGGAACTCCTTTCGCATCTCCGGTTCCTACCATGAAGATCGCGACCAACTCCCGCCTGGCAGGCAAAAAGTCCAACTGGATCGATTTCAATGCCGGCGTACTGGTAGAGGATAAGACCATGGAAGAGGAGACTAAGGCTTTGTTTGATCTGGTAGTGGAGACCGCTTCCGGCAGGCAGGTATGCAGCGAGGCAGCAGGCTTCCATGATATGGCTATTTTCAAGCAGGGTGTAACTCTGTAAAAGATCATACACAAAACGGCGTTCTTTTGTTACAATAAACGTGCAGGAGAACGCCTTTGTTATATAGGAGGAACTATGACAATTCAGGAAATCAAGGCACTTCCCCGTACGGAGGAAGGCATCTTTGACTTAAAAAAGGTGCAGGCAGCTGTGGGATGCAGGAACATCTATCAGGCTGCGGATCTGGTATATCCAACATATGCGGCATATGAGACCACCGAGAATAAAAAGGAAGGATATCCGGATATCATGGCGCAGATGCGTGTGCTGAAAAAGCATGCGGAGAGAGAATTCACCGCGGAAAACGGCGCGGATTACACTGCAGCACTGCTTCATACCGTAGAGCAGATCAGCCCGGAGATCTATGAGAATTACAGAGAGCTTTTAGATAATTTCCGTGGTGCCGTGAAGCGTATGCTGGAGCAGTATTATGATGCAAAAATGAAAACCTTCGCTATGGATGAAACTTCGGAAAAAGTATTCTGCGGTGCCGTACAGAAGGCATGCGGGGAATATTTACTTTTAGCGGAAAAATATCAGGAGTGCATGAGGTAGAAACGAGAGGAAACAGCGCATGGAAATCAGACATATTATGCATACTGCCCGTAGTGTGACTATAGAGATCGCAGACGGCGGCAGGTATTTTACAAAACAGCCCATAGAATTACGATTAAACGGTGAGCCCACCCTCACTACAGAGAAGACCATCACTTCCTTGTTTGATTTAAAGCCGGATCAGAAATATGTGGTGGAAGCTTACGTGAATGGTGAAAAGCAGGGTGAAGTATCTTTCAAGACAGATTATGAGTATGTGACCCTGGATGTGACCAGATTCGGTGCCAAAGGTGACGGTGAGCACGACGATACCCACTTTATCCAGGCTGCCATCATGGCATGCCCGGTGAACAGCAGAGTGTATTTTCCCGCAGGAACCTACCGTATTACCAGCCTGTTCTTAAAAAGCCACATCCGTATCGAACTGGCAGAGGGTGCGGAGCTTAAGGCATTTACCGATAGAGAGAAATTCCCCACATTCCCCGGCATGCTACAAAGCTATGATGAGACCGACGAGTACAATCTCGGCACCTGGGAGGGGAATCCCTTACCTATGTTCTCCGGCATCATCTGCGGTATCGGTGCAGAAGACGTGGTGATCTACGGACAGGGTAAGATCAACGGCAACGCTTCTAAGGAAAACTGGTGGAAGGATCCCAAGGTCATGAACATTGCGTTCCGCCCCAGACTGTTTTTCATCAGCGGATGTAAAAATGTGACTTTACAGGGAGTGACCTTCTGCAATTCGCCTTCCTGGACATTGCATCCCTATTTCAGCAACGATCTGAAATTCATCGGTGTGACCGTGCAGAATCCCAGCGATTCTCCCAACACCGACGGACTGGATCCCGAGTCCTGCAAAAATGTGGAGATCCTGGGTGTGCGTTTCTCCCTGGGAGATGACTGTATCGCAGTCAAGAGCGGCAAAATCTACATGGGCAAAAAGCACAAGACTCCTTCCGAGAACATCCACATCCGCCAGTGCCTGATGGAGAACGGTCATGGTGCTGTAACTCTGGGCAGCGAGATGGCAGGCGGCGTGGTGAATCTGACGGTGGAGGACTGCATTTTCCGTCATACGGACAGAGGACTGCGTATCAAGACCCGCCGCGGCAGAGGAAAAGATGCGATTCTAAGCAACATTATTTTCCGGAATCTGACCCTGGATCATGTGATGACACCGCTTGTGGTCAACTGCTTCTACTTCTGCGATCCCGACGG
>OIZX01001081.1_pt1 | contig 15222 bp, 15 predicted proteins | sample 1588621 | NCBI WGS metagenome assembly OIZX01 (sample SAMN03283276) | human gut metagenome | biome: human-associated habitat; material: feces | host: Homo sapiens | place: Peru | collected 2012
CCGGCAGTTTCCGCCGCACTGAAGGATTCCTATATTCATGTGCTGGAGCATCTGCGCGCAGGCTGGGTGTCTGCTGCTGATCTCAAGCAGATCCAAAAGGCGCTGACGTTCCTGATGCCGACCTGCCAGATGTCCAGAGAGGCTCAGCGCGACCTGATGGGTGCCAGCCTGAAGACAACGGCGCTGCTTAGTTCCTGCCGCTGACCATATCTGTGTTCCATACTGCCGCCGGAAGATTTCTTCCGGCGTTTTATATGCAAAAATGGGGAATCCTCATTTTGGAATTGTCACATCTTAAAAGAGCACAGAACATCAGCGCAAGACTGTGCCGCCAACCAGCGTGATGGTACGGCCGTTAAAGTTGATACTTCAAAATAATCACTGACTTATTGCGCAAACAGCCAGCCTTGCAGGAATGGCTGGCGCTGAAAGAGATTCTAGAACTTCAGGTGAGGCTCTGTGATATGCAACAGGAAGCGATTTTTTCCAATTCCGTTATGACAACTTAGGACATCTGAAAAACAGAAATTTTATAACTGAGAACGGCGGAATTGGAAAAAGTTGATATTTTTTACATTGCCGAGAGGTGGAAAACTTCATAGAAGTGTAGTATAATTATAAGAAAAAGTTATAAAAGGCTAGGTGCTGTCCAGGCAAGTGCGGCTGGAGCAGTGGAGCGGAAAAACTGCAGCCTGCCCCGGCAGGGGGATGACGGTCCGGGCACGGTGCCGGGAAAACGGTATCCCCGAGAAGCGGAACGGGTGTTTATCGCCTGCGGCTACACGGAGTTTCGGCTTGGGATTGACGGACTGACCGCTTTGGTCAAACGGCAATTTGCATGGGATTCCTTTGAGAACTGCCTGTTTCTTTTCTGCGGCAGGAAACGTGACCGGATCAAGGCGCTGTACTGGGAGAGCAACGGCTTTTTTCTCCTTTACAAGCGTCTGGAGTCCGGCCGCTTCCAATGGCCACGGAAGGAAAGCGAAGCCAGAGCGCCCACGATGCAGCAGTACCGCTGGCTCATGGAGGGATCGAGCATTGACCGGAAGAATTTCCTGTTTGCCAATACACCCCGGGGTGCTGCGGGAAGCGCAGTCATCTTCAGCCTTATACGAACCTCCATGGAATATGGATTGGATCCCTACAAATACCTTTCTCACGTTTTTCACAGGGCAGTTCAGGCGGATCTGTCCAAGCCGGACGTGCTTGCCGCGCTGCTGCCGGAGAATGCTCCGTTGGAATGCAGAAGTTCTGCTCCAAAATAAAGAAAAAGGAGAAATACCATGTTGGATCTGAAAAGTATGTCAGACGAGGAATTCAGTATTCTTGTCACCCCGTCCGTTCCACAGGCAGCCATGTATGTCAAGGTAGAGGAAACCGGAAACGTAGCTCTCAGCAGTAAAGTGGCAGAAAAATTGGTAAAGATCCCAGTCCAGATCCGATTCAACAAAGATTGTACGGCCATCCAGATCGCTGCTGCAGAAAGCGAAAGCAGTGTCACATTCCCGAAGAGCGGCAGAAAGACAATCCCGAATGCAGTGAAAATCCTCAAAGAGAACAGGATTCCGTTCCCAGTGATTTTTAGCGGAGAGCTCTGCGGAGACGCTGCAAAATGGAGAGGAGAACGCCGGATAAACCCTACAGATGCACCCTTGCAAACCACCCGCGGCATAAAGAAGAAATAGAGCAGCTTCCAAGAAAATACGATGCAGTCTTTGCACGGTATCTGTATAAGAGAGGAAAAAGCAATGAATAGTTTTGAGCTTAAAACAGTTTATCTTGATACATTATACAAGGATACTTTCGAAAGATATTTAATCCGAAAAAAACTAATAACAAAAACTATGCTAGATACTAATGAGGAGAGGTCAAATGATTTAGAGCCATTAAAACTACCACTTGCTGGACTTAAAAAATTGCTTGTTCTATTAACGTTATTTGAAAATGTTGACTCCGATTCGTCGATATATGATTTTAGTCGATTAATCGATTTGGGTTTAGTAAAAGAAAAGTCGGTGCTAGAAATAAGTGAAAACAATATAGCTTATAGTGATGAGAATATTTCAGAAGCAACACGATTGATGAGTATATATAAAAGAGATATATTGGGGTTTATTAAAAGAAAGGATAGAGAGCAACTCGAGTATTTACGGACAAGATCAGAAGCAAAAGAGTTTTGGAAAACAATAGACAAGAATGATCGATATTATACTTGCGCAGATGCAAATGGAAATCCTTTAGAGTTGGATAGGGATTACCGCACTATTATTGCTAATCCTGATATCCTCTATTCAAGTGGGAATTATTTTACGAGTCCGGAAGAGGGATTGGCATTTTGTGTTACTAAAAATCGATCAATCGAATTAGATATAGGCTCAATAAGAGATAACCTAATTGAAGGTCTTTTCTATTCGAAAAAGCGTGGTGCATCCTTTGCTAGTGGAGTCTTTTCTGATATCCGTTCTACAAATACAATCAAATGTATTGATTCAGTCTACTATACCATCCAAGCAAGGCTGTCAAATGAGGTAAATGTTCTTCCAATGCCACAATGCTTAGATGAAGTCCTTAAGATGAGACAAAGCCCATACATTCATTCATTTAGAAAAATAATGAATGAGTGGTGCGGTTATGTGAAAATGGGTGAGTATCGACTTGCAGATAAGATCTACAAAGATTTGGTAAAAGCTAATAAAGCATTAGATCATCTCGATCGGTACAAACGGTTCTCTCAATCTCCCTATACAAGGGTGTTTAATTTGGTTGGTGGGCTTATACCGTATCTAGGGCCTTTTTTAGGAGGCATTAGTTTTGTTGAACCTTATATCGTTGAACATATTCAGGAGAAGAACCAATGGGTGCTTTTAACCAAAAATCTTTGCTAATAATTATTTTAAGCTTATACAGGAAAATACAAGCCATTCAATCTTTTCCTGGGGTGCAAATCCATCTTTTTCGTACCTGTTTGAAGGTGACCTCCACGGACTCTAATAGCCAGCTGTCCTCCGGCATCAGTTCCGCCTTTTCCTTGTCGCACAGACCCATCTGTTCCAAATTTGACACGCAGGAGGGAGATAGAAATCGCGCAGATATGCTCCATATTGCTGATCGGCTGCACAACCGTAGAGGAGCAGAAGCGCCGGAAGGAGCGCAGCCAGTCTGTAAAGCTGCTTCATTGCATCACATCCGTTATGTCATAGAGCGTAGCTTCACCCGCTTCGGCACGGTGGATGGCGGCCAGCGCGTAAAGGGCCTGTTCGGTTGCCATTTCGTCACTGCTGCCGTTTAAGCTGTGGCGGTAGCTTCCGTCCTCGCAGGCGAAGCGCTCCAGCACCTGCGGCAGCGTCTGCCCGTTTTTGACGAAGCGCTCATCGTCCAACGAAATGCCAAGCTCCGTGTGCGCGACGATCACCTGACAGACTGACTCGCTGTTTTCTTCGTCCCACGAAAGATATGCGCCGTTCGGCTCCTGCGCCCATTCCAGCCACGAAAGGCCGCGTTCCACCGCACCGGAGACTGCCGCGTCGCCGCGGTATTTTGCGAGAGCCTGCAAGGCCATCGCGGTCAGGTCAACATCGGACGCTCCGCCCGCGAGGCTCCAGCCGCCGTCCTCGTTCTGCCGGGACAGAATATCTGCCACATATCCATCGCACGTCGCCTGCACAGCGGCGTCCGGTCGAAATCGGCCAGCGGCATGAGCAGGTCATAGCCGCCCACATCGCGCGGGTCACGACCAATGGCGGTCAGGGCCAGCACGAGGCGGGAATACTCGGTGTACTTCGTCTCGCTGAGCCTGCCGCCCGCTTCCGTGACTGCCGCTGTGACGTTTTTGTAATAGGTTTCATAGTAGTTCGCCGGAACCTTCACGCCGGAGCGCGCAAGGCCGAACACGGTCCAGTCGCCGATCAGGGAGCCGAACGTCGGATCCGGTGTGGACTTCCTGAGATACGCCGCTGTCTGTTCCAGCGGCGTTTTTTTTCGCGCCGCATGCGCAGAGCAGCAGCGTGAGGGCGAGGAGCAGGGCCAAAAACCGTATTTTCTTCATCCCTTACCCCTTCACCGTCGCGGCGGCGCAGACAGGCTTGTGATCCTTGTCCAGCAGGAAAAGTCTGATTTTCGCGCTATTCGTGTTCAGCGTCAGGCTGCCCACCTTGTCCAGCGTCTGTACCTGCATCATTTGGCCGTTCGTGTCATAGCACGCCGCGATCAGCGTCTGCCCGGATTCGAAAGTACCGGTCACGATCAGCTTTCCGCTGGCCGCGTCATATTGATACCGGAGCGTTCCCCAAATCGGCTCAGTGGAATCCTTTACTCGGATCGTAAGGTCAATGTACATCGGTTCAATCTTTCTCGTCCCCATTGCACTGCCATCCGACACATTTTGGTACATAGTCTGGTCTTTTCCAAGGGTCAGCGTCACTGCGGTCTGCCCCACAGTCAGCGGCGTGGTGGGTGCGGACATCATCGCCGTGACGTTGCGTGTCTCGCCATTGGCCAGCGTCGCCGTCACCGTCACGTCCTCCATGGAAAACGCCTTCCCAGCCTCGTAGGTATCCACCGTCGTTTTTGCTTCCAGCGCCTTGATCGTGCTGCCATAGGCCATCAGAAAGCAGGATTCGTTTTTGAAGTAGATCGTGCCGTTTTCATCCACGATCGGGCTGCAGATGGCATACTGCGCCTGTGCGTCGAAAGCCCCTGAAATTACGGAGCAAATCATCCAATGATCCCCAAGTGCTATACTTTGGGAAAAGTTTTTGGGGCTTTTATCCACCATTTATATATTACTGCTATTTATTGCGGCTGAGTGGATTCAATTTGCATACCTGTTATATGAAAAGAAAGATGCCCCGAAAGAGGCATCTTCCTGTTTAGACATGATTAAATACGGAATTTCCGAATGCAAAGGAACAACTGCAGACAAAGCTCCTGATACAGATCTTCGTCGAGCGCTCCATCAAGAACAGATTCCTTCACTATAATAGGCTGATACATCGCCAAGATGCGTTCAGCAGCTTCGTTGTCTCCGGCTTTGGCACAAATCAGCAGTTCCATGAAATTCATTATCGTTCCTCCAGTTCTTTTTTGATTCGCTGGATCGTGCGGTAATAAATTGCGGCTACTCCTTTATAGCCTATATGAAATTCGTCGGCCAACTCTGCAAATGAGCGTTCTTCTAACGCTCTGGAAAGAAATATCATTCTGTCGCGCTCCTGAAGCTTTTCCAGAAGTCGCATCAGTGCGGCATATTCGGTCTGCAAATCAAGTGCCCGGCATACTGCATCTTCCATGTCATAGGTGGACGCAAACACGATGTCGCTTGATTCTATAGGCTGTTCATGCTGCTGGTGGCTATCGCGGCGAGAAAGAAAGGCACTCTTTCTTCGCCGCAGCGCTACCAGCAAATATGCGGTAAACTGGTTCTGAATCACATGTTCTTCGCTTGTTCCGCTGTTTCTATATTGCATGGCATCCTCCGTATTGATCTGTTCTGTTGTTCGGACAAAACAGACGGATACGGAGGATTTCTGCACCGTGGAAAGATTTGATGCGGCGGGGCCTGAGAATTATAGATGCTGTAACAGCGGATATACACGGGTAAGCTGGTATTTGCGGGATCATTGCTCACGGTCTGTGTTTACGCCTCCGGACTTTGCTGGGTATGGTTGCTTTTCCACCGTTGACCGCACCGCTGTGAAAAGCAAATGCCCGCTCAAATGAGCGGGCAATGGGGAATCAGTATTTTATTCTCTGTCAGCCTGCGCAATGTCTCTGCATACGCGCAGCATAGCATTGTATTTTACCTCCCGTACTTCTCTTATACGTATGGAGTACGGCAGGTTCAACAATATCTCGGTCATTCTTGATTGTGCCTTTTGAACCCTATTTTTTTGCAAAAAAGGCCACATTTCTATCTGCAGAGCCACGCTGAGACAGCAACATATATGCTAGCTTTGCTCTGCCAGATAGAGTTGGACTCTGCTTTGGATCTTTTCTGCAACAGATTCTTCTGAAGTCGTCTCAGAAAAATATCTGGATGCTTCCTCTGCGATTATTTGAACGATTTCCTGCGGTTGTGCTGCAAAAAAAGTCGTATGCTGCAGCAATGCCTCGATTTTTTTAATATTGTCGGGTTCAATCACTAACTGACGTCCTAAAAAATCGGTTTTTGTTCCATCTCGATATGCGTTTATCTCCTCATTCAGCAACGATTGTACCGCTGGAATACCGCTGAATGAATCTGATTTCAATGTCTCTAAGCAAAAATGAATAAATTGCCAAGCACCATCAATACATACACTCTGCTTGTTTATGCCAAGCGAGGCCTCAAGCACCATTGTACTGCCGTAGGATGACTGCATTGGATATCCTATAAATATCAACGAATCAAGCTGTTGGTTTGGATAGTCGGGCAAAGACGCAAATAATTCCAAACTGTTAATTGTGCACGGCTCAAACATTGCATTGTCAAATTCAGACGGTGCACGTTGGTTGGTATCTGTATATGTTTTTATCCACCTTAAGTAATTATAGAATTCTTCATTTTTGAAGTCGCAAGTTCCATTTTCCATATTGACCATTGCTGCGCAAATGAGCTGAACGGACTCATTTAACAAATCCGCAGGTTTCATAAAATAAGAAAAGGCAGGGACATCTGCATATCTTTCACGAATTTCCCGAAATTCCTGAAGAGTTATTCCTTCAGTCGATGTGTACTTGGAATCAGTTACAAGTGTATGAATAGAAAAGGCCAATGGTATTGCATACAGCGCGTCGCCCTTCTGCATACCATCAATTAAATTCGGCGAAAAACTGTCTATATTATATGTTTTATCGTTATTCAGATAGGGTACAAGATCTACACATAGTTCATCATTCAGGTAATCGGCAGCCGATTGACCGTAGCTACTAAAGATAATATCTGGGCCATCACCGGCCATGATTTGTGTCCTTAGCAGGTTGAGCGGCTGATATTCAAAGTATGACGTTCCTATATAGGCATCTATCGAATTTTCGCTATAGTAGGTAGCTTCTATTTTATAGACTGATTGAGAGGCATTAAATTCTTTTACATATTCATCGATCTCCGGAATTCCGATTCCCGCTAATCGGAGCGTTATAACATTTTTTTCACCGGGAATCCACTGTAATGATTGGATTCGGTGCTCATTTTGTTGAAAAAAGACATAGCCAAAGCCAGTTTCTTCTACCCATGTCATTTGAATTGGTGCACCTACATTTTCCCAACGCATAAGTATATTGAAGCGGCGCGAGTCTATATCCAATATACTCATCTGTGCAGTGCCTTTATTTGAGTGACTAATAATGGGTCTGCCATCCAGCATTTTTCCGAAAGAGTATAATGGTTGCTCATGTAACGTGTATATCTCGTCTATCGAAAGGCCATATGTATCAACACATAGAATGCGGCAGTTTCTCGAAAATCGCGCAGTTGAAAGAAGCAGCAGTTTATTTCCAAATAAAGTCATTGCGAAAAAGGACTCTTGTGCTAAAGAGCCATCTTGCGGACTATCTTGATAAATGCACGTCGCTGCAAGGTCATTCCGATTCACTTTAAATGCTGTCGTATCTGCCAGCAGATAATATTCATTTTCATCAACTATCAACTGCTTGTATGGAAAGGACTCTTGACATTCCTTGGGCAGAACGACTTTCTCTCCCGCGACACCTTGTTCCGAAAATGTTATCACCTGAATGCTATTGATCTGAGAGTCCGATGTTACCGTCGACTGGGTCAGGTTAACCAAGCAATATAACGCCTTCTGGTATATCGTGATCGCATAAATATCGCTTATTTCTTCAGGAAGACTATATTCAAGCAGGACATTTCCATCAATATCGATTTTGCACAGCGCTACCCCTGTGTCAGTATATCCTCCAATATATATCCTTTCACCATCAACACATTGTGCTGTCACAGTCTGCATATTTTTCGGCAAATCGATCGTCCGCTGGGCCAGATGCCATGACTCCCCATTTACCAACTTAGTTGTCTCCACGCTGTCATGACCCCCAGATTCCCGGAGTTCGTTTTCTGCCTGTTCCGAGCAGTCAAGTGTACTCCCTGCTGTGTTTCTGCTGCAACCGGAGCAGATCAACAGCAGAAATGCCAAAAAAATAGATAATATCCGTATCTTCATATTGTTCCTTTCCTTTTCGCACTATACTATAACTATGGCACCATAGTTCGTGACGGCGGTTGATTATATCTAATAGCGGTGCTGCTATTGCAGCACCGCTGATAAATAAGCAAAGGGTTATGTATGAATATGGTGCACTGCCTGAATCAAATCAGTATATACAGATCACTGCGGACATACCCAGAGGGATGCGCTGGGGAAATATACTGCGTAAGACTTTCATCCGTGTAGAAATAGCCGAATGCCCAGTAGAAGCCATCGCTTTTCCTTTCAATGCTTCTGATTGCGACAATGCTGTCCTTTGGCGCAGTAAAGTAAATCGTGCCATCCACTGCACGGGAACGGACATTTGCCCCCGCATCAACCGCGATCTTGCCGTACGTTACGGCAGCCTCTTTCGCGGAACACATAAGGGCGAGCATGCTGCACAGCATCATGCAGACCAGCAGGCCTGCGACAAATCTGGTTTTCTTATTCGTCATCTTTTTTACCCCTTTCTTTTTTCTGTGAGGATTCTCGTGTTCGTGATTCGGTTTTCGGTATTCACATGAGTATCGATATAAGGCAGATCAAGCCGACCCCATGCATCCGGTCTAACCTGCCGTTAATTCTTCATTGGGTTCTCCTCCCCTCCAATCGAAAGATGTGCAGTCAGTCCTTCACCTTTGCAGCATCTTTCTTATCACTTTCTGGCCGCACCGGCTGATACGAAAGCGCAATACAGCCTGGGGGCCATCCTCGCTTTTCCTGACGGATCATGCTGCTGGCAATCTTTTTTGCCAGATCCTTTTTCTTGCTTTCATTCATTGACTATGTCCTCCTTCCTTGAACGATGGTTGGGTATCCCGTATGCTAAAAGCAGCAACAGCGCTGTGTAGCCAAGTGCAAGAGAAGTACCTGCCGCAAGATCATAAGCGCTACATATATGCGCAACCAAAAATGCCGTGTCAAGAATGATTGTGTTCCGTCTTGCAATTTTTCTGGAGGCTTCCAATTCAGCCGAGGACATGTGCATATTCGGATGGTCAAATGGGGCAAGGCCAAAAATAAGCGCAGTAGAAACAGCGCAAATTACCACTTGAACCGTTGTACTGCAAAGAGGCACTGTGAATCTGAAAATTGTGAACGCGCAGATGGTTGAAAACACGAAGCAGCCTGCAAAGGTTTTTGCGTGAAAACCGCTTGCTCGTTTACGAAGAAAATAAAAACTCAGAAAAAAGGAAAGAGATACACGCCAGTTTGAAAGCCAGCAGCCCAATGGAAACAGAAGCAAAACTGCTGTGCAATTACAGATACGCCGTTCCAATGCGTAGGAGAACCACGCCGCATCGTCATCTGCAACGATCCCGTTTTTTACACAAAAATCTGTACACCGATTTATAAGCTTCATAAACACCATCACCTTACAACTTCTATTATATTTTTTTCGAAACTCATTTCAACGAAATCGACATGAATGCAGGATTTTGCAGCACAACTGCGGCATAAGAAAAGTGACTGCCCTTTTCAATGCAGTCACTTTCGAATCTTATTCAGTTCTACTTCTCATCCGGTATTTCGGCTGTAAATTGGAACCAGCCGTTCTTATAGTCATAGATATATTCCGCGCGTCGACGATCAAGCACACGGCAGACACCAGCCAGCCCATAGCCATGCTCCCCAGCGGGTTCTTTTGTTGTTGTGATACCATGTTCTGTGATATTTACTGGCTGAGTAGTATTCCGGATGGACAGAAAGAGATTTTCCTGATGCAGCAATGTGCACTCAATGTACCGACCGTCTGGTAGCTTTCTACACGCTTCAATCGCGTTATCCAGAAGGTTCGATAATAGTACGACCAGTTCGCTGGCTGAAAGCCAAATATGTGAGAGATCGTTGACCCGAAACTGCATTTCAATCTGTGAGTCGCGCGCTGTCAGATATTTTTGGTTCAGGATCGCGTCAACAACGGGCTGATGCGAATTCACGATCAGGACACGGCTTGTCTGCGATTGGCTCAGTTCCCTTACGTAGCGCTCTGCATCTGAGTACGCTCCCTGTCCGAGCAGGCTCAGAATCGTCTGCAAATGGTTTTGAAAATCGTGGCTGCTTTCCCGCTGCTTTCGGTATGCTTGCTCCAACGCCAGAATGCTCGCCGTCTGAAGTTCCATCTGCTGTCGAAGCACGCCGTTACGCTGCTTAACTTCCGTATCCTTTTCAATCAGGAAGATCACATAGATAATCGCAACATTGGCAATTCCAAGAAATACACAAAACAGAACGACCGGCATTGCCAAGTCACGATCTTCCTGACAGATCATAAACAAAGCCAGTAGCATAAAGAAACTTGCAAGCGGAAAAATGCAAATAAGGAGTGCCCATTTTGCGTTAATCGTATGTGCGCGATCCACGGGATGAATCTTTGAGGTAAACCACGCAAGGAGAACCGCGAGAATCTTTCCCGCAGTAGCAAGCACGACATACGCGCCTTTCCTCCATACCAACTCTTCTACACTGATTTGTAACAAGGCACTCGCTCCAAATAAGATCAGCGCGTCAAAAATCGCAACTAGAATATAACCGATCAATCCAATGAGTAACCGTTGTATCCACTTCCCCTTAAAAAGCACAAGAATCACGAGCATAGATAGGAACGCAGGAAAAATATGCTGTACAGAGGATAACTCAGAATTGGCAATAATGACGCTTATAGAGATGCATAGCAGCGCAATGATACCTGATTTTAGGAAATTATACCGGAACCGGAAAAATGCCGACGCGAAGAGTATCAATGCCGCATATTCAAGCGCATGCCACATCACACTGATTATGTATTCCATACGCTTGATCCTTTCCAAAGAAGGTACTGTTTTTTGATTGCAGCATAGTTTTTTTCACTAACTCGCAAAATCTTCCCATCTTTCAGAAGAGCCTCACAGTATTGCAGCTTTTCAAGCCATCGCATATTGACCAAAAAACTCTTGTGGATGCGGAGAAATCCCAGTGGTGCCAACTTCTGCTCGAAACTTTGCAACGTCGCATAACAGCTGTATGGGCTATTTGTGCAGTTACGGACATGGACATATACCGTGTGCTTGTCGGATTCCAAATATAGAATGTCATCAACATTTAGATGAATAAGATCGCCACCGCTTTGAATCGTAAGATATTCCCGCTTGGCAGTAAACTGTGTAACCGCTTCCTCAAAGTAGGGTTTCAGTTTTTCGTCTGCGTCGGTTTTCAATAAATACCGAAACGCCCGCAATTCATAGCCTTCCGGTGCGTATTCCACAAAGTTTGTTACAAAAATGATGACGGCATCATTTCTCTCCATTCGTAGCCGCCGGGCAATTTCGATCCCAGCGCCGCGCTTCTGTCCGAAATCAATATCCAGAAACGCTATGTCATATGCACGCAGCAGAAAATCGCTGATGTCGTCCCTAGTAAAACCATCGATTCGAACGGGGAATTTCATTTGCTCAGCATATACCGTCAGCATCTGCTTGATTTTCTCCAAAAAAACAGGCTCATCATCGGCAACCAAAATTTTCAGCATATCGTACCCTTTCTTCATTTCTGCGCACGTTGCTACTCTTACAGGGGACATGCTCATAATAGATGGATTCGGCATATAAGGCAAACCTCCTCAAATCATATACAGTATAATTGTATTTATTGTATCACAAACTACATCATTATTGAATATCCATGCGTTAAACTAAAGAAAAAGCATGGTAGATTTCTAAAATGTATGACTTTGGGCTTCGGTTAAAAGATTTAAGAAGAGCACGAGGGCTCACCCAAAAAGCTCTGGCAAAGCGCATCAATAAAAGTGTATCTGCTATCAGCAGTTATGAATCAAATGCACAGTTGCCGCCTTTGGACGTTGCTAATAGCATTGCTCTTACATTGGGAATCTCTCTGGATTGTCTTGTTGGAAATGAGGACATACCGATGTATTCTTCTGCGGGATTAACAAAAACGCAGAATACAATTCTGGAGTTATTGATTGCAGAGTTTCACAATTCTTCCAATCATTCGCCACAGCTTTCCGAACGTCAGTTATTGATTATCAAAATGTTGATTGAATCGTTTACGCAACCATAAAAATTGCGCAGCACACACATGATGCTGCATAATTATCTCAAGAAAACCCGGCAGCACACATTGAAGTGTACTGCCGGTTTTCTCTCAATCAACCGTTTCTTTTATCCAGCTATGCGTTCCCGCTCCAGCAGGCGCATGGCTTCCTCCATTTCAATCGTGATAAACGTTTGTGCGTTATTCTTCTGATACGCTGCCGCCGTGCCGTCCTTGCAGAAAGCCTCGGCGCTGTCGATATGCACCATACGGTCGTGTTCGTCGAGATAAAGATACACGCCGCCGTGCTCGTCCATAAAATATCCGCGGCCGTCAGCGACATCCTGATGCTTAATCCGGACAATATGCGTATCAAGCAGTGCCGTGAGCTGCTTTCGCCGTAAACCGTCTGATTCGTTTAGCTTCCGCGCCATAGGCTTCGAAGCATAGGGAAAACGCTCCGTTTTCTTTTGCAGAAGCTTCTCCACACGGCCGATCAATTCCTCCACCTTGTCCAACTGAACATATTCTCCCGGCTGGTGCGCATGGTAATAGCCGGTGCTGAGGTTCACAGCCGCAAGATCAAGCTTCGGGGCCAGAATGGAAATGTCGCTGAAGCTTCCGAACGCTGTCTGAAAGCCGAAGCTGCAGATATGCTGCTCAAACTGCTCATTCATGCAATTATAAAACACTGCGTCGTTGCTGCCCATGCGATCCAGCTCCACGATATAATTGACGTCCGGTTTGATTCCGGACTTTGTAAAGGCACGTGCCCCGTGTCCGCCGGTTTCCTCATCCTCACAGAACAGGACGTGACAATGACAGCTCTGGATCAGACGCAGGATCATATACACGCCCGCCCGGTCATCGCCGCCAATTCCCTGCGGCGACATCATAACCGCTCCATCTGCGGAATAGCAGATTGTCTCCGGCAGGGCGCGATGAACCGTGTCCAGATGTGCAACCAGTAAAACAGGTGTGCTTCCTTCTGCATACAGAAATCCTTTTTGTTTCTGCACCGTGTACTCACTTGTAATCAGTTCCGCTTCCAATGCCTGCTTGAGACGTTCCTGAGAAAACTGAAAGATCTGTTCAAACTCCAACACCGCAAACTGTGTTTGCGTTAGGGATTGTTCATATAATTTACGCATATTGTTCCTCCAATTCTATTTGTATATAGCGGCTTCTCTCGCAAAACAGCAAGCCGCGCAAATCCTTACAGCAACTATGCGCCGCACAGGTACGGCAATTTGCCAGCTCTGCTTCTTCACAGGATGGGCAAAGCTGATTTGTCCGCCCGCGCCGGTTGAGCACCGGCCGCAGCGCTTCTCTCGGAAGCAGTTTCCCACAGCAGCTGCACGGCTGCATACACTCCGCGCAGTAAAATCCGTCGCCGTCTAAAAAATGGCCGCTGTTTTTCGGAACCACACTTCCGCACGCCTTGCAAACACACATGTCTTCACATTCGCCGCAGTGCGTTGAGTTGCGTCGATCATGGAGCCGACCGCAGCCAACGCAGCGCGCCGCGCTTCCGATATCCAGATGCCCATAGTCTCCATAGCCCTTCATCAGTGACAACGCGGCATAGCCGTTCTCATAATCCGTGTAATGCAGACTACCCTGCACGGTTGTCCAATAAGGTCGGATTTCCGTAAGTGTCGTATTCGTTTTCCATAGGTTCGGCAGGCCAAGGCATCTTGCGATCACGCTTTGCACCATGCTCCGGTAGAGCTTTCGCACATCGTTGTCATTCTGCGGATATAGTCTTGATTGCAGCAGCACACCGTCCCGATAGCAGAAAATCTGCCGCGTCAGTCTCGGCGCGCGGTAGAACTGCTCTTTGACGCCATCGTCGACCGTAAAGAATACCATGCTCACGCCGTCGCCCATATAAGACTGACAGCCGGCCCGCCATCCGCCGTCTGCTAAACAGTGACAGGAATGCCATGCGTTTTTCTTCGCTGACATCTCCAGAAAGTCGCACGGATGAACGGATAGAACGCCGGTCTTGCTAATCCGCACCGGATTGAGCGCATCAGCCAGCCGCGCGAAAACCGCGTTGTAGGGCTTGACTCGTGCGGTATGGAGCGTATCCCCGTGTCCAAGCTCCCGCTCTGTTTCATATTGGTCGATGCCGAATTTTGCGCACAGCCGATTGATGATGCGGCTTGCCTTCATGCCAGCGTCGCACTTGATATGTCCGCGGTTCCGGATCACCGGCAGCCGGGATTCATCCGGAACGGTCGCATAATCCGCCGTCGCAGCGTCGAGCGCATCCCGAAATTCTTCCAGTCGTTCGCCGGTCAGCCCTGCTTCCTCCGCGAGCGTCAACATTTCAAACTTTGTTTCATCCACGCAGGCCCGGTCAAGCTGCCGCTGTTCGGATAGATCGAACACAACCGCAAGCTCCTGCTCCCGCCAGTTCGGGTGGCGGCGTAGCAGCTCCAGAAGCGGTGTTTTCTGCTGCCGCCACTGATCGAGGTTTGCCTGCACGCCGTCCGGCGTAAAGGCCAACCTGTATTGGTACATGACGTTGTAAAACGCTTCTGTGATATGATCCATGTTTTCAGTCCTTTCTATGGGAGTGGAAGCGCCGCTGCGCTCCCACCCCGTTTTTGTTATGCCGCTTCCATCAGATCCTCTGTCAGCACATCCACAAGCAGACGACCCGCAAGGTCGCCCGTGTGAATCGTGACCTGATCATTTCGCAGCTGCACCAGTTCTTTGATGCGCAGTTCATGGCTGTCTGCCGCAAGCTGCTTGTCTTTCTGCGTCAGCTGCTTGGCAAGCTGCTTCTGCCAGATCTTCAGGAATGCGCGCACCTCGCCAATATCGTCATTCTGGCGATTATACTGGGTGCGGACCTGCCGTACCGTGCCGCCCGGCTCTGCCTCTACGGTATAATAGGGGGTGTCCGGTTCGGCTGTCTTTCTCAGAAACAGCAGATAACTCTCCCTGCGCTCCATACGCTCCCAATAGACATCACTGTTGGCAATGCAGTGGC
>OIZX01001086.1_pt1 | contig 15180 bp, 14 predicted proteins | sample 1588621 | NCBI WGS metagenome assembly OIZX01 (sample SAMN03283276) | human gut metagenome | biome: human-associated habitat; material: feces | host: Homo sapiens | place: Peru | collected 2012
AGGTAGCAAAATAAAACCTGCTGATATAATAGATGCCTTGGCAAAAGAAAATATAGAAGCTAGATATGTATGGAATCCAATGAATAACCAACCTATATTTGAAGACTGCAAATTCTTCACAACAAAAGAAGAAGGCAGCGTAGGTGGAGATTTATTCAACAGAGGTGTATGTTTGCCATCTGATACAAAGATGAGTGATAAAGATATAGCTAGTGTAATAGAAATAGTAAAATCACTATTTTAAAAGAAATAGGTGATTATAAATGAAGGACTTAATTATAATAGGTGTCGGTGGTGTAGGAAGAGAAGCTGCACTTGAAGCTAAAGAAGAAATTGAAGATTCTTTACGCGGAGCAGATATGGTATTCGTAACTTGTGGACTTGGTGGTGGTACTGGTACAGGTGCTGCTCCAGTAGTTGCTGAAATAGCTCAAAACTTAGGATGCTTAACAGTAGCTATAGTTACAAAACCATTCAAATTTGAAGGTAAGAAAAGAATGGATTATGCTTTAGTAGGTTTAGATGAACTTAGAAAACATGTAGACACTATCGTAGTAATTCCAAACGATAAATTAAGAGACTTAATAGATAGAAGCACACCATTAAATGCTGCATTTAAAGAAGTAGATAATGTACTTAGATTAGGTGTTCAATCTATATCTGACTTAATTAGTGTTCCAGGACTTGTAAACTTAGACTTTGCAGATGTAAAAACAATTATGTTAAATCAAGGTATGGCGCACATGGGAGTTGGTAGAGCATCAGGAGAAAACAGAGCAGAAGATGCTGCAAAACAAGCAGTACAAAGTCCATTACTAGAAACATCAATAGAAGGAGCAAGAGGAGTAATCATAAATATCACTGGTGGTGAAGATTTAGGATTACATGAAGTTAATACAGCAGCAGAACTTGTTCAACGCAGTGTAGATCCTGAAGCAAATATAATATTTGGTACAGTTACAGATCCAAATATGGGAGAAGATATTCAAATTACAGTTATTGCAACAGGATTTGAAAAGCCAGAAGCAAGAGTTGCTTCAAGTGTAGATAGCTTTGTAAATAAACAATGGGATAAGAAAATAAATTCAATTCCAACATCTACAGACAATTCTAATTCAGGAGATTTAGATATCCCAGCATTCTTACGTAAAAATAAAGGAAAAAATATGTAATAAATGAAATCATGTACTAGAAATAGTATGTGATTTTTTTGTTATATTATTAATAATATTAACATTATAATGACAAATTTTTTATTCTTAATATAGTATAATAAGTAGTTGATAAAATATATTATATTTGGAGGGGGATTATGATAATATATATTGATATAATATTTATTGAAAATATAATAATGAATACAATTATTTTATATGCAACTGCAATCATATTAAAACAAAAAGTAAAAATTATTAGATTAATAATATCAGCAGTAATTGGATCAATTTATTCAATATTAATGTACATAACCAAATTGAATATATATTCATCAATAATATCTAAATTTATATTATCAGTTGTAATGGCTTATGTAGCTTTTAAACCAAATGATGTAAAAAAAATATTTAAACAGATTATAATTTTTTATTTAACATCATTTGTATTTGGTGGAGTAGCATTAAATTTAATATATTTTTTAAGACCAGAAAATATAAATATAAAAAATGGATTATTTACTGGCGAATATGCATTAAAAGTAATAATGTTAGGTGCGATTATGGCATTTATAATAATAAAAATATCAATTAAAATAATAAAAACAAAATTTAATACAAAAGATATGTATTGTGATATAAAGTTGAAAATAAATGAAAAACAAATAACAACAAAAGCAATGATAGATACAGGAAATCTTGTAAAAGAGCCAATTACTAATACACCAGTTGTGATAGTGGAAGAGTCATTACTAGAAGGAATTATTCCAAAGGAAATATTAAAAAACTTAGAAAATATTTTATGTGGAAATTTAGAAAATTTACCACAAGATATACAAGACAAATATCTTCCAAAATTGAGGTGTATACCATTTTCATCATTAGGAAAAGAAAATGGAATGTTAGTTGGAATAAAGATATCTGAGATTGTAGTAAAAAGCGAAGATGAGGAGAAAAAAACTCCTAATATTATAATTGGTATATATGGAAGAAGTTTGACGAAAAATGGCGAATATAGGGCTTTAGTTGGTGTAGATTTATTATAGATAATAAAAATACATAATATAATTAGAAGAAAAGTAAATAAATAAAAGAGAAATAATCGAACAATAGCGATTATTTCTTTTTTTCTACAATAAGAAAAGACAGTTTTTTTATTATCAGAGTTGTACAATAAAAATCAAGAAAAGAGGTGATGAATTAAAAAATAAAAGAAAGGAATGTTAAATGAATTTTTTAGAGATTATTAAAAATAGCATAAATAATTTATGTGCAAAATATATTGAAAGAAATCTAAGTGATGAAATATTGCCGATATTTTATGTTGCAGGGAGTCAAACATTGCCAGCACCATTAGATCCAAAAGAAGAAGAGGAAATGATAAAAAAATTAGAAACAGATGAAAGAGAATATGCCAGAAAAACATTAGTCGAAAGGAATCTAAGACTTGTAGTATATATAGCTAAAAAATTTGAAAATACAGGAATAGGAATCGAAGACTTAATATCGATTGGAACAATAGGCTTGATGAAAAGTGTAAATACATTTAATTCAGAAAAAAAGATAAAATTAGCAACATATGCATCAAGATGCATTGAAAATGAAATATTAATGTATTTAAGAAGAAATAATAAAATAAAAACAGAAGTATCAATTGATGAACCATTAAATAAAGATAGTGATGGAAATGAACTTTTATTATCAGATATATTAGGAACAGATCCAGATATTACATATAGAAATTTGGAAGATGAAGTAGATATGAAACTTTTGAAAGAAGCAATAAGAAAATTAAATTCCAGAGAAAAAAATATAATGGAAATGAGGTTTGGTTTTATTAGTGGTAGAGAAAAAACTCAAAAAGAGGTAGCAGACGAATTAGGAATTTCACAAAGTTATATATCAAGATTAGAAAAAAAGATAATAGGAAAAATGAGAAAAGATATAATGAGTAAAACAGGATAGATTACATAAATATACAATAAATAGTAGACTTATTAAAAAGAAAATGTTATAATAATTATGTGTTTATAGGCAGACACATAAAAAACCTAAATATTTATTATATAAGGATATTATTATATGTATCAGAAATTTGGAATAAAAAAAGAAATTTTAGATTTATCAGAAGAAGTTGAACAAGAAATACAACCAATATTTAAAAATATTGAGAAAATAGAAGAAATAAATAGTTTAAAAGTATTATCAGCATTTCAAGAATGTGGATTATCAGAAATGCATTTACACTCATCAACAGGATATGGAATTGATGAAATTGGAAGAAATAAAATAGAAGAGATTTATGCAAAAATATTTAATGCTGAAGATGCATTAGTAAGAGCACAATTAATATCAGGAACACATGCTTTAGCTGTAACATTATTTGGAATTTTACGTCCAGGAGATACAATGTTAAGTATTTCTGGAGCACCTTATGATACATTACAAACAGCAATTGGAATAAGTAAAGAAGAAAGTAAAAGTTCATTAAAAGCATTTGGTGTAAAATATGAACAAATAGAATTAATTGATAATGATTTTGACATTAATTTAATAAAAGAGAGAGTATCAAAAAAAGATATAAAATTAATAGAAATTCAGAGATCAAAAGGATATTCAACAAGAAAAAGTTTAACAATTGATAAAATTGAAAAAGCAATAAAAGCAATAAGAGAAGTAAATCAAGAAGTTATAATAATGGTAGATAATTGTTATGGAGAATTTGTTGAAGAAAAAGAGCCAACAGATGTTGGAGCAGATATTATAGTTGGTTCTTTAATGAAAAATTTAGGAGCAGGTATTGCGACAAGTGGTGCATATATTGTAGGAAAAAAAGACTTAGTAGAATTATGTGCAGAAAGACTCACTGCTCCAGGAGTAGGAAAAGAAATAGGACCATCATTAAATCAAAATATACCATTTATAAAAGGACTATTTTTTGCACCAAGTGTAGTAGCAAGTGCAGTAAAAACAGCTGTATTTGCAAGTAGAATATTAGAAAAATTAGGATATAAAGTAGATCCTTTATATGATGAAAAAAGAGCAGATATAGTTCAAACAATAGAATTAGGTGATGCAGAAAAATTAGTAAAATTCTGTCAGGGAATTCAAATGGGTTCTCCAATAGATTCGAATGTAATTCCAGAACCAAGTGAAATGGGAGGATATGATGATCAGGTAATTATGGCAGCAGGAACATTTACAGAAGGTTCAACAATAGAGTTAAGCTGTGATGGACCAATTAGAGCACCATATATTGCATATATGCAAGGTGGGCTTACATATCAATATGGCAAATTGGGTATAATGAAAGCATTATCAAATTTAAAATAATTATAATAAAAGGAAAAAGCTATGTGATACCACATAGCTTTTATAATATTATTGTTCAAAATTTGGAATATAATAACCAATTCCTCTTTTTGTAATTAAATATTTTGGATTAGAAGTATCTTTTTCAATTCTTTCTCTAATTCTTCTAACAGTAACATCTACAGTACGGATATCTCCATAATATTCATATCCCCAAACTTGTTCAAGAAGTGATTCTCTTGTAACAACTTGTCCTTGTTGTTGTGCTAAATATTTTAAAACTTCAAATTCTCTTAAAGTTAAATTTACAATGGTTCCATTAACATTAACTTCATATTTTTCTAAGTCTAAAGTTAAATCTCCAATTTTTATAGTGTTTTGTTTTTTATTTTCTTTATGTGAATCTGAATCATGTGAAGATTTTAAACTATCATAATGTGTTTCAGATTTTCTTAAATTAGCTTTTACTCTAGCCACAACTTCTCTTACGCTAAATGGCTTTGTAATATAATCATCTGCTCCAATTTCTAATCCGACAATTTTATCTAATTCATCATCTTTGGCTGAAACCATTAAAATTGGAACATTATAATAATTTTTTATTTTTTTACAAACAGTAAGACCATCAACACGAGGAATCATTACATCTAGTAAGATTAAATCAGGACGTTGAGAAATTGCTAAATCTATTGCAGTTTGCCCATCATTAGCTTCAATTGTATTATAGCCTTCTCTAGTTAAATTATGAACGAGTAAATCAACAATTTTTTGTTCATCATCAACTATTAATATTGTTTTCTTTTCATCATCAAAATTATTGTTTTCCATATAAGACCTCCGATTAAGTTATACATATTTTATATCACAATTTTTACCAATATACAAGGTAAATCAATAAATAAATATAAAAAATAAGTGTAAATTTACATAAAATTGACATACTGATAAGTTTGTGCTATAATAGTAATGTCGACATTAGGTCTATTTTTATAGTCACCTTTTGGCAACAAAGTCGAAACAACAAGAAAAAAATTTTTTGAGGTGAAAAAATTATGGATTTGAAGAACATTAATGGTCAGATTATCGGCTGGAGCACTATTTCTGATGATATCCTGAAGTATCATTGCTCTACGAGCCAGGTTGTTGAAAAGAGGCATCTTGATTTCAAAGATCAGGCAAGTTTGCTTGATGAATTGAGTAAGGTTATCGACAACAAGACTCTGTTTAATCGAATTAAAAGAGCACTGGAAAAAAATGATGCGGAGGAAAAGAAAATGAGCAACAAGGCAAAGGCAAACGAGAAGAAGGCAACTGTTACTACTAAAGTGGAAGCAAAAGCTTCTGCAGAGGCTAAGACTGAAAGCAAGCCTGAAACTGTGAGCAAAGTTACCGTTGTCGGCATCAAGAATGATGATATGGCAAATCTCGAAAAGAGTCATGCTGACACTGTTGCTGAAATTTCTGCTGAAGAGAAGAAGATGACTGAAGCCAAAATGCTTCAGGAAACCTGTGAGCGGGTTCTGCAGAAGGCAACTGAAGCATTTAACAATGCACGTCAGGAATTGCAGAAGGCAAAGACTGCTCAGAAGAATGCAGAAAAGGAGGTCGCAACTTTCAGTAAGAAGATCAAGAAGCTTAATGAAAAGTTGGGAGAAATCGAAAATAAGATTGAAACGGCCAAAAATCAGATGGTTTATCTGATTGCTCCTGGTTATTCTGGAGAAATTCCTGCATGTGGCACCTTTATTTCTACTTGTGAAGTCGAAGGTGTCGCAAATCTCAAGGTCGAGCAGATTGCGACTGAGCTTAAGCCTGATTTTCAGGATATGATCAAGGCAGGCTTTGATTCGGCTCAGGAGTATGCTAAGGCACTTAAGTTCGTGACTCTGGTCGAATATTATCTCTGCAATGATGTGCAGTATAAGATGCTTGTCTCTGATGACAAGATTCAGAAGCTTATTTCTGCACATATCGATGGTTAATCTATAATTTCTAACAGTATGTTAGACGAAGAAGGGCACTGCTTTGGAGTAGTGTCCTTTTTCGTTTTAGAAGAAATATTTTTAAATATATTGTTATTTAAAGAAAAATGTGTTATAGTAATTTTGTATTTGCCACTATAGCTCAGTTGGTAGAGCGACGGATTCGTAACCCGTAGGCCAGCAGTTCGATTCTGCTTGGTGGCACCAATAGAAAAATTTAAAGAGTATAAATTAGTTGGAGGAAAATTTATGGGAATATTTGATGGATTATTTAGATGGAAATGTCCAGCCACTGGAACCAATTTTTCTAAATTTGTTAACGAAAAATTAAAAGAATTAAAAGCTGCTGGATGTGAAGAAAAAGATTTAGCAGATATGGAAAAAAAGATTGAAAGACATATAAAAGAAGGCAGTAAAGATGAATGGATTAAATCAAATATAGAACTTGATGTAAAATCAAGAATACAATATGTAAAAATGAATATTGCGGTAAAATCTAGTTTGGAAGATTCAAATAAACAGACATTAAACAGACAGTTGCAACGTATAGAAAGAGAATATCCAAAAGAAGAGCAAGAATTCTATAAAACATATACAATTGAACAATATAAATCAGGTGAACCAATAGATTTAAATAAAGTTGCAAGAACTATTGAGAGTCATTTGAGAACAGTTGGATTTGGTCAAGCAGCAATTGATGAGTTTATGGTTGATATAAATAGAGAAATTAAGAATTCACAAAATCCAAAAGTTTCATTGAGTTTTATTGTTGGAAAATTAGCAGGTAAGTTGAATTTAATAAAACAAGAAAAAGAATCATTAAATAAAAGCATTGAAAGTAAAAGAAACCCAAAAAATTTATCAGAAACTGATAGGATGTTTGAAAGTATATATGGTAGTGAATATCAAAAAAGAGGAGAAAATTACCTAGAGGAATTAACTAATAATAGAATTAATATTATGAAAACGAAGTTTGATATTGAATTTGGACATGACAAGAAAAGAGACCTTATTAGACTTGCAGAAGAACAATTAACTCTTTTAGGATATAGTCATAGAGTAGTAATAGCAATTAGGAATGAAATACTTGAGGCAACTGAAGGAATTGATGGAACAGACTTTGTTGCAAAAGTATCTAATTTAACTCAAAAATATGCTAATAGAAATATAAGGAATATTGAAGATTATACAGATGAAATAAATATGTCTATGATTGATAAAATTTCAGATGAATTTGGTATGCAAGGTAAAGAAGGAACAGAAGAATTTATACGTAAATTATTATCTGTTAATAATGCTAAATTAAATAATATGTATGAAACAATTGATAGAAAATGTCTTATCCCTCCAGACCGTTCAGCAGAGATTTCAGAATATTATGATAAACTTATACGAAAATATCAGGAAGAAAATCCTATAGCAGCAATGTATAATTATTCAGGTTCTTTAGAAATTAAGAAACAGTTAGCACAAATTGAATCACAATTAGCACATGTAAGGACTATGCGGTTTTGAAGAAAGATTATCTTTTAGAAGACTACAAAAAAGGTATTTGAAAGATATTTCACCTCAAAAAGTAGCTAGGGGAGCAATAGAGCATGGAACAACATATGGTGATGTAACTAAAGCAGATAATTACTTACAATATATAAGAGGAACTTTAAGAGAAGGAGGAGAAAAGTTTGAGTAATGCATATTCAAAGGCATATGTTGAAGTATTAGAAATTATTAGCCATTTTTCAGAAGAGGATTTCAAAAAAATTCCTAAATCAGAAATAGATTTTTATAATGAAAATAAAGATAATGAGTATGAATTTAAAATTAATCCTAATATTGATTTAAATGAACAAAATATTTCAAGAGAAGCAAATGCAATCTTAGTTGCTTTGTATAGAGATTATTTTGCAACAGAGAATCAAAAACAAATATTAGAAAAATTACTTAAACAAAATGAACAAAAAGAAGAAGAGAAAAAAAGGGAAAAATATAATCCTGATGATATATTTAAAAAAGATAAAGAAGATTCAAAAATTGAAAATAATAATGAAATATTGCCAATAGAAATTGAAGAAAAATGGTATCAAAAAATTTTAGACTTTTTCAGGGGGCTATTTGTGAAACAATAAAATATTTAATAAAAAAGTCTTTAATAATATATTTATTAAAGACTTTTATTTTTTTGTTCAATAATTAAACCATTCAAATAATTTAAAATTCCGGCATCTGTTGAAAATGCAAACTCTAGTTTAAAACTATTAAGCTGTTGATATTTATAACCTAATTGTTTATTTACTTGATTAATGCCATATTTACCATCACCAACTATAGGATATCCAATATGAGCTAAATGAGCTCTAATTTGATGTGTTCTACCAGTTTCTAAATTAATTTCTAACAAAGAAGTATTATTATCAAATTCTTTTATTACAGAATAAGAAGTTATAATTTTTTGATATCCAGGTTTAAAATCATCTGATATATATACGATAGATTTTTTATTATCTTTGAATAAATATGATTCTAATCTAGCTTTTTTTATTTTTGGAATGCCATATACTAAAGCAGTATAAGATTTTTTTATCTCATGTTTTTTAAATTTATCAAATAAAATATTTAAAGCAGTATCATTTTTGGCAAATAAAACTAATCCAGTTGTATTTCTATCAAGTCTATGACAAGGCATTGGTTTTTGTTTGGGATATTTTTGATGAACTAAGGTTGTTAAACTATTTTCACCAACAACTTCAAGATTTATGGGTTTATTAATTACTAAAATATTATTATCTTCATAAACAATATCTAAATTAATTTGTGGGAAAAGCAAAGAATCTGCAATAAATATATTTAATTCATCATTTTCAAAAATAATACAATCCTTATTAACTCTTTTTCCATTAATTTTTATGTCTTTTTGTCTAAGAGCTTTGTATAAAGTATTTTGAGATAAATTTGGAAAAGACGTTAAAATAAAATTACAAAGTTTTTTTCCATTATATTTGTTAGTAACAATTAAAGTTTTCAAAATAACCTCCAAATTAAAATATATTAATATATTATCATAGTATATTTATTTTTTCAATACAAAAAAACGAGGAAAATAGAGAAAAAGTGAATAAAATGCAGGAAAAATGAGTAATATATATAATAAAAAGTAATTTTTTAGGATATTAAAGATCTGAAAATACTTAAGAAACAAGAAATGAAAATTTAAAATTTGCAAAATGAGTAAAATTATGGTATAATAAATCTTGGTCGCTAAAAATTCAGCTTATAAGATAAGCAATAAAAAGGAGAGGATAAATTATTTTTAAGAAAAAGCTAAAATACTATACGAAAGAAAGCTGTAAGTTTTTTACAATAATGGCGTTAGGATTAGGCTTAATAATAGCGATTATTTTATTTAAGTATAAGCCAACATATGTAGTAAGTTTGTGTGGAGAACAAATAGGATATGTAAGTAATGCAGCAGAATTACAAAATAGAATTCAATCAGAAATAATTGATATGGATGGAGAAAATATAGATTTTGTTACATTAGATAATATGCCAAAATATGAATTAAAATTAGTAGAAAAAAGTTTAACAACAAATGAAGATGAAATAATGTTAGCATTAAAAGATGATGCAAAAGTAATGTATAAATATTATGCTGTAATTTTGAATGCTGAAACAATAACTTATGTTGATAATATAGAAGAAGCTGAAGAAGCTGTTGAACAAATAAAAGAAGAGCATAAAGATGATACAATTCAATTAGATTTAGCAGTAACAACAAATTATACAGAAAATATTAATGAAATAGGAATACAATCAGTAGAAGTTGCCAAACAAGAAGTTGAACAAAAAGTAGATATATTAATAGAAGAAGATGAAAAAACAAAATTACCATCAATAAATGGGGTATTATTAGCTTCACTTCCTGTTAATGGATATGTAAGTTCAAGATTTGGAAATGTAAGTAGAATAAGATCTGGAGCACATACAGGAACAGATATAGCATGTGCATTTGGAACGAAAATAAAAGCTGTTGCAGATGGTACAGTTGTTTTTGCACAATATAATGGATCTTATGGAAATCTTGTAAAAATTGATCATGGAAATGGTGTAGAAACATGGTATGCACATTGTAATAAGTTGTATGCCAAAGTTGGTCAAAAAATATCATCAGGAGATATAATTGCAGAAGTTGGAATGACTGGAAATACAACAGGACCACATTTACATTTAGAAATAAGATTAAACGGAGTAGCAATTAATCCTCAAAAGTATCTATATAATTAAAAATAAACTATTAAGTAAATTTATTACTTAATAGTTTATTTGTGTTTAATATAAAAAAATAATTATTCAACTGTTACTGATTTTGCAAGGTTTCTTGGCTTATCAACATCTAATCCTTTTTCTTTTGAAATATAATAAGAAAGTAATTGTAATGGAACAATTGCAACAATAGGTGAAAGCAAAATATTTGTGTTTGGAATTTTAACAATTGTGTCTATATTATTACTTGGTAATTCTTGACTTGTGATAACTAATGTTTTTGCACCACGTGTAATAACTTCTTGAATATTACTAATAGTTTTTTCAACTAAATTCTTATCTGTAATAATACTTATAACAGATATTCCATTTTCAATTAATGCAATAGGTCCATGTTTTAATTCACCAGCAGCATATGCCTCTGAATGTATATAAGAAATTTCTTTTAGTTTTAAAGAAGCCTCAAGAGCAGTGTTATAATCAATACCTCTACCTAAAAAGAAAACATCTTTTTCTTGATAAATATTTTTTGCATAATTTTTAATTTCTTCAGAAGATTTTAATGCTTCTTCAATTTTATCAGGAAGATTAAAGATATCTTTTTTTAATTTTGTTAATTCTGAAGATGGAGTAGATCCTAATATTTCAGCAAAATAAATTGCTAAAATTATAAGTAGCATAACTTGAGAAGTATAAGCTTTGGTTGAAGCAACAGCAATTTCTGGTCCAGCATGTGTATAAATAGAGTAATCAGCTTCTCTTGTAATAGAACTTCCAATGACATTTGATACAGCAAGTGTTGTAGCTCCTTTTGATTTTGCAAGTTTTAATGCAGCAATAGTATCAGCAGTTTCACCAGATTGAGAGATATAAATACATAAAGTATTTTTATCAATAATTGGATTTCTGTATCTAAATTCTGAAGCTATATCAACTGTAACTGGGATATTGCATAAGTTTTCAATTGCAATTTTTCCAGAAAGTCCAGCATGCATTGCAGTTCCACAAGCTACTATATATATTTTATTTATTTTTGATAAAAATTCTTTGGTGAATTTTAAATCATCAAAATTACAAGACTCATTTTCTGGTAAACGTGAACCAATAGTTTCTCTTATTGCTGTTGGTTGTTCAAATATTTCTTTTAACATATAATCATCAAAACCATTTTTATCCGCAGCACTAGCATTCCATTCTATACTTGTTAATTTTTTATCTATTTTATTTAAATCAATATCATAAAATTCAACATTGTCTCTTGAAAGAAGAGCGAATTCATTATCATTTAAAAGATAAAAATCTTTTGTAAATGATAGAATTGCAGGAATATCAGAAGAAATATAGTTTTCTCCATTACCTTTTCCTATAACAAGAGGGCTATCTTTTCTAATAACAATCATGTTATCTGGCATATATTTAGAGATGACTTGAAGTGCATAACTTCCTTTAAATGATTTGCAAGCCTTTTGAACAGCACGTAAAACTTTTTTGTCATCATTTTTCTTATCTTTTGAATAATAATAATGTATAAGATTTGGTATAATTTCTGTATCTGTTTGAGAATGAAATGTATAACCATTATCTAATAATAATTTTTTTAAATCATTATAATTTTCAATAATTCCGTTATGAACAACAGCAAAACTGTTACTATTATCTAAATGAGGATGGGCATTTTCTTTTGAAGGTTTTCCATGTGTTGCCCATCTAGTATGAGCAATTCCAATTGTTCCTTCAAGAGAATCAATTCCATCTAAATTATATAAATTTTTAACTCTTCCTTTATCTTTCATAACAGAAAGACCATTTTTTTCTATAGTTGATATTCCAGCAGAGTCATAACCTCTGTATTCAAGTCTTAAAAGACCATTAATTAAGATAGGACTAGCTTTTTGATGTCCTATATATCCAATAATTCCACACATTTGTGAATCCTCCTTAAAAATAATTGAATAGGGTTTTTGATATAAAATCCCTTATATGCGGAATTGAAATATACTTATGCATTAATTTCTGTTACAATATTATATTGTTTTTTGTTATAATGCTTTGACTTAAGTTAAGCCACTAGAGTATCCGCCGAAAATTCGATTAGCTCTAGACCTCGTCAACACAATAGTGTTCTGGCGCTTAATAATTAACTCCTTTCATAATATATTTTTTATATTTCAATTTCTGTATTATATTATAATATATTAAATATTTGTGCAAGTACTTTTTGAAAAAAAATGCAGGTGGTATTAACCACCTGCATTTGGCTTTAGGAAATTTGGGAATCTGCTAAATTGATTTCATCAATAAAGCAGTTGATTTTTAACGCGTTTACTACACTAATTGTTGGAACTAGTTTGGAATAGAGTTCTTGGACATTATAGTTAGAACTATCATATCTTACCCAAACAAGTTCCTCTGGATTGCAATTAGAATAATCGAAGTCTTCAAAATCTTTTTCTGTATACAGAAGACAAGAAGGTGAAGTATTCCACTTTTGCATAGTTAGAGTTTTCGAAAATTTGCTAAAAATTGCAACAGTATCTAAATGTTTTTTCATAATTTCAAAATATAGATTTTTTGCAAAAACAGATACTTGAAAATTTGCTTTATATTTTCTTGCAATTGTTACTTCAAATTGAGTTTCTTCACTTGCAGTTTTTAACATTTCAATTTGCTGTTGAGAATCAACAGAAGCAAACAATGGGAAAAACTTACAAGCCATATAGTAGACTGCTTCAATTACTTGACAATCTTTAGAAGAATAAGAATTGTTGGGATTTTGAAAATTTAAACAATCTAAAACATCTCCGTTAAAAATTTCGATGTTTGCAAAAGAATCAGCAATTTGTGAAAGTGTTTTGTAAAAAGCATTTGCAAGCTTTTTTTCAAAAGACTCACACATACACATGTTTCCATCTTTTAAAATAAAAGGAGTTAAACTATATTCATAGTCATGACAAACATTGAAGGAAACAGGATGTTGCTGTGCAATGGACTTATAATGCCTGGATTTTAGAATTACGATATTGTCAGTGACAATAACACTTATTTTGATATACAGAAATCCAACACATTTCCGTTTGGAGCTTAACATACCAAACATATTGCTTTTTGTAATAGAAAGAGTTTCACCAATAATTTTATGAGCAACGGCAAATTCATAGCAATTTAGTGTTGGATTGTAAATCAAATTACTTTTTCCTACAAATTTGGTTGCCTTCGCACTCCACATTTGTGAAATAACAGAGCAGAAGCAGAGACTATAGAACTTATTTTTAAAGTTCGAATTTTCTGTTAGCATCTTTTGAGTTTCTGCAATACTAGTTTTGAGAAGCGGAGAACAATAATTATCGGGATTTACTGCGATTTCTAAGGATGCTAGATTTTCTTTACTTAATTCAAAGTTGTAAGTGTAATCAAACATATTTTTTCCTCCAAATTTAAAATACTTTTAAGGTGAGTAGAAAATAAAAATTACATAAAAACCCTCCAAATTTCATATATTAGCATTTCAATGTGCATAAAATAATTATAATATAAATCATATTATACACCATAAGGCAATGGTATGGATAGATGTCGATATAGGGGCGAGGCAGTGGATGGAAGGAAAATGGAAGATCCGTCGCCATTTCTCATGGGGGGAGGCCTTTCTGGGGGCCATGGGGCGGCCACCCTCCCCTTTATTTTATGCTATAATAAAGGCAATGCCAGGTGGGCAGCTGTTGCAAGCAAAGAAGGAAAGGATGAAACCTGATGAAGAAAATTGTTGTAACTGTTATTGGTGCTGACCGTGTCGGCATCGTCGCCGGTGTAGCAAAACAGCTGGCGGAAGAGAACGTGAATATTCTTGATATTTCCCAGACCATCGTGGACGGGATCTTCGATATGATCCTGATGTGCGATATGGAGAACGCCGCATATTCCTTAAAGGAGATCCAGGACCATATGGGGAAACAGGGCGAAGCACTGGGGGTAGAGATCCGTGTCCAGCTCGCTGACATTTTCTATGCTATGCACCGCATCTGAAAGGAGACACCATGCTTGATATAGAAGACATTCTGGCAACGGAGCGCATGTTTGACCAAAACAAGCTCGATGTGCGTACCGTTACCATGGGGATCTCTCTCCTTTCCTGCGTATCCGATGATGAGAAGACCCTTTGCGACAAGATCTACGATACCATCTGCCGGAAGGCAGAGCATCTCACCGAGGTCACCCATGACATTTCCAGAGAATACGGTGTGCCGATCATCAACCGCCGCATCTCGGTGACGCCGATCTCTTTGGTGGCGGGCGGGCTTACGACTTCCAGCTATGTGCCGATCGCAGAGACACTGCAGCGCGCAGCTGACACTGTCGGCGTCGACATCCTAGGCGGCTTCTCCGCACTCGTCGATCGCGGCATGAGTGCTTCGGACAAGAAGCTCATCGACTCCATTCCGGAGGCACTCGCTGCGACAAAGAGCATCTGCAGC
>OIZX01001088.1_pt1 | contig 15171 bp, 18 predicted proteins | sample 1588621 | NCBI WGS metagenome assembly OIZX01 (sample SAMN03283276) | human gut metagenome | biome: human-associated habitat; material: feces | host: Homo sapiens | place: Peru | collected 2012
CCTTTCCGCCGGTAAGCCGGACTGTGGATTTATTTCGTCCTGTACAAAAGTTTCTCAGTAAGCGCCGAAAGAAATTCATGCTCTGAAAAAACATTCAGCGCGTTCATAGCCTTTTCGGTAAATTCTGCTGCTTTTTCTCTGGCTTTTTCAATTCCGCATACAGCCGCATAGGTTTCCTTGCCGTCGCGCTCGTCGCTTCCTATCGGCTTTCCGAGCACTTCGCTGGTGCTTGTTATATCAAGAATATCATCAACAAGCTGAAACGCAAGACCTAAATTTTCAGCGTACGTTTCCGCTGCTTTAAGATATTTTTCTTCACTTTCGGCTTCGGCACAAATAACTCCGCAGCAGCAGGCTGCTCGAAGCAGCGCCGAGGTTTTCATTGAATACATTTCGAGAGTTTGTTCGGGCGAAATTTCAAGCCCTTGCTGTGTGTCAATCTGCTGTCCGCCTATCATTCCCGTTATCCCGGCAGCCTGCGACAGATAAGCGATAGCTTTTACTCCCGCTCGAGCTGATATTTCACCTTTTTCAGCCGCTTTTGCGATCACTTCAAACGGCAGTATCGCAAGCGCGTCGCCCGCAAGAAGTGCGGTAGCTTCGTCAAATTTTTTGTGACAACTCGGCTGTCCGCGTCGTAAATCATCATTGTCCATGCACGGCAGATCGTCGTGAATAAGCGAAAATGTATGCATAAATTCTATTGCCGAAGCGGCAGATTTTGCTTTCTCCGAATTAACCACGCACGCCTCGCAAAATGCAAAAGCAAGCACAGGTCTGATACGCTTTCCGCCCGCTTTAAGGCTGTATTCCGCAGCTTCAAGAACGCGCTTCTGGAGAAACGGTTCTTTATATTCAAGACATTCCTTCACTGAAATATTCAGCGACTGTTCATACTGCCTGTATTTTCTTTCAAACTCAAGCTCTGTCAATTTTTTCTACCTCTAGCTTTGCGTTATCTATCTCTTTTTTGCAGTTTTCAATCAAAGCGGCAGCCTCGGAATAGAGGTTTACCGCCTTATCCAGCGGAAGGTCGCTTTTATCCATTTCCGCCGAGATTTCCCCAAGTCTTTTGTATGCTTCTTCAAATTTCATTTTATATTCCTTTCGCTTTTGCCGCTTTAACAACAGCAGTTATTTCGCCGTCGGATAACTTCACGGTTATCTCGTCGCCATTTTCAACATTTTCAATGCTGCTTATAACGCTGCCTTCCTTATACGCGATCGAATAACCGCGCAACAATACCGCAAGCGGATTTAGCGCCGATATAACAGCCGCCTTTGCATATACAAGCTGCTCGCGGCTTCGCAGTATAGACTGCATTTTTCCACGAATTTCATTACGCCGATTTTCGATGAGCTGGTCATTGTTTTGCAGCTTTTGAGCAGGATTTTTCGCGCGGATTTTTTCGTATGTATTTTCGGCGCCGCTCAATTTTCTATCAAAAAGAGTTAGAATTTGTTTTGCTATGCGCGCCTTATAAGTATCAAGCGCAGCGGAAAGAGTCTCCTTTTCAGGGACCGCAAGTTCAGCTGCTGCGCTTGGCGTAGGCGCGCGCATATCTGCCGTAAAATCGGCTATGCTAAAATCAATTTCATGTCCGACCGCTGAAATCGTAGGTATCCTGCTTGCGAAAACAGCCCTTGCGACAAGCTCGGTGTTGAACGCCGAAAGATCCTCCGCAGAGCCTCCACCGCGCCCGAAAATTATCACGTCCGCGTCTGTTTCATTGGCAGTTTTTATTCCATTGGCGATGGATTTCGGCGCGCTTTCGCCCTGAACCGTAACGGGGATAAGCACGACCTTGACGAAAGGATAGCGCCTGCCAAGAATATTCAGAATATCCTGTAAAGCGGCGCCCGTTTCGGAAGTCACAACCGCAATTTTCTTTGGAAATTGCGGAATAGCCCGCTTTTGCGAAAACAACCCCTCGGCAGACAGCTTTTCTTTAAGCTGCTCAAATGCCAAAGCTTGCTTTCCTGCACCCTCGGGAATTATTTCGTTAGCATATATCTGATACACGCCATCGCGTTCAAAACACTGCACCGAGCCGCGCACTACCACGCTCATTCCGTCCTCGGGCAAAAAATCGAGCTTTTCGGCATTTGAACGGAACATTACCGCTTTTACCGATGCCGTTTTATCTTTCAGCGAAAAATAAATGTGACCGGATTTATAGTGTATCGTTAGGTTAGAGATTTCTCCGCGAACGCATAGATCCGCAAACGTTTTTTCGCCCGAAAGAAGCACCGAAATACGCCTGTTGAGCTGAGAAACTGTAACGACAAAAGGTTTATTCGGAGTCATTTCCCGAATCCTTTATAAAGCTTCCGAGAACGCCGTTAATAAAAGCGCTGTCCTGCTTTTCGGCGTATTTTTTGGACAGTTCAACGGCTTCGTTCGCTGCGACCTTCGCAGGGATATTCGGACAGTAAAGCACTTCATATACTGCAAGCCGAAGAATAGTCTTATTCACTTTTGAAATACGCGAAACCTCGCGCTTTTCGCTGTATTTTCCGATTATTTCGTCAAGCTCGCCGTATTTTTCCACAATTTTCTTTGCGGTCGAAACAGCCTCGCTGTTCTTTTCCATTTCAAATGCTTCTTCGCACGCTTCTGTTGTCTCGTCTATATCAATCCCGCTGAGTTCGTTCTGAAAAAGAAGCAGAAAAACCTCTTCTCTTATTTCACGTCTTGTCATTAAAGATATGTCCTTTCTTTTTATCTGTCAAAGTTATCCGTCAAAGAAACGCCGAATACCCTCCGTTTTTGCGGAGGGTTTTCGGGTCAGTTTTTATGTGTGCGTATTCCTGCGATTTTTACATTTACCTTTGCAACGGCAATTCCCGTCATGCTCTGTACCGTAGACTTTACATTTTCCTGGACTGCCTTTGCAACTTCGTGAGCCTTATAGCCCTGAGCAATGTAAATCGAAATATCAATAACTGCCGCGTCGGACGAGATATGCACCTTTATCGGCGCAAGATATTTTTCAATAAGCGCTGCGGGTTCTTTTATAAATGCAGGCCTTATATCGGCGGCAAGTATAACGCCGTTGATTTCAGAAGCTGCCGCTTCGGCAATTTTCAGTATTGTGTTGCCGGAAATTTTGAGCTTTCCCGCAGTAGTAGCAGTTTTATTCATAGTCGTTCATTCCTTCCGGATAATTTATGTATATCCGACAAGCGGATATTCCAAAAGTACATATTAACATACTTTTAGAATATTATAGCACAAAAATCCGAAATGTACAACTATTTTATTTCAACTATTGTGATATTTTCTGCGGGTATAGCAATTTCACCTAAAAGTGTGCTTTTAATTTGTGCAGCTTGTGCAGTATCCAGTCCGTTCGTTTTGACGATGACGTTTGCCGATGTGTCGGATAGGTAGCACAGCGCCTCGCTGAAGCCCTGCGCTTTCAGCAGATTTTCCACTTTCGATTCGGTTTCAATATAATTCCCGACAGCTATAACGTCCTGCGCTATTACTTCAAGCTCGTCGGCTGTTGAATCTCCGCCGAAATAGAAGCTCTGGAGAACCTCTACCGCTTCATCTCTGCTCTGCTGCTTATCAAGGCGCGCCTGTGCAAAATACGCGTCGGAATCCGTTGCGGATACGTTTATTTCCTGCTGTCCGACTGTCTCAGATGAAACAAATTTTACGTCTCCGTAATTGGACGCTTCTGCGCTTTCGGGCTCAGAAGTCTTAACGCCCGAAGATGAATAAAGATAGTTCACATACACGGCAACGCCGAGCAGCACTGTAAGTCCTGCGAGAACGATCTGCTTTTTCCCGATAATCATATTTATTCTTTTCATAACATAATCTCCTTTGATTATTTCATTACGCTCACTCTTGTCGAGCTGATTGCAAAGACTCCCGTAACCGCACGGACGACCTTTTCGCAGACGATAATATCATCGCCTCCAGAGCATACCACGATAACTCCGCGCACCTCAGGCATTTTCATTTCAAGAAGCATATCCGCGTTCTTTCCATATTCCGTCCGCGCAGAGGTGTCGAGGGAAATCATCACCTTTATTTCGCCGATATTTTCAATCTCCGACAGTATCTCGGTCAAGCGGCTTTCGAGCGTTCTTTCATATTTGGAGAGTTCATCACCGCTTAGAGTTCCGACATTTTCGGTTTTTCCGCTTCCCGACGGGATAAACGCAAGAAGCAGTATTATTACCGCTCCCGCAATAATTATCAGCGTATATTTTTTATCCTTTTCAAAAAGCTTTCCTATCTCCCTGAAATTGAATATTCCTTTCATTTTACTGCTCCTCTATGGTGATCTTTGTTTGTGTACCGACATAGCTCCGTACTGTTCTCACCGCCTTTTCCTTAATTTCTTCAGTTGGTTTTCTTAAAACAAGCCTTATTTCACTAATAGATATGCTTGAACTGTCCGCAATATTAACGTCAATGTAAATTTTTTCGGGATATATTCCGACTTCGCTGAGCTTTTCTTCAAGTCTCTGACGTAAAATCAGCGCTGTTTCGTCCGCGGTATGCCGTTCGAGCGAAACAGAGTAGTCGTAGTACTCGGTATCAATGCTGAACTCCGAAAAAAAGTTATCCAAAAGCGGCTGCGAACGAAAAGCAGTGATAACAACAACTATAAAATAGCACGAGATCAATATTTTTATCTGCTTTGAACATTTTTCCGACGGCAGCAGCGCTTTAAGAACTGCCGTTATCATCGCGGCTGCGCAAATCTGAAAAAGAACGCTTTGCATATTCCCTCCTACCTGCATAAAAGCATGAGCAGCGCGGTCGAAATCGTTATGAAAAGATAGAAGCACGATATTACCGCAATAAGGATAGAAACGACGTTTTCACCGCATCGTATCATACCCGTTATTTTATCCGCAGCGAACATTTCGCTGACAATTCCCGCGAGAAACAGAAAAAAGCGATAGCATAACGCGTGTATCATAACGGGAAAAAGTATACAGCCCCCCGCTATTATCCCGAAACTTCCAACGCCCGATTTGAGCAGCACCACACTGCTCTTTACAGTAGCAAGCGCGTCAGATACAGCACCGCCTACGAAAGGTATGCCGTTTGATACAGCAAATTTCGCCGCCCGAAGCGTGACTGAATCGGCAGACGCAGATATTGCGCTTTGAAGGGAGAGTATTCCTATAAAAACGGTCATTATAAGACCCAGCGCCCATATTATGACCTTTTTCACGCCCTCGCCGAGCTTATCTATTTTCAAGTCTGAATTAAGACCGCCCGCCGCAGTTACACCAAGCATAAGCCCCGCAAACGGCAAAAGAAGCTGAACCGTTATCTGCATAAGTATCTGTATTACAATAAGCATTACCGATGTAAAAACAGAAGCGGTCGCAGCCTGTCCGCTTATCGCAATTATTCCCGCAAAAACAGGAACAAACACCGATGTGAAGTCGGAAGCCGCCGATACCGACACGCCTATGCTGTCTAAAATACCGCTTATGTACGTTGAAACGATTATCGCCGATACAAGCGAAGAAACAAGCGGCAAAACGCTGTTTTCTCCTGCGGCATTGTTTATTCCTCCTAGCAGCGACGTCAGAAGTATAACCGCCAGCAGCGATGTGAACATTTTCATCGGAGCGGAAATGCTGTCAAGAAAAAGCCGCCATATATCGCTCAGAACATTTGTCGGGTCAAGATATTCAGCGCCGCCGTTTTCCGGAGTGACGCCATGCTCGTCCATAAAATCACGGGCGTTTTCGGGAAGCGCCGCATATATCTCGTCTGTGCCGTAATCGGCGCTTTCCGCACTTGCGGCAGAAGCAAATACAAAAGCGGCAGCTATTAAAACGAATGTAAAAACGAACTTTTTTAACATCAGAAAATCAAATCCTTTATAAGGCTCAGCATACTTTCAAAAAGCGGCACAGAAATCAGCAGAACGGCAATTCTTCCCGCAAAATCAATCCGCGAGGCTATTGCCGCTTCCCCGCTGTCCTTACAGCAGTCCGAGGCAAGCTGCGTAACATAGCACACGGCGACCGCTTTAAGCAATATCGACAGATATGCCGTATCAGTTCCTGCGGTTTCGTTAAGCTCGCCCACAAGCTCCAGAAGAGGACTGACTGTACAAAGTACGGCGATGAGAATAACAGCGCTTGCGCCGAGAGAAATGTAAAGCCCGAATTCCTTGTTGTACTGTCGAAGCACCGCAGAAAGCGCAGCGGCGGCAATTCCCGCTCCGACGATTGCGAAAACGTTCATCACAAGTCAAAAACGGAACGAATCGTATCAAAAAGCGTTCCGATTTCACTTATCAGCAGCATCATAACAACAATCAGACCCGCTATCGTTGTCATCATTGCCTGCTCGTCCCTGCCCGAGCGCTGAAGCAGAAGGTTTAGTATCGCAACAACGATTCCTATTCCCGCAATTTTGAAAATTAAGTCAACATTCACGTTACAGCTTCCTTTCAGAGCAGCAGTATTCCCACAGCAATACCGCAAAGCGTCCACGTTTTTTGTATCATTCCGCCCCTTGAGCTATAGTCGCTGCGAGCTTCATCAAGGCAGTTCTGCGCAGATTTTTCGGCAGCCTCAAGCATTAAGAGCTGACCATGCACATCAGTCGTTCCGAGCTGTTCGCCTATTCCGATAAGCAGCCTGCGGTCTTTTTCGGAAAAGCCTTCGGCTTGCAATGCCGCGCTTCTCCATGCACGGTGAATATCGGGATTTTTTTCATATTCAGCTTTAACTTCACATAGAAATCCGAAATCCGAAAAGTCGGTTCTTTCAGATAAACTGTTCAATATTCCTCTTATCGTCGGCGCATTAAAAGATATGACTGCGCGCATTTCTTCAAGCATTGACAAGAGCTTTGCAAGCTGGCTGACTCGAACTTTCTTACTTTGAGATATTGCCGTTCCGATAAAAAAGCAGATTATTGCTGTCGTTAATGCAAGCAGTATTCTCATTTTCGATTTTCCACACTCCTTTTAACTTACCTATTTCGGGAGAGCCGCTCACAAGTGCGATATAGTTCACAATTTCAGAACGAATAAGTCCAAGTGCAGCTTCATTTCTGAATAGTTCCCCGACGCATCGGCAATGAGCAGATAAAACAGGAATTACCCCTCGCCCCGAACAGGCGAAAACCTCACGGTAATCCTGCCCTATTTCGTCGCAGATTATATAATCGGGAGAAAGAAGCCTTACGGCGTGCTCAATTCCGTCACATTTCGTAAATCCCGTAAGAATATCACTGTTCAATCCAACATCGTTTTCGGGTGTGCCGTTATGCACCGCTGCAATTTCTCCGCGTTCATCAATAACCACAACCTTTTTTTCAGCGGAAAGCAGCCTGCAATAATCGCGAAGTATCGTTGTTTTGGCGCTTAGCGGCGGACCGATTATAAGTAGCCCTTTCATATCCGAAAGTTCGGACGTTATCCGAAATAACGGTAAAGATATTCCCTTGTGTTCACGCGCTATGCGCAGGCAAATTGAGGAAAATTCGCGGATCGATTCTCTTTTTCCGTTTTTATTTGCCGCAGTACCCGTAAAAGAAGCGCGGTGTCCTCCGCGAAGTGTAAAAAAACCCTCCGAAAGCTCCTTTTCATGGCTGTAAAGCGAATATTCTCCGAAACTGTGTATGCACTGTGTTATTTCATCGGGCGCAGCCTTTCGCATACCGCAGATATAGTTCCCATTTCCCGTAAAAATAACTATCGGACGGCCTGCGCGAATACGCACTTCGGCAGCCTCGCAAGCTGTTTTTTGCGGAACTCCGCATAAAAGCTGCTCAAAAGGCGGAAGAAAAGAGATTGCTTCAAGATAACGCTGCATTTTTTCTCCTTTCTCGTTATATGTGACCTTGAATATAAATCAGCATTAAAATGTATGCGGCGCAGGACAAGTGTAGAACAAAAAGAACAGCCTTTCTTTTTTGAAAGACTGTTCTTATATTTATTACTTTATAGCTATGAAAAATAGCCTCGGGAATCTGAAAATTATCTCGCCGTTCGGACGAATAGGGTACTGCTTTTTGAGTTCCTCAAGAATTTCAGCTTCCAACGCCTGCCTCCCACTGTCGTCAAGCCGTGAAAGATACGGTTTTAAGCCTGTTGCGCGATACCACTCGATTATGCTTTCGTGCGACGGCATACGGTGAAAATAAACTGTTTTCCACATGGAAAAATCCGATGAGATATGCGAGAGAATGTCGAAATATTCTTCTTCGGAAAGTGTTGCGATACTTCGCGTTCCCGACAGACTATCCCGCCATTTGCCGCTTTCTGAAATACTGCGGATAATTTTGTGAATCGGCTCGTCGTAATTAACGGGTATCTGTACCGCCATTACACCGCCTTTTTTGAGCAGTTTCATCATCTCGGTCAGCAATTCGGCATGATTTGGAAGCCACTGAATACACGCATTTGAAAAAACAATGTCAAACGTATTTTCGCCTAACTTTTCAAGTTCATGCGACGCATCGATAAGTCGAAATTCCATGTCAGGGTAAGTCTTTGCAGCCGCTTCGATCATGTTCGGCGAATTGTCTATACCGATTATCCCAGCTTCGGGAAAGTGCTGCTTTAAAACAGCGGTACTGTTTCCCGGGCCACAGCCTATATCGAGTATTTTCTTTGGATTGACCGCTTCGATTCTTTCCGCCAAATCAATAGACGGGCGGGTTCTTTCCTTTTTGAATTTAAGATAACTTTCGGGATTCCAGTCAGCCATTTTTCTCCTCCGTTTATTTAAGTTCCGCTACCGTAACGCCCGCTTCGCCCTCGCCGTATGCTCCAAGTCGATAGCTTTTAACGTGCTTGTTGTGCTTCAGGAATTGATGTACGGCAGCCCGCAGCGCGCCCGTTCCTTTTCCGTGAATGATCGTTATTGTTTCGATCCCACCGAGCAGACAGCTGTCAATAAAACGGTCAACTTCCATAATCCCTTCGTCGGTCATCATTCCGCGAATATCAACTTCAAGGCTGGATTTACGCGTCATGTTGGACTGAACAGATTTCTTGACGTTGCTTCCGCTTTGCTTTTTCTTCGGCGGCGCCTGCTCAAGAATAAGTTCAAGATTGTCCGTTTTAGTACGCGTTTTCATCATTCCGATTTGAACAACGCAGTTTCCACCCGCGTCGGGAAGCGAGATGACCGTTCCCGTATTGCCTATGTCCATAAGGCGAACTGTATCGCCGACACGCAGCTCTCTTGGCAGGACGTATTTGCTCTTTTTCTTTTCAATTACAGGATTTGCACGGTCAGACATACTGTTCAGCGCAGAATTTGCCTTTGAACGAGACGTTTTTACCATTGCGGAAAAATCGGATTTGTCCTTTTCCTTTTTCATTTCCTCAAGCTCGTTCATCAACTTGTCAGCGCCCGCGCGCGTTTGTTCAACAATACTCATCGCCTGCGAACGCGCCTTGCTTAGTTCAAATTCTTTCTGCTTTTCAAAGTTTTCTTCTTTTTCTTTCAGCTCCTCGGTGAGCTGTTTTGCATTACGCGCTTCGACCTGTGCCGTTTCACGCAAAGCGTCAAGCTCCTGACGTGTCTTTTCGAGGTTCTCAATAACCCTTTCAAAACGTTTGCTTTCGTCTCCGACCAGCTTTTTCGCGTCTTCGATTATATCGTCCGACATTCCGAGTCGTTTTACGATCGCAAAAGCGTTGGATTTTCCCGGAACTCCGATTATCAGCTTGTATGTGGGTCTTAACGTTGAAATATCAAATTCGCACGAGGCGTTTTCCACTCCTTCCTGTTCAATGGCAAACATTTTAACCTCCTGATAGTGCGTCGTCGCCATAACTCGGCTGTCCATGTCACGGAAATATGACAGCACCGAAACCGCAAGAGCTGCACCCTCGACAGGGTCGGTTCCCGAGCCTAATTCGTCCAGCAAGATAAGCGAACGTTCGTTCGCCGATTTCATTATGCCAATGATATTCGTCATGTGCGCCGAAAAAGTCGACAAGCTCTGTTCAATACTCTGCTCATCGCCTATATCTACGAGAATGTCCGAAAAAACGCCGACTACGCTGTCGTCTGCCGCAGGTATCATAAGCCCGCACATTGTCATAAGCGTGAGAAGTCCCGCAGTTTTAAGCGCAACTGTTTTACCGCCCGTATTCGGACCCGTTATAATCAGCTCGGTGTATGTTTCTCCGAGAATAATCGTTGTCGGAACAACGCGTTCCAGCGGAATAAGCGGATGGCGCGCCTTGTTTAGCCTAAGAACGGGCTGTTCGGAAAGCACAGGCGTTATTGCCTTCATTTTTGCACCCAGACCTGCTTTAGCAAAGTACATTTCAAGAATAAACGCGTTTTCTATTCCGCGCAGAAGAGCGTCGCCGCATTCGGCGACATCAGCCGACATTTCGCGAATGATCCGCTCAATTTCGATCTGCTCATCACGCTTTAAAATGCGTATTTCATTATTTGCATCAACTACTCCCATCGGCTCAATAAAAAGCGTAGCTCCCGTTGCCGACGTATCATGTACCAGACCGCTTATCTGCCCCTTATACTCGGTTTTTACCGGAACAACATAACGTCCGTCGCGCTGAGTTACAAGCGCTTCCTGTAAGTACTTTTGGTTGGTCTGACTTTTTATCAGCTTGTCGAGCTGTTCCTTTATTTTTGCGCCCTGTCGGATTATCGCCTTTCTTATTCTTGCAAGTTCCCCGCTTGCGCCGTCGGAAAGTTCTTCCTCGGACAGTATCGCGTTAGATATGGTACTTTCAAGCGTCTTGTTGGGAGTAAGCATTGAAAAATAAGGATGAAGCGAGGTTTCACCGCCGCCGCAGCTGTCATACCAGCTCACAAGCCCATCAATCTCCCTAAGTACCAAACCTATATCAAGAAGCTCCCGCAGGGAAAGCGCCGCACCCTGCTGCGCACGCTTTACGCTGAATGAAACGTCCTTGATATTGTAGAAACGCGGCGTTCCATACTTTGCCGAAAGAACAAATGCGTCATCTGTTTTCTTTGATTCCTCTTTAATTTTGTGAAGCTCGGTATCCGGAACTATCTGCTCGGCGCGTTCCTTTACAATATCACTCCACGCCTGCTCCTTTAGAAGTTCCAGAATTTTATCAAGCTCCAGTTTTCTGTATTCACTTTTCATAGTCGATCCTCATAATTATTTATATCTGTACAGGGATATTCTTTCAAAACCGTCGAGAAGTTCCTCGGAAAGCCCGAATGCCGCCGCCGTTCCTTTTGCAACGCATTTCAGCGGTTCTTCCGCAACAAAACACGGAACGCCCGTTTCCCTTGAAACAAGCCTGTCAAGCCCTCCGAGCATAGCTCCGCCGCCTGTGAGAACTATTCCATTCTGTTTAATATCGCCCACAAGCTCGGGCGGCGTTTTTTCAAACACTTTTTTTATGCCGTCGATAAGCTCGTCGATAAGCTCCTTTATCGCCTGTGAAATGTCCGCGTCGGTTATTTCCTGACTTACGGGCAGTCCCTTTATGAGATGTCGGCCTTTAACCGTCATTTTTTTCTCACCTGTCGGGTCAAATACGTTTGTAAGTTCAATTTTTGCCTGTTCGGCAGTTTTCTCCCCAATGTACAGCTTATATTTCTGCGAAATAAATCGCGCAATAGCAGCGTCAAGTTTATTTCCCGCAATTTTTATTGAATTTGATTCAACGATTCCGTTGAACGATACGACCGCAACATCCGCCGTACCTCCGCCGATATCAACGACCATTGTGCCGTTGGGCTTTGAAATGTCAACTCCTGCGCCGAGCAAGGCCGCGATCGGTTCTTCGATAAGATATACCTTTCTTGCACCCGCCGAAAGCGCGGCTTCAACTACCGCACGGCACTCAACGTCAGTGACCGACGACGGAACGCAGATAATTATTCTCGGTTTAAGCATCATGCTGCCGCTCACCTTGTGAATGAACTCGCTTATCATTGCTTCCGCCATTTCGTTATCGGAAATCACTCCGTCTCGCAGCGGCTTTACCGCAACGATATATTCGGGCGTTCTTCCGAGCATACGGTATGCTTCTTCGCCGACTGCAAGCACCTGCTTTTTCTTTTTATCATAAGCGACAACGCTCGGTTCGTCGATAACAACGCCTTTTCCTCCGATAGTGATTATCGTATTTGCCGTTCCGAGGTCAATTCCTATGTCAACTGCGCTCATTGTGATTACTCCTTATCTTTTGTGCCGCTTTGAGCAGCTTCGTTTTCTCATTTTCACATTTTCCGTCTATAACTTCAGACAGCAGTTCTTCAAGCACCGCACCTATCTCTTTTCCGCTAAATCCCAGTCGCTTTATGTCATTTCCGTTCACCGCAAGCTGTTTCAGGCTAAAACACTCCCGCTTTTCGAGTAAATGAACGATTGTCTGACGTGCCGCCCGATAAGTTTCTATGCGCTGCATGAACTGCGGAGCTTTTCCCATATCGTCCGCGATATGAACATCAATAAGATGAAAAAGCAACTCCTCGCCGAATTTATTCAAATAGCGTTTAAGCAGATTCTCACGATTTTCAATTACAATATCGTGATTTTCAACAAGTGCGGTTACTTCCGTAATAGTTTTTGAGTCGTATTTCAGCTCGCGTAAAACGCGCTCGGCGATTATTGCACTGCCTTTCGGGTGTCCTTTAAAATGTCCCACTCCGTCCGCAGACATTGTAAAATAATCGGGTTTTGCCATATCGTGAAAAAGCATTGCAAGCCTTAGCGGCAATATCGGTTCGACCGCTGAAACAGTTGCCAGAATATGCTCGTAAACGTCTCGATTATGATACTTGGTGTGCTGCTGAAACCCGTGGCAGCGGGGAATTTCGGGAATAAAAACCGCGAAAACGTCATAAAATTCCCGCAAAATATTTTCGCAATCAGTACAGATAAGCTGATTAAGCTCAGCGGCAATTCTTTCTCCCGCAATGCTGCGTAAAAGCGGCGCATATTCGTGTATTGCCTCGGCTGTTTTCGGTTCTATCGTGAAATCCCCGCAGGCTGCAAACCGCAGACCGCGCATGATCCGCAGAGCGTCCTCATTAAAACGCTCCGCCGGAATGCCGATCGCCCTTATTATCCCGTTTTCAAGGTCATTTTCTCCCTCAAAAAGGTCAATTATTCCCGTTTCTTCGGAATAAGCCATTGCATTTATCGTAAAATCACGGCGCTTTAGATCTTCAGCCAGTGATGATGAAAATGCGACATTTTCAGGTCTGCGATGATCCGAATAAACCCCGTCAGTGCGGTAGGTCGTGATCTCGATAGGCTTTCCCTCAGAAATAACGGTAACTGTACCGAAACGTATTCCGGTTTCGACAGTCCTATAGTCCGAAAAAACACGTTTCATATCCTCCGGAAGAGCGCTTGTGGTTATGTCATAGTCTTTCGGAAGTTTTCCCAGCAGACTGTCACGAACGCACCCGCCGACAGAATACGCTTCAAAGCCGCTTTCTTTAAGCCTTTTTATAAGAACTTCAACATATTGCGGTAAAGTTATTTTTTTCTTCATTTCATTGCACTGATTATTTCATTTGCTTTGCGATATATCGTTTCTGGCTGTTCTCCTATGAAGAAGCTGCCGTTTTCATACAGAACCTTTCCGTTTACAATCGTGCGTTTAACGTTCTGCTTGCTTCCCGCGTAAACAATGTTTTTCCCAGGATTATTGAGCGGCTGCATATTTGGCTGATTAAGGTCAATTTCGATAAAATCGGCTTTCTTTCCTGCCGCAAGCACATCACAGTCGTCAAGCCGCATCGCCTTTGCACCGTTGACAGTCGCCATTTTAAGCACTTCAAGTGCGTCGCACGCCGACGCGTCCTCATTCTGAACTTTTTGCAGCCCCGTAACAAGGAACATTTCGCGGAACATATCAAGGCAGTTGTTGCTTGCAGGTCCGTCCGTACCGATTGCAACCGGAATTCCACGCTTCATGAAGCTGCATATCGGAGCGATTCCGCTTGCAAGTTTCAGATTTGAAGCGGGATTTGTCACGGCGTAAAGTCCTCTGTTCTTGAATATTTCAAAATCCTTTTCGGAGAAATAAACGCAGTGATAACCGCCGCCGCCGTAGTTATACATTCCAATGCTGTCAAGCAGCTCGGTCGGAGTCATTCCATAGCGTTCCTTGCAGCCCTCTACCTCGCTCTTTGTTTCGGAATTATGCAAAAAAACGGGCAATTTGCGGCGGTTCGCAAGCTCGGAAAGCTGCTTCATCAGTTCTATACTTGTGGTATATTCCGCATGAAATCCGAGGTGATATGAAATCAGGTCGCTCATGCCGCTGAAACGGTCGTAGTCTTTTTCCATTTGTTCGACAGTTCCGCCAAAATTGTTCATCGAATCGCATAAAACCGTGCGAAAACCGCAGTCAATGCTAGCCTGAACTATTGCGTCGGTTTTCATGTACATATCGAAATTCGCAGTTATGCCGCTCGTCAGATATTCCATTATTGCCAGCTTCGAGAGCCAGTAAACATAATCTGGGGTGAGCTTTGCCTCCATAGGAAAAACCTTGTCATAAAGCCAGTTTTGAAGCGGCAGATCGTCCGCATATGAACGCAGGAAAGTCATCGCCGAGTGAGTATGAGCATTTTTGAACCCCGGCATAAGAATGTTGCCGCATACGTCGGTTTCGCGGTCAAATACACCTTTGGGAGCGTTTTCCGCCGAGCCGACATAGGCTATTTTTTCGCCGTCCGTATGGAGTTCACCCTCGGTAATACCCATTCCGTCCGCCATTGTCAGCAGTTTTGCATTATAATATCTTGTTTTCATTTTATCATTCCTTTTATGTTATTTTCTGCCGAAAAGCTCCGCCAAGCTCTCCGTGTACGGATAGCGCGCAATCCCCTTTTCGGTCACGATCGCGGTAATTAAGCTGCTATCCGTAACGTCGAATGCAGGATTAAAGCACTTAACATCGTGCGGCGCCGAGGGCTTCTCGAAAAACATTGTCTTTATTTCTTCTGCGGGACGTTCCTCGATTTTTATATCATTTCCCGTTTTACAGTTAAAATCAATCGTCGAGGACGGACAGAACACATAAAACGGTACCTCATAGTGCTTCGCAAGTATCGCCACTCCGCTCGTTCCGATTTTATTTGCGGTATCTCCGTTAGCGGCTACTCTGTCGCAGCCGACAAAGCAGGCATTGATTTTTCCCTGTTTCATAACAATGCTTGCCATATTGTCACAAATAA
>OIZX01001090.1_pt1 | contig 15149 bp, 8 predicted proteins | sample 1588621 | NCBI WGS metagenome assembly OIZX01 (sample SAMN03283276) | human gut metagenome | biome: human-associated habitat; material: feces | host: Homo sapiens | place: Peru | collected 2012
CTTGATATGGAATACAGTCAGCTGCTTGCGAAGAAAAAAGAGGCTTACGCGGCGTACCGCGACGCGCGGGAACAGGCGCGCGAAATGCTCACGCACCGGGAAAATCTGAGCCCGTATCTTGCCCCGCAGGAGGCTTCGCCAAGAGCGAAGCGACCGGAGCAGGACGAGAGATAATCGTCCTGCGTATAAGCACCGAAGGCACGCTGCCATCCGGTTTTCCGGATGTGTTTTGGGGCTTGGGGAGGATACTCCCCAACAAGCGAAGCGAGGAAACGGACACGTCCGTTTCCTCGCATTTTGCAAGTGTGTATAAACACTTGCCCTGCTTGCCGGTTGCTCGTCTCCTAAAAATGCGCTCATAATGAAATTATCCAAAAAGAACGAAGGAGGGGCGAAAACTCGCCCCTCCCGTCTTTGGGAAGTGATTATTTTGCGATTTTCTGTGCAAAGCGCATGAGGATCGCGGCTACTTCCGCTCTCGTTGCGTTGCCCTGCGGGGCAAGGGTGGTGGCGGTGCGGCCGTTGATAAGGCCAGCGCCGACAGCCCAACGCATCGCGTCGGTGGCCCAGCCGGAAACGCTGGAAGCGTCCGTGTAGGCAGAAATGTCAGCGGATGCAGACACGTCGTAGCCTTTCAGCTTCGCGTAGCGGTACAGCATGGCGGCAAGCTGCTCACGGGTGATCTTGCCCTCGATGTTCGTGCCATCCGAAACGTCGGCGTTCATTGCCCAAGTGCGGCCAGCGGCGTACCACGGGCTGCTGCCGGACGTATCCACGCCGTCAAGACGGGCAAGGATCGTGACGATCATACCACGGGTCGTATCGGCGTTCGGGCTGAACTCGTTCGCGGACGTGCCGTTCATCAGGCCGTTTTCAAGGACGTACTGGACAGCGTCAAAGTACCAGTTGTTCTTGGAAACGTCAACGAACTTCGACGCATCCGGCTTCGCAGGTTCGTCGGTCGGCTTTGTCGAGGGCTTCGTCGGCTTGCTCGGTGTCGGCGGTGTGACGGGCTTGGACGCGGCGGTGATGGTGCCGGTCAAGCTCACATTGGCTTCCGCGTAGCTGTCGTTTTCGCCCTTGGTCAGCTTGACTGTGAAGCTGAAGCTGCCGTTTGTCGGCTCACTCCAGAGCGTTCCATCCACAGCGGCGGTGAAGCCGGTCATCGTGACCTCACAGGAAATATCAGTGTCGCGGAGCAGCGCGCCGATCTGACGTTCCACAGCGGCCTTTGCAGCGGCTTCGGTGTTGACATCCTTGGATGCGTAGATGAAGCTGGCCTTTTCCAGCATAGCCTTTGCAGCGTCCACAGCGGCCTTGTTGCCCTCGGCGGGGTCAGCGGCAACGAGAACCTTGACCGTGTAATCTGCGGTGGTCGTGCCGTTCTCGGCGGTGACGGTGAACGTCCACACGCCGCTCTCTGCCGTTTCTGCGGGGCCTGTCGTGATAGACGCGGCATCGCTCGACAGGGTGATCGTGAAGCTCTCAGCGGTCACGGTGCTGCCATACGGCACAGTCACGGTGTAGGTGCCATCCTCGGACACGCTTGCCGGAGCGCCGCAGACGATAATGCTCGATACACCTGCGTCGGCGGACGGTGCTTTGATTACGCCAGCCTTCTCCAGCTTGCTCGTTGCGCCGAGCGAACCGGAACCCTTGCTGACGGTGATTTCTACCGTGAATCTGCCGTCAGCTTCATCTGTTGCGGGCTTGATGCGATAAATGCCGATGTAAATATCCAGCGTAACGCCGTCGAGCTTGCCTTCCAACTCCTTGTTCAGCTTATCCTGAACCCACTTCGTAACAGTGGAGGGGTCGTTGGCGGTCTTCATCGGGACGTTCCAATCGGCGATTGCATCGATCAGCGCGGTAACGTCGCGGACAGACTTGCGGTTTGCGCGGAGCGTCGTCACCTGCGATTTCAGCTTCAGAAGATCGGGGCTGCTGTCAAGCACGGCAAAGGCGTCATCGGCCTGCTTTTCAAGCTGTGCCTTTCGCTCTGCGTCCTGCTCGTTTTCCGCGAGGTCGTAGAGGTTTGCAATGTACTCCACGACGCGGCTGGAGCTCCAATGCTCAGAACCTTGCTCGATCTGATAGTCGTCGCTCCAATGCCAGATGATCTTGTCGCCATCAGAAAGCTCGTAGGCGTTCAGACCAACATTGGGATGCGTAGCTTTGCCGTCTTTCGGCTGCACGAGATAAAGCCAGCCAGACTTATCCCTGCTGTCGTCCTTTGCAGTCAGCGTCGTATTGTCTGTGTAGGTGATAGAATCAATGTAGCCGTTGTCAAGTCCGGTGTACTTGAGCCCGTTTTTATCCAGCACCTGCTTGAATACATCGCCCACGGTCGAGCCTTCCGCCACAGTGACCGTTGTTTCTTTGACCCACACGGGACCTGCATTGAAGCGGTAGCTGTGGATATTGGAGTCGTCGGTGATGGTGTGGTGCGTGTCGCCTAGAAGCGTAAACGTCACAGTGATATCTGGCTTGGGGGCAGCTTTCTTGATGTCTTCGAGCTTCTGGAGCAGAGAACTGTCCATCCACGTAAGAAGCGCCTTTTCTTCCTCACTCAGCGTACCGATTTCCTGTTCGATGTCCGCGACCTTGGCCAGCGTGGCCTCGAGGTTGCTTTCGGTGATCTCGCTCGCGGCGGGGAGGGCGATGATTTCGTCGTAGATTTTGCTGATCCTGGCCGTGTCGGCGGAAGTGCCCTCGGCCTTGAGGGCGAGACCCTGCTTGACGAGCGAATGATACTTGGTCATAACGTCGCTCGCGACAGCCGCGCGACCGGATGCATCCAGCGTCTCGTACTGCGCAATCAGCGCTTCGAGGCTGGCCAGATCGTCCTTCGTCAGCGGGTCGGGCATGGCGTTGACCGCGTCGGTGAAGAGCTCGTAGGGCATGCCGAACGTGACCTGCGGGCGCATGGAGTAGTCGCCCTTGGCTTCGAGCGCGTCGGCAACGTCGTCGTAGAGGTCGTAGTACGCCTTGCCACACGTAGTAGTCTGCGTGAAAGTTTCAGGCATGGAGCTTGTGTCGACGTTCAGCATTTTCGCCTTGTCAATCAGGTCGTTGTACTTCTGCTCCGTGAGCGCGTAGCGCGCCCAGACGTTGCTGCCGTGCAGAATGTCGCCCAGACCGATGACCATGTCCTTGGGCAGAGCAGGCGATCCGCCAATGGGTCTGAACAAGCCATCTACATACAACACATCTTTGATGGTCTGTAGCGGCGTATGCCCATCATATGCAAATTGCTTATCGGGGTCTGCGCCAGAAGACGCGATAGCGGAAAGCACGCAGCCGATGGTATAGGTGTTGCCTCCCGTTGCACCGTGGAAACTCTGGTTTGTCCAGAGGCTGATATATGGACCGCTGGTATTATGTGAGTCATGGAGGCCATCGACATAGCGCACCATATCTTTTGTATCCACGCACTCTGCAAGCGAGGCAATCGCCCACGAACGAATATCCAAATCAAATTTTGTTTGAAGCGCAAGCAACTCTGCTGTAGCCTGTCCACCTAGCGTAGCACCGGCTGCCTTTGCTGCCATATGATACCATACAGGATTTGCCCATGACCCATTCGCACAGTTGAGTAGACCTTCCACATAATTATAGTGTTCTACATATGTGCCATTAACATATCGCGGGAAGTCATAGGGATTGCGCCCAAGCATAATAATTTCCAGAATACAAGCGCCCCAGTCGGTCTGCTGCTTCATCTCATGCCGTGCCGGGTGCTTGACGTAAGCGTTGTTAAAGTTGTAATCGCTGCCGTCTCTGTTTCCGGTTGCTTTTGCCATGAAGATACGCCAGTAGTTACCAAACATATTGGAGTCTTCCAACGCATCATACCAGCCGCTGAGCATTTCCTTTGCCAGCGCTTTAGAGGAATCTGAAACCGTTTGATAAGGAATTACCCCGGTGTCCTTATAGCGTGTGACAAAGTAGTAGCTGGTGACGGTATAATTGTCCTCAGCCGTAATAGTCAGACGGTAAAAATCCTTCTTGGGGTCGAGTGTGATTGCATCGCCAGAAGTGTAGTCCGTGCCGTTGACTGTGGCTCTGGAACCGTCCGGTAATTTGACGGTCATTGTACCGACATCCGCGCTCGCACTCGCATAGTCCAGATAATAGGCGTAGGTATCACCAATGAAAGGTGTATCCAAACCCGCGCCGGTAACTGTAACTTCTGGTGTAGTAGTGCTAGATGCGTAGACAATGTTCACCACATGGATTTTTTGTGTGGTTCCATCTGGCGCTATAACGCGAATCGCAAAACCGGCGTTGTCTCCCAGTGAGCGGAGCGCGTCTATGTCTAAAAGGACAGACGACCGCACCTGTCCTACAACCAGTCCGTTCAATCCGAGAATTTCTGTTTTGGCTCCGGCGGCGGCAGGGCGCAGCGAGAGCAGAATGCAATGGTTGTACTTTGCAACGTTTACAGTTTCTTCCTTATAACGGGTAGGAATGCGAAGCGTATACTGGTTCGTTGTCTCATCAAATACAATCGGGCAGTTTTCCATTTTGGAACCGTAGTCGCCCATACGCAATGCAACGGGAGGAAGAAGATCCGCATTGGATGCTTCAGATGGAAGTTCCGCTGCTGTCTGCCCTTCATAGTCAATCAGATAAACGACAGGGTGTGCAATCGTTACAGGAATCGTACTCGGTTCGCCATCCGATCGCGTAAAGTTGTATTCTGTAATACCAGAAGATTGATACCCTTTAAACGCTTGAAAATTGAAAGAAAATGCTTCTGTATATACTTCAACTACATTAAGCCCAGGTTTCAGCGAAAACGCAGGGCTAGTGAGCAACTGCGTATCTTCCGCATTAGCGGAAAAATATCCGGTTTTCGGAAAACGTTCACCGTTGACCATCAGCCAGCTATTCTGTCCTTCGTCCCATGAGATAGGCGAATTTGTCGGAACGTCTCCCAGTGTCAAATCGTCGCCACCGCCCTGCACTTGTGCGCGGAGTACGACGGGCGTCTGAGAAGTTAGACTCTTACGAACCACGGAAGTATCTGTGTCGATCGATTGTAAATCCGTTACGGTAAAGTCTTCCAAAACCGTATGCCCGTTCTCGTCGTAGAGCTGAACGGATTTCGGGCTGCGTTCCGTCTCATATGCCCGAGCATCGTTATCAACAACAAGCGTGTAGATCTCGTTGTTGCTCAGCTCCAGATAATAGCATTTTTCCAAACAGTGCATAACTGCGGAATTATTTCCATACGAGGAGGTAATATTCAAATTAAAACTGCCCGTATCATCGTCAATCGTCAGTGTCGTCCGGTCGCTGGTCATATCAAAGTTGTCGACAGCTGAACCGGTCCATATGTTCTTAATGGTGACATGATCTGGGAGTTTACCCGTCATTCTTAAATCACCATTAGCCAGAGGCGAGGCGCTGTTGGTCTGCGCATAGGTGGACCATTTCAGATAATACACTGTATCGCTGCCAGAGAGTTTTTCCACCGGCTGGTCAAAGAAGGTTTCCAGTGAAAAGCTTTGGGCAGAGGTTTCCCGGACCACAACACGCGCAACGGTGCTTTCGACGCTTACCGGGTTAACGCCTTCTGCCGTGCCAGTGACAACAACTTTATAGAAAGTAATACCAGGAGTGGAGGTTGGAGGAGTAAACGATGCCGTTGTTGCGTCTTCAATTTTTGTTGAGACGTCATCTGCGTTCGTTCCGCTGTACCACTGATAACCGAGATTGCAGCCAGGTTCAATAGTAGCTTCTACGCTCAGCGTCAACGATTCGCCCGGTGCGCAGAGATGACCACCATAGGTGAGATCTTTTGTCAGTGTAGGCGTTGGGTCTGCAGGCTGCGCCTCATAAACAAACTCAAACCCATAGGGGAGATAATTAGCATGGTATGTATATTTCGTTGTTCCATCTTTTTGGGCGCTGGGTTTTCCAATCAGCAGAAAAATAAAAACCTTTCCGTTGCCTTTATCCAATGTAACCGGAATTTGCGCATCGTCTTCATAGACCGCTGCGCTTGAAGGCAACTGAGACGTGGATGAGGTTACCGCTCCGCTGCTATCAACAATTTCTTCATAGAAAGCTGCGTTGCTGAAAAATAAACTGTTGCCAGGTGTTGCACCGGTAATATCCAGCTTGACGGCTCCGTCCTCCGTCGTCTGCTGACCCACAACGACGTATTTGAATTTACAATCTTTTTTAAAGCCCGCTTCATCTTGGTAGCTATAATTGTCGTGCGTATTTGTCAGCATAACTGTCTCTGCCGGATTCGGTAGCGTGACCGTATAGCTGGCGACCGGCTGCGTAGCGCCAGATGCGGTATTCATAGTTACAACACCATTCGAGACGCAGTTGGCGTATGACGTTGACAAATTCGTTTTTTTCCAAAGCGCGAAGTACGGCGTATTCGAGCTCAGAAGACTGATTTCAGTTTGTGTTGCCGCCAGAAGACTGATGTCTTCCTGCGCTGCTGCTAGAACCTGCCCTGAAAAAAGTCCCAAAAGCAGCACCGCCGCCAAAAGCATTGAGGTAATTCGCTTCAACATTTCGATCCTCTTTCTTTATTAAAACAGAGGGGCAAGAGCAAATGTTCTTGCCCCCTGTTTGAGAATTGGTTTTTGAGTTTGTCGTACTTTTGTCGCTTTATTTTGTTACGCTTTCAGTCCAGGTTTCGCTGGAGGTCTGGTAAATCACACCAATCGAATAGCCTGCCTGCAAGGGCATCCGATCCATATAGTCGGTAATGTCTACCTTCATATACCCGTACTGATAAACCTCATATAGCCAGTCGCTGCCGTTGTATGTGCAATTATATGTGGTCGTGGTCTCTCCGTTTTCCGTGGTTTTGCTGGTTGGGGTCTTTGTTGTCGTGCCTGTACCGTTGAGTGCTTCAACCTTCAGAATGTCACCATATGCGTTGCTTCCTGTTTTTGTAATGTGGTTCAATGCCACAAGCGCTTTTCCGGTTTCACCAGTTTCGTTTCCGTTTGCGTCCACAATGGGAACAGTTTTCCAAGTCGGAGATGCAACACCCGGCTCAGTGCCATCATTGAATGCTGCGCAGACGGCATCATAAATAGTGGGTGTTTCGCCAGTCTGATAGGTTACAGTTACTTCTCTGCTTGCCAGACCAATAAGGCCGGAGCTGCTGCGCTTTGAAAAATTCACGTTAACGGTTATCGTCTGCGTGTCGTTTGTTGCAGCGAGGGCGGATGCGGTTAAGGCAAAGATCATAACCATTGCCAGAACCAGAGCGATAAGTTTCTTCGAGTTCTTCATATGTTCCTCCTAATAAAATTTTTTAATACAGCAGCCCGGCGCGGCCAAGGCTACTGCTGTATCCTCTCTCACCCCGCTGCCGGCGCAAAAAAATGCCGGTTTCAGGTTGAAACCAGCGACGTTGGGCGACCATGCCCGATGCAACTGGAAATCGCTCGTCGCTGCAAATACACAATCGCGGGTTTTCCGCGAGTAATACAGTTCTTCTGACTTGCGTTAGGGAGCGAGCAAGCTCCTGCGTTCACATCCTACCTTCTCACGGGTCTTCCCCGCAATGGCTGGCTTTCGCCCCGGCGATAAAAGCATCGCTTCGGTGTGATCTCACGCGCACAGCACCGTTTCGTGTCGGCCTTCCGGCCTTCTTCCTACACCTATCCTGCCCCTGAAATGGGCTTTGCGGAATCGGTATGTATTACGGTATGGTCAATATTCAGTTCCACAGTGAATCATCGTCCGTAGGATACCTACGGACGTGAAGGGGTACCCCTTCACGATGACTCTTTGAAATTCGATTTTATTCTACCTTTTCTTTCTGATTTTTGCAATACCTTTTTTAAGGAAATGAAAAAAATTGACGTGCTGTTAGATGTGTGATGGATGATTGCTCTCCGCTGTGCCAGTGTTGACAGTTGAACGGGCTGTGCTGGAAGCAATACCGATCTTTTGACTGATTTTTCCAGTGAATCCGGAAAAGCCAGTCTGCTCAGTGTTTATCTGCCTATGTTCGTCTCACGGCGGTCGACGCGGTTCCGGCCATGCCCTATCCCTATGTAAAAAAGTAAGACGCAAACTCAAATCAATGAGTCTGCGTCTTACTTTTGCCCGTACCGACTGTTACCCCTATGACACATTGTGTACCTATGAGGTGGAACAGTTGAAACTTCTGGGCTTTTCGCAGCGGCATCTTTTTGGGTGCAGCTTGATGGTGGAGACTGGCGGACTCGAACCGTCGACCTCTTGCGTGTGAAGCAAGCGCTCTAACCAGCTGAGCTAAGCCTCCATTGCTGGACTATTATAGCAGATGGAGGGGGTAAAAGTCAACCTTGGATTTTGCTTTCTTCCGCCCAAAGCGATGGCGCGGCGGCGAGGAGCTGTGCTTTGGTGTTCTGATCGGGGTGGTCCAGCGCATATACTAATAGCAGATGGAGCATCCGGCCCACGTCCTTGCCGCGGAGCGCAGGGAAATCCGCACCGGTGACGGCAAGCTGACGCAGCGTGACGCAGTCGCCGCGCGTTTCGATCTGCCGGACAATATCCGTGCGCTGCATATCCGCCTGCAAACGCGCCGTTTCCCAGCCGTGCTCCGCGATCAGGCGCTTCCACTCCCCTTCCGTCCGGCCCTCGCGCCATGTCTGCGCCGTGAGATCAACCAGACGACAGAGCTTTGCGGGCAGGCGGAACGCAGCCGGGTCGAGCGACGGGCAGCGCAGCTTTGCGGCTGTCCATCGGGCCTCCGGCGTTTTGGGAAGCGTGGAAAGCCCGGAAAAATCGGCGGTTTCCGCCTGCATACAGGCTTCCAGCAGCCCCTCGGCCAGCATACGGCCAAACTGTTCGGGCTGGTCGGACAGCAGCGCCTTTTCCGCCTCCTCCCGCACCCGCTCGCGGGAGAGCGACGCGCAGAGCGGTGCGCAGCTGCAAATCGCCGTCTGCGTCTGCGCGTCCAGCGAAAAGCCGAGCTGTGCGGCAAAGCGGTACGCACGCAGCATACGCAGCGCGTCCTCATGGAAGCGCGTTTCCGGGTCGCCGACGCAGCGGAGCACGCGGCGGGAAAGATCGTCCCGGCCCCCAAAGAGGTCGGTGATTGCGCCGTGCTCGTCCATCGCCATGGCGTTGATCGTAAAATCGCGGCGGGCCAGATCGTCCGCAAGACTGCGCACGAAGCGCACCCCGTCGGGGTGGCGGCCATCGTGGTACGCGCCGTCGAGGCGGTAGGTCGTGACCTCGGCGCTGACGCCGTCCAGAAGGACAGTCACGGTGCCGTGCCTGAAGCCGGTGGGGACGCAGTGCGGAAACAGGCGCAGCACGTCCTCCGGCAGCGCCTGCGAGGCGATGTCCCAGTCGTGAATGGGCCTGCGCAGCAGCGTGTCTCGCACGCAGCCGCCGACGTACCGGGCCTCAAACCCGGCGGCCTCCAGCGTTCTGATGATCTCATCCGGCCTCATGGCGCACCTCCTTGGCAAAAATCCGAAATTGTTCTTGTTTTATTGCCGTTTTCCGTATATAATATAATGCTGTCAGTTTTCATTATACGCGCCATCCCGCGCGTGCGCAATCCAAATTTTTCGGAGGAACCTTGCATGGAATATCCTTCCTGTCAACATATTGAGCAATATCTGGTCCCCGGCAAGCGCTGCCATCTGGTCGGCATCGGCGGCGTGTCGATGCGGCCGCTGGGCCTTGTCCTGCGGCGCATGGGGATGGAGATCTCCGGCTCCGACATGAACGCGTCGGTTTCGACGGACGAGCTGATTTCCAAGGGCATCCATGTCTCCATCGGCCACCGGGCCGAGAATATCGAGGGGGCCGACTGCCTCATCCGCACGGCTGCCGCGCACAACGACAACCCTGAGATTGCCGCCGCCCGCGCCAGAGGCATCCCCATTTTCGAGCGGGCGCAGGCCTGGGGTTATATCATGCAGGCCTACAAAAACGCCATCTGCGTTTCCGGCACGCACGGCAAGACGACCACAACGTCGATGCTGACGCACATTTTCATGCAGGCGGACCGCGACCCCACGATTATGATCGGCGGCTTCCTGCCGCTGCTCGGCGCGGGGCACCGCGTCGGCAAGGGCGACACGATCATTCTCGAAAGCTGCGAATACTGCAATTCGTTCCTGAACTTCTTCCCGACCGCCGCCGTCATTCTCGACGTGGACGCCGATCATCTGGATTTTTTCAAGGACCTTCAGGATGTGGAGCAGTCGTTCCGCCGGTTCGCCGCCCTCGTCCCGGCTGACGGCCTCATTGTCGCCAACGGCGACGACAAAAACACCCGCGACACGCTGGCCGGGATGCCGTATCTGTCGTTCGGCTTTGACGGGAAAAACGACGTGTACGGAAAAAACTTCTCGGAGGATTTCAGCGAATTCGACGTGTTCTGCGGCGGGCAGCCGTATGCGCACCTGCATCTGGGCGTCATCGGCCGCCACAACGCGATGAACGCGCTGGCCGCCTGCGCGGTGGCATGGAAATTCGGTATTTCCGGCGATACCGCAGCCGCGGCGCTCGCAGAGTTCCACGGCGCGGGCCGCAGGCTCGAATACAAGGGCAGCTTCCACGGCGCGGACGTCTACGACGACTATGCCCACCACCCCAACGAGCTCCACGCGCTTTTGCAGGCCGTCCGGCTGATGCATTACCGGCGTGTGATCTGCGCGTTCCAGCCGCACACGTATTCGCGCACGAAGGCGCTGTTTCAGGACTTTGTCGACGAGCTTCGCACGGCCGATCAGGTCGTTCTGGCCGACATTTATGCCGCGCGTGAGCAGAACACCGTCGGCGTCAGCTCGCAGGAGCTGGCGGCAGAGGTCCCCGGCGCAGTCTACTGTCCGAGCCTGCAGGGCGTGACGGCCTATCTGCGCAGGATCGCGCAGCCGGGCGATATCATCCTGACCGTCGGCGCAGGCGATATCTACAAGGCCGGAGAGGCCCTTTTTACAGAATAACGGAACCTTTTCTAAAAACTGGCGTCTGTATATGCAGGCGCCGGTTTTTGTTGACAGCCTGCTCCGGCGTCGATTATAATCGAATCGAAGAAAAAAAGGGAAACATGACACGAAAAAGGAGGATTTTATGGTTTCCGATATCTATAAAAAATCATTTTCCGCACTGAAAAAGCAGCCCTTCCGGCTCTGGGGAATCGCGCTGCTGGGGGGCGCTCTGTATCTGGCGGCCTGCATCGGCTTTATCGGCGTTCCGGCTGCCGCATTCTGCGCGGATATGCTGCTGTCGGCATCGCTGGCGATGATCTTCCTCAACAGCTACCGTACGGGGCTGGAGCCGAAGACGACCCATCTGTTTTCCGCATTCCGCAAGGAGCGCATCTGGCGCGTGCTGGGCGGCATGGCGTGGAGCCGGCTCTGGATCTTCCTGTGGTCGCTCATCCCGGTCGTCGGAATCGTGTTCGGCGTCATCCGCGCGTATGAATACGCCTTCGTGCCCTACATCCTCATGACGCGCGAGGACGTCAAGCCGACCGAGGCTATCAAAATTTCCAAGCAGGAGACGATGGGCTATAAGGGCAAGATGTTCGGCGCAGATATGCTGCTCTTTGCAGTCGGCTTCGGCGTGACGCTGGTTCTGGCGCTGCTCGGACTGATCCCGTATATCGGCGGCCCCTTCCGTGTCCTGCGGTATCTGGCCAATCCCGTGCTTGGCACGCTCATCACCACGTTCAGCCTCCTTCTGGACGCGGCGTTCTATGTGGAGATTCAGAACCGCCGCGCGGCAGCTCAGCAGCCGGCTTCACCTGTGCCGCCTGTGCCGCCCGTATTCCCGGCCCCGGCCTCCGCGCCTGAGACGCGGCCCGCGCCGCAGGGCGAGTCTGTTCAGCCGGAGCAGCCCGATGCACCTACCCAGCCCATCCAGTACGACGCGCCCGCGCAGTCCGAACAGCCTGCGCAGCCTGAATGGCCCGATGCGCCCACCCAGCCTATCCAATACGACGCACCTGCGCAGTCCGAACCCGTGACGCTGCCCGCGCCGCAGGGAAAGCCCGTTGTGTTCTCCCCGGAGCCTGAAGCGGCGGCCCAGGCGCAGCCGTCCGGCGGCTGCTGCCCGCACTGCGGCGCACCCGTCAAGCTGCCCAACGCCATATTCTGCACCGTCTGCGGAAGGAGGATGAAATGAGCATCGCTCTGTTCCTTCTGGCGCTTGCCGCCGCGTTCATCGGCACGATCTTCGCCTTCCACGCCGTCAACCGCATCCATAACGGCGAAAGCTATCGCTACGAAGCCATCGCCTGCGCCGTCTGCGTGACGCTGATCGTGCTTGCGCTGATGCTGCGGTAAATCGCGTTTTCTTCCCAATACGCCTCCCCCTGTCATGCCTGCATGATAAGGGGAGGCGGTTTTTTGTGCGCCCGTCCACCGGGTCCGTTTCGCTGTTTTGCCCAAAACGGGCGGCAGATTCTCTGTAAAACATAGAATTTGCGAGGGCCGCTTGACAACGGTGCGGGGCTGCCCTATGCTTCAAACAGAATGATGCGAGAGAAAGGATATTTATCGTATGAATACCTATACAGATGAACAGCTGATTGCATTTTGTCAGGAAGCGCTGCGCATTCCAAGCTTCTCCGGGCAGGAGAAGGGCGTGGCGGAGCTGATGAAGCGGAAAATGGAGGAATACGGCTTCGACGAGGTCATCATTGACCGCTTCGGCAGCGTCCTCGGCACCATCAACGGCAGTCGGCCCGGCAAGACCGTCCTGATGGACGGCCACATCGACACTGTGGACGTGATCGACGCGCCGCAGTGGGAGCATGACCCGTTCGGCGGCGAGATCGAAGGCGGAAAAATTTACGGACGCGGCGCGTCCGACATGAAGGGCAGCGACTGCTCCATGATTACCGCCGCAGCGCGCTTTGCAGCGAAGACCGGCAAGAACTTTGCGGGCCGCGTCTGCGTGTCGTGTACGGTGCATGAGGAGCGGTTCGAGGGCGTGTCCTCCCGCGAAATCACGCGGCTGGCAAAGCCCGACCTTGTCATCATCGGCGAGGCCACGAGCACGACTGTCAAGCGCGGCCAACGCGGCCGGGCGGAGGTCGTCGTGGAGACAGAGGGCGTCAGCTGCCATTCCTCCAACCCGGAAAAGGGCGTCAACGCCGTCTACGCCATGACGGCTGTCATTGACGAGATCCGGAAGATTGTCCCGAACGAGCATCCGCTGCTCGGCAAGGGCATTCTGGAGCTGACGGACATTATCTCCCAGCCGTACCCCGGCGCGTCGGTCGTACCGTCGCTGTGCCGCGCGACGTTTGACCGCCGGACGCTTGTGGGCGAGGACGAGGCCGTCATTCTCGGTCAGGTGAACGAGGCCATTGCCCGTGCGCAGGAAACGCACCCCGGCCTCAAGGCCCGGTGCTATCTGGCCGAGGGCGAGGAGAAGTGCTGGACAGGCGATGTAATCCGCGCGAAGCGCTATTTCCCGGCATGGGTCACGGAGGAAGGCAGCGACCTGGTGCAGGCTGCGCTGAAGGGCCTCAAGGACGCGGGCATCGAAGCGCCGCTGTCCCATTTCTCGTTCTGCACCAACGGCAGCAGCTTCTGCGGCGAGGCGGGCATCCCGACCATTGGCTACGGCCCGTCGCTCGAAAGTCTTGCACACGTGCGCGACGAGTACATCGAAATCGACCAGCTGCTCAAATCCTGCAAGGGCTTCGAGTCCATTCTCACGCAGCTGACGCGGTAATTTCGCGAAAAGTGCAACAAAATTTTTGTTAGCCTAAAAATATTTTTGAAAATTCCTTGCAATCTGCTTCTGATACTGGTATGATAGCTTCAGAGTTCATTCGGGTATTAAATTTGGAGGTGATAGCAGATTGGACGCAAAATTACTGGAACTGCTTGAGCAGATTGCAAAGGCGATTGCGGTGCAGTTCGGCAGCAACTGCGAGGTTGTGCTCCATGAGCTTTCCGGCAAAAGCGCCTATTCCTCGATCGTGGCGATCGAAAACGGGCACGTGACCGGCCGCAAGGTCGGCGACGGGCCTTCGCACGTGGTACTGGAGCAGCTGGGGCATGAGGACGACAGCGCGGAGGATCAGCTTGGCTATCTGACGCGCACAAAGGACGGGAAGATTCTGAAATCCTCCTCGGTGTACATCCGGGATGAAACCGGCAAGGTCACGGGGATTTTTGGGATCAACTACGACATTTCCATGATGCAGCTTTTTGAAAACTCCCTGCACGACTTCATTTCTGCAGACCAGCAAGCCAGCCGCGAGCCGGAGCGCATCACGCTCAACGTGGCCGATCTGCTGGACGATCTCATCCGGCAGGCGGACGAGCTTGTCGGCAAGCCTGTCGCGCTCATGACCAAGGACGACAAGGTTAAGGCCATTCGCTATCTCAGTAATTCCGGCGCACTTCTGATCACTAAATCCGGCGATAAGATCGCCAAGCATTTCGGCATCTCCAAGTACACGCTCTATTCATACTTAGATAACAGTAAAACAGGAGGAATAAACGAACCATGAGCAAGATCGATCTGACCATCAACAGGGAAGGCCTGCTGCACAACATCCAGAAGGCCAAGGAAAACAACATCATCATCCCGACCATCGCCCAGATGCAGAACCCGGACCTGATCCCCGAAAAGATCAAGGAAAAGCTGACGCACACCGGCCTGTGGGACGTTGACCCCGTCAACCTGTTCCGCATCAGCTGGCACAACGAGGCCAAGGAGTCCGGCGGCCTGTACCAGAAGACCCCGAACTACGTTGAGATCCCGTCCTCCGTTTCCGGCGTTCCGTGCCGCATCCTTGCCATGTCCGGCAAGTGGTTCCCGACCGGCTGCCATAAGGTCGGCGCTTCCTTCGGCTGCCTGGCCCCGCGTCTCGTGACCGGCCAGTTCGACGCCACCTATCATCACGCTGTGTGGCCCTCCACCGGCAACTACTGCCGCGGCGGCGCGTTCAACTCCAAGCTGCTGGCCTGCGACTCCGTCGCCATCCTGCCGCAGGATATGTCCAAGGAGCGCTTTGACTGGCTGAAGTCCATCGCCGGCCAGATCATCGCCACCCCCGGCTGCGAGTCCAACGTCAAGGAGATCTTCGACAAGACCTGGGAGCTGAAGCAGGATCCCACCATGATGATCTTCAACCAGTTCGCCGAGATGGGCAACCCCCTGTGGCACTACAACGTCACCGGCTACGC
>OIZX01001092.1_pt1 | contig 15144 bp, 10 predicted proteins | sample 1588621 | NCBI WGS metagenome assembly OIZX01 (sample SAMN03283276) | human gut metagenome | biome: human-associated habitat; material: feces | host: Homo sapiens | place: Peru | collected 2012
AATCCCATAACATAAAATTCCCATAATATATACCATAAGTGTATTCCAGACATGATGTTGCCAGTCTGCCTGATATGCCACTGTTATAATTAACAGAGCTATCAGCTCAAAGATCAGATCTCCGTACATCGTTCCCCACTGCATGCTTCCCCAGCATGAAAGCAGATATGCACAAAAATATGCAAATAGCTTTTGTGTATCCTCATTTTTTGGATACAGGATGGTATTGTAACGGAACACAGTATAAATCCAGAATAATTTACTTGTCAGATAAGTGATCAAATGGATATTCATAATCTTTTCTTCTCCGTTTGTAATAGTCTTTCCCTGACCTTCTTGCGATTTGCTTTACTGATACTGAGACGTGTCTTGTCTTTCATAACCACGTTGTCATATTCGTAATGCTCCACGTGTTCCATATTGATGAGATAGGACCTGTGGCAGCGGACAAATTGTTCGTAATCTTTCAACTGTTCGCACAGATCATCCAATCTGCCGATACTGTCCAGTACTTCTCCGTCCTTGCGGTGGAACAAAAGTGTCCGTCCCATCACCTCACAATATTGCAACCGGTCAAGATTCAGTCTGGTGATTCCGGTTCTGCTGCGCAGGATCAAGCTGTTTTCCTTATCTTTGTGGCATTCCGAAAGTACAGAATCCATCAGGCGGTAAAAACTTTCCTGCCAGATAGGCTTCAACTGGTAGAAATAAGCGCCTACCGAATAAGAATCCACAGCATACTCTGCTGAAGATGTCAGATAGATAATCTTTACCGAAGTATCATACTGCCGGATTTCCATGGCCGTACTGATACCGTTCTGCGCAGGCATCAGCACATCCAGAAAAATAATATCCAGCCTCGTTCCTCTCTCCACTTCCGTCAGCAGCTCCAGCGGACTGTTAAATGAGGCATATATAATATCCTGATTCCGTTCTACCCGATACTTGTCCATCAGCGTACCAAGTTCTCTCAGTACCGACAGATCATCATCACAAAATGCTATTTTTATCATAGGTTTTCTTTCTCAGTTTCCAAACTCATCTGTAATTTCCATGACAATTATACGCACACTTGAAGCTTTCAGTCAAACAATATTTCTTCCACTGTTACGAATCGGAATCCACGTTTCTGCAAAACATCCACCACTTCCAGTGCAGCAGTCACAGAAGTATCATAATAATCGTGCATTAAAATAATATCACCGTCTCCGGCATTTTCCACCACTTTTGCCGCAATACACTCTGCATTGTGGGAGCACCAGTCCAGTGGATCAATATTCCACAGCACCGGGAACATATTTAATTCTTTTTCAAAACTTTTGTCCCAGCTTCCATAGGGTGGACGAACGAAGCTCACCTTTTCCCCCGTAATATTTTCCAGGATCTCATTGGTCTTTACCAGTTCCTCCCGGAACGTTTCCCTGTTCCCGGAGGTGAGTTGTATATGACTGTACGTATGGTTTCCGATCAGATGTCCTTCCTCCTGTTCTCTCCGGATAATATTGGGATAATTCTGTGCATTCTCCCCGGTCACAAAAAAAGTCGCCACCACATTTCGTTCTTTCAAACCATCCAAAAGCTGTTCCGTATACCTCGGATGCGGACCGTCATCAAACGTCAGCGCAATCTTTTTCGCCACATCTTCCTCTCCGGTGATCTTCCCGGTCGATACTTCCTGCGAAGCAGGTGCTGTAGTATCCTGACGTTTTCCTCCGGCCCACAGGCATAACATTCCCATGATCATATCAAAAACCAGAATTCCCACCAGCGTTTTTTTCATTTTCATCCATCCGCTTACTGCTTTCACAGAAAATATATGCATCCGGACAAACGGCAATTCCTCGCAGCAAAAAAGGAACTTCGGAGCACAAAACTCCAAAGTTCCTTTCTGTTCTATGTCTGTCATCAAATCTTGAATACAGAAATCTCGTTCTTGAGACCTTCCATATTCTCATCCAGTACACTTGCCGTATTGCTCAGCTTCTCTACATGCTCAAGCAACTTATTAGCCACATCATTAACAGTCTCGGCACTTCCCGCAGTCTCTTCGATGATATCCGAAATATTCTTCACTGCTGCTACCGCTGCACTACGTTCGCCATCAGCCTTTTCTGTACTTGCTGCAATATCCTTCAATCCCTCGATCAGCTGCCCCATACGAGCCTGCATCTCACGGAATACTGCAATTACCTCGTCCACTGCCTTGGTCTGAAGCTCTACCATCGCCTGTGCCTGGCTTGCGCTGTCTACACTGTTCTGCGTCTGTGCAGTAATGTTCGCAACATTATTGCTGATCTCACCGGCCGCCTTGGCGGAATCATCTGCCAGCTTGCGGATCTCTTCCGCTACCACAGCGAAACCTCTTCCGGCCTCTCCCGCTCTGGCTGCCTCAATGGAAGCATTCAGGGACAGCAGATTGGTCTGCTCCGTGATCTCCGTGATCGTACCGACAAAGCTGTTGATGATCGCGGATTCCTTACGAAGAGATTCGATACTGTCACTTACCTTTGCAGTCATCTTGGTCGTCTCACCGGCTCTGTCACCCAGTACCTGTACGATCTCCATTCCTTTGTTGATCATACCCTCGGTCTCATCCACCAGTTTCTCAACACGTTCTACCACGCGGCTTACTTCCTGCATTTCATTGGAGAGGACATCTGTCTTCTCCACACATTCCTGCGCATGTTTGGACTGTTCTTCCATGCCTTCGTTGATCTCTCCGATGGCTCTGGTAATATCCTGGGAATACTCATGGATCAATTCGGAAGCCTGTCCTACATTCTGTGCGGATATTTCCAGTTCTCCGGTGGCATTGCTTACCTGATTTACCAGCTTCTTAGTATTCGTGATCATATTGGTCGCAGATCCTGCCAGATCCTGGAACTCATCATGTCCCTTGGCAGATACCATCACGGTCAGATCGCCCTGTGCCACATCACCGAACTTTCTGGAGATGCGTTTCATGTTATTCTCAATACCGGCAGTAATAAAGATACCCACGATCACCACGATCACACATGCCAGGAGCACCAGTCCAATGGTCATATTACGGATCTCCATAGCCTGGCTGGTCACCACACGCATAGGCACCAGTGCACAGGTGGTAAAGTCCACTTCCGCACTGCGGCTATAGATAAAGAGGTATTTTTCTCCACGGAACTCCACTTCCGCAGTGCCGGAATCCGCTACTGTCTGTTCCATTACCTCATTATAAAATTCCTGATCAACGAACACAGTCTCATCCTCAGCCAGAGTACTCTCTTCACCGTCTTCCAGCTGCTCCACTACCAGTTCTCTTCCCCCCGGAGTGATAAATCCAATGATACTGTCATCACCGATATCGATCTCCTTCAAAAAGTTCGTAATAGCCAAAGGCTTCATGTCAATAACAACGCAGGCATTGTTAGACTGGCTCATCATCTGGAAAGACAATATGTAGTCCTGCTGTGTCTCTTTTACTTTTTCATCCAACACCGGATGACTGTCGATCCACTGCGGGATGCTTCTTCTGCCTTCGCCGGAAGCTACCGACTCCTTATATTCATCCAGGAATCCATCCACACCGGAAGAAAGCTTGGTAGACAAAAGTCCCACACCTTCCTTGGGAATAATGTGCATATGACTGATGAACGGATTCGACGTCTGCACCGATAAAAGATTCGACTTCGTAGCTGTCAGGAAGTTCAGCTTGTCTACCGGATTATCCTCGAACATTCCCAGGAAATATTTCCGAAGATCATCGTCATACGCATACTTTAAACCCTCGGAACGGATAAAATCACAAGTCATCTCCAGATATTCCGTTGTCATGCGCACAGTCTGTAACGTGGAATCTGTATATTTCTCACTTAAGCCTTCCGCAGACTTCTGGTATGCCGAAATGCCGATAATGATCATGAACACGATCGGCACCAGGAAACATACTACGATCTTATTGCGTATACTGAACAGTTTGGAGCTTTTCCCACTCCTGCCGGATGTCTTCTTCGGTGTCTTTGTCTTTACAGCCTTCTCCTTCGGTACTTTTGTTACCTTTTTCTCAGGTTTTGGCTTCTTTTTGGAAGCTTTCTCTTTTTTCCCCGCAAAAAGAGATTTTTTTGTTTTCTCAACATTCGTACTCATACAATATCCTCCGGTACATGTATTCATATTAAGAAGTATACCATGATTTTTTCTATAATGAAACAACATTTTATGCGTTTTGTTATACTTTTTTGCGCAATTTTAACAAAAATCCATCTTTTTTAAGAATGTTTCTGTGAATTTTACCTGCTCCGCTAAATTCAATATCTGAATCTGTAATTCCTGCCGCCGGTGCAGATCATCCCATGCTCGCAGCTGTCCGGTCAGCATCCTGTTTCCCACCAGTGCAGCACCACTAAGTGCCGTGTTGCCGCCGGTCACGGTACGATCTGTAAGTTCCTTCGGAAGCAGCCCGATGGCTGCAGCTGCCTTCGGATCCAGGTAATAGCCAAAGCCTCCTGCCAGCACTACCTTGGAAATATCCGAAAGTCTGATTCCATAGCTTTCCGTCAGGATCTCTATGCCTGCGGCAATGGCTCCCTTCGCCAGTTGTACCGCACGCACGGCTTCTTTCGTGACAAGTACATCTCCGATACGGATCCCCTTCGTAAAATAGGGTTCCTTTAACAGTCCCTGCCGATCCATCAGTCCTTCTTCCAGAAGCTTTTGTAACAATTTCACCATATCCGCGCCCCAAATACCACGGTTTGCCCCGCCCTCGAAGGCAGGTCCGGCCGCCGTGGCACAGGCATACAGCTTCTGTCTATTGCCCAGCGCCATCTCACCGTTGGTACCCAGATCGATGAGCAGCATGGGCTCCTCCTGCTCCAACATTTGACAGGCCAGTATTCCTGCTGTGATGTCCCCGCCGACAAAAGCAGACAATCCGGGAATGATATGACAGGAAATGCCTGCGATCTGCGTGTCCACAGCTCCGCAATGACTTACCTGAAAAGGTGCCCTGCCCAGCTCTGCCGGATCCCAGCCCATCAGCAGATAGGTCATAGTGGTATTCGCCGCAATGACCATCTGTATAGACTCCTTCTCCTGCAGCTTTTTGGAAAACCGCTGCGCTCCCTTTTCAATGAGGTCCAGGACTTTTTTCTGCATATCCGCTGCTTTCCCCGGATCCCTTGCCGCCTCTATCCGTGAGAGTACATCGGCACCGTAGCTGACCTGTGGATTCACACTCGGAAAACTGTCCACTACTTTACCGTCTGCATCATAGAGCTGCATAGCAATGGTAGTCGTTCCGATATCCACTGTCATCAGCCGGATACCTTCCGGATTCTGTAAAGATAACGGAGGAAGCTCCAGCTTTTCTGTCACCACCTGCATCCCCCGGATCACTCCGGGACATCTGCCGCAGCCGGTGCAGATCAGACATCTGGTTCCCTTTTTCCCTGTAAGACTGCTGGTTGTATTATACAAACTGATTCCTCTCTTCATTGTAATGATAATCGATGGATGCCAGCTTATCCCTGATCTCATGTTCCTTCACATCAAGATCATCGCAGAGCTGCTCCAGGCTTCCGTAGTAGTCACGGAGTTTCAGATTGATAAAGCTTAATAACATGACCGGATCCTGTGGTATCATAAAAAAACCTCGCTTTTAAAATATTATTACTATAACATCTTAAACGAAAAAAGCGAAAATGACAAGTCTGCCACTTTCGCTTTTCGTATTACCGTTTATTTATTTTTAGAGCCTTTCTCACATTTGGCGGAAAGCTTATCACCTTCCACGGTAATGACGATGGTATCGCCCTCCTCCACCTGATCTGCCAGGATCATCTTGGCAGCCAGGGTCTCCACATACTTCTGAATATAACGTTTCAGAGGACGTGCACCATAGACCGGATCATACGCGTTATCCACGATGTACTGCATAGCCTCGTCCGACAAACGGATCGTCAACTGCTTATCCTCCAGACGCTTGTTCAGATCGGCAATGATCAGATGAATGATACCACCGATATTATCTTTGGTCAGAGGCTTGAACAGGATCGTCTCATCCAGACGGTTCAGAAATTCCGGACGGAAATGAGCACGCAGATCGTTCATGACTGCTGCCTCTGCCTCCGGCTTGATGGTGCCGTCTTCGTTGATACCGTCTAACAGATAGCTTGCGCCGATGTTGGATGTCATGATCAGTATGGTATTCTTGAAGTCTACAGTACGCCCCTGAGAATCGGTGATACGCCCATCATCCAGTACCTGTAACAGTACATTGAATACATCCGGATGTGCCTTTTCGATCTCATCAAACAATACCACGCTGTAAGGTTTTCTCCGGACAGCTTCGGTCAGCTGACCGCCCTCTTCGTATCCTACGTATCCGGGAGGTGCACCGATCAGACGGGAGACAGAATATTTCTCCATGTATTCACTCATATCGATACGAACCATGTTGTTCTCGTCGTCAAACAGTGCTGCTGCCAGGCTCTTCGCCAGCTCCGTCTTACCTACACCGGTAGGTCCTAAGAACAGGAAAGAACCTATGGGCTTGCTGGGATCCTTGATACCGGCTTTGGAACGGATGATGGCTTCGGTAACCTTAGTCACGCCTTCGTCCTGTCCAACTACACGTTTGTGCAATTCTTCGTCGAGGTGAAGGGTCTTGTTACGCTCACTCTCGGTCAGTTTTGCTACCGGGATACCGGTCCAGCGGGACACAATGCTCGCGATCTCCGCTTCTGTTACTTTTTCATGAATCAGGGTACGATCAGATTCCTTAATCTTTTCTTCTTCCTGTTTTAATCGTTTCTCCTTTTCGGGTAAAATACTATTTTCTATCTCACTGTATTTTGCGAAATCCTGATTACGATAAGCAATCTCTTTCTCATCTTTAATTTGGTCGATTTCTTTACGTAGTTCTGAAAGCTTATCCGCAGATGCCTTTTCATTATCCCACTGAGCTTTTTTCACAGAAAATTCTGCCTGCAATTCAGCCAGTTCCTTTTGAGATTCTTCCAATCGATCCTTACTCAGCTTATCATTATCCTTCTTCAATCCTTCAATCTGTCCCGTGAGTAAGTTGATTCTTCGATCAAGTTCATCCATATCAGCTGGCATAGTATCCATTTCGGTTTTTACCATTGCACAAGCCTCATCAACCAAATCAATTGCTTTATCTGGAAGGAAACGGTCTGAAATATAACGTTTTGATAATATTGCTGCGCTTTCCAGGGCATTATACATGATTTCAACCTTATGGAAATTTTCCAATTTAGGCTGTAATCCCTGTAAAATAGAAATAGTCTCTTCTACAGTAGGTTCATCTACCATAACAGGCTGGAATCTTCTTTCAAGAGCTGGATCTTTTTCAATATATTGTCTGTATTCATCCAAAGTAGTTGCACCTATGCAATGTAACTCACCACGAGCCAACATAGGTTTCAGCATATTACTTGCATCGAGTGCTCCATCTGTTTTTCCAGCACCAACAATGGTGTGTAATTCATCGATGAATAAAATAATCTGCCCATCACTGTTCTTCACATCGTTCAGTACCGCTTTTAAACGTTCTTCAAATTCACCTCTGTATTTTGCACCGGCTACCAGCGCGCCCATATCCAATGCGAATACCTTCTTGTCCTTTAAATTTTGAGGTACATCGTTATTGACAATCCGTTGTGCCAATCCTTCCACTACAGCAGTTTTACCGACACCGGGTTCGCCGATTAACACAGGATTGTTTTTGGTCTTACGGGACAAAATACGAATCAGATGTCGGATTTCACTGTCACGTCCGATAACTGGATCAAGCTTCTGATTTCTCGCTTTCTCCACCAGATCCTGACCATATTTCTCCAGCGTATCATAAGTAGCTTCCGGATTGTCCGTTGTTACTCTCTGATTTCCTCGTACCGTCATAAGCACTTGCAGAAATCTTTCTCTCGTAATACCGTACTCCCTAAAAATCTCTGCAATTTCTTTATTAGGATATTTTATCATTGCAAGGAACAAATGTTCCACCGCAATTAACTCATCACCCATTTGCTTTGCTTCTTCCGGTGCCAAAGAGGTAATTACTCTGTTAAGATGCTCACCCCAGACTTTTTGTCCTCCCTGAACTTTGACTCTCTTTTCCAGAGCCTGTTCCACACGATTGACAAAATGTTCCTTTTGAATTTCCATCTTTTCAATCAGTTTCAGAATCAGACTGTCATCTATAGTCAAAAGACTATAAAGTAAATGTTCCTCTTCAATTTCCTGATTTCCGTAGTCACTCGCAACGCTCTCACATCCATTGATAGCTTCTATGGATTTCTGTGTAAATTTATCAATATTCATAATCGTTCGCCTCCTCACATAAGGTTATGCAATTTTGTTTATCTGGTTAATTTCTTAGACGATGAGCTGCTTTCGTTTGAATCCTTACCTTCAAATTTCTTTTAGCGTTCCTTCGTCAAGCAGATGTCACGATCTCAAAATCTCTCTTGTTTCATCTGTTCTATAGTTAATATAACACATAGCGTAAGAAAATCAATTAAGAAAGTATAAACTTTATATAGAATCTTTCGAAAATGCATAATTTCCCCTTTGCATTTTCCATGATGCAATTGATCGATACACTTTCACAACGGGTGTGCATGATTATAAAGAGAGATCAGTCATGGGTCTATACAGAAAAATCTTGTTTTCTGATCCCCTTTTCTGCCATAATGTCACTCCAGAAGATTCACTTTGGGTCTATAGAAAAAAATTTGCTCTCCGGATACTCATTTTTCGTGATTTGAGTATCTAAAATGATATTTTTTCTGTATAGACCCACAGAGCACAAAAATCTATGATATCTACATAAAAAAAGTATCTGAAAAGCACTTTTTTCGCTATAGACCCAAATGGCGCTGCCACCGCATTCCATCTGCTCATAAAGCAGAATGCAACACAGTGGCGGCGCCATTTTTCATCATTTGTTATTCCTATCCGGCTACAAAGGTCAGACCTATTTTGCTGTAACGCCCTTTACTTCATAGCCGGCGTCGGTCACAGCCCTGATCAGTACCTCATCTGACACATCGGAAGCCAGTTCCACGGCAGCGTTTTTCTGCTCCAGGCTCATGGTTACGGCTTTCACGCCTTCTACTGCCTCCAGTGCCTTCTGTACGGTTCCGGTGCAATGGTTGCACATCATTCCTTCGATGCTGATTACTTTTGTCATTGTGTTTGTCCTCTCTTTCTCCTGCTTTACATCTTGTCTGTTATTTTGCTCTGCGGGGGCTTTCAGTATGCACTGTTCTTCCTCCGCAGCTGCATGCGTTATCTCGATTTCCTTACGGGCTGCTTCCGGTGCTCCTTTTTTCAGCGGGGGGAATCCGCTCTTAAAGCCTCTCAGTCGCAGGGCATTTCCCACGACAAAGATACTGCTTAAACTCATGGCTGCTGCACCAAACATGGGATTCAGCCGGATCTGGAATGCCGGATACAACACACCGGCTGCCAGAGGGATGCCGATGCAGTTGTAGAAAAATGCCCAGAACAGGTTTTCCTTAATATTGCGGATCACGGCACGGCTCAGTTTCATGGCAGTCACCGCATCCCGAAGATCGTTTTTCATCAGGATAATGTCGGCACTCTCCATGGCGACATCGGTACCTGCGCCGATGGCCATACCCACATCTGCTGCCGCCAGTGCGGGAGCATCGTTGATACCGTCGCCGATCATGGCCACCTTGTGTCCCTGACGCTTTAACTCACTGACCTTTTTCTCCTTATCCTGCGGCAGTACCTCTGCCACGACTTCGGAGATCCCCAGCTTCTGCCGTACGGCTTCCGCAGTGCGGCGGTTGTCTCCGGTCAGCATGATGACTCTGACGCCCATTTTCTCCCATGCATTGATTGCTTCATAGGAGGTGACTTTGACAGTATCTGATACACCGATGATCCCTAAGAATCTTCCTTCCTGCGCCACCAGAAGCGGTGTCATGCCTCCGTCTGCCATCCGGTTCAGACCTTCTGCGGCTCCCTGCGGCAGTATGATATTCTTCTCTTGTAAAAATGCAAGATTGCCTACATAGAACTTTGTGCCTGCCGGGAATGTCACACTGTCTGCATCTGATCTTGCAATTCCGGTTGCCGGATTCTGTTCTGCGATCTTGCCTGAATTTTCCGGTACATCCGCAGTACTATCCCTTTTCCCTGCATAAAATACCGCCGTAGGACCATCCTTTTTTGCAACTTTCTCTGCATGGAAATCTGCTGCCAGAGCACCTTCCACACCACGGCCGAAGGTTGCCTTGAAATCCACGATCTCCGGAATTGTCAGTTGGAAGCTTTCCGCATATTCCACTACCGCCTCTGCCAGCGGATGCTCACTCTTTTTCTCCAGTGCCGCCGCGATCTGCATCATGGCATCCGCAGGAAAATCACTCTGATAACCGCCTACTTCTTCTACTTTTAACTTGCCGCTTGTAATGGTTCCGGTCTTGTCCAGTACCACAGTGTCGATCTCCTTAGCCTGCTGTAAGGCTTCCCCGGTCTTGATCAGGATGCCATTACCTGCTCCTACGCCGGTCCCTACCATGATAGCCACCGGAGTTGCCAGTCCCAGCGCGCAGGGACAGGAAATCACCAGTACGGCAATGGCTGTAGAAATGGCAAATTCCGCGGTAGCACCGCTTATCAGCCACACGATCAGGGTGATCAGGGAAATGGTCATGACCGTAGGCACAAATACTCCTGCCACTTTATCTGCCAGCTGTGCAATCGGAGCCTTGCTGGCGCTGGCTTCTTCCACCAGGCGGATGATCTGTGCCAGCGTAGTGTCATCGCCGACACGGTCCGCACGACATTTTAAGAAACCCGATTTGTTCACGGTAGCAGAGACCACATGGTCACCCGCCTGCTTCTCCACAGGGACACTCTCACCGGTGATGGCTGCTTCGTCCACACTGGAGTTACCCTCTAGCACGATGCCGTCCACCGGTACCAGACTTCCGGGCTTTACCAGGAAAATGTCGCCCTTTTGCAAACTCTCCGTAGGCACTTCCTTCTCCTGTCCGTCCTCGGTTACAAAGATCGCCACCTTGGGAGCCAGATTCATCAGCTTGGTAATAGCCTCACTGGTCTTGCCCTTGGAACGGCTCTCCAGATATTTTCCGACCGTGATCAGGGTCAGGATCGTACCGGAGGATTCAAAATACAGATCGTGTGAATAATGCTCTACTACTGCCATGTCACCGTAGCCTAAGCCATAGCTGATCCGGTACATGGCGAAAATTCCGTACACAAGCGCCGCGCCGGATCCTAAGGCGATCAGGCTGTCCATGTTCGGGCTGCGGTGCGCCAGGGTTTTAAATCCTACGGAGAAAAACTTCCGGTTCACATACAGAATCGGCAACAACAGTAAAAACTGTGTCAATGCAAAATTCATGGCGTTGGCATTGCCGTGCATGGTATTCACGATAAATGCAGGAACCGGAATCCCGAACCATTCTTTGAGCATGTGGTGCATGGACACATACATTAACGGGATCAGGAACCCGATGGAGATTCCAAGCCGCCATTTCATGGCTCTTGCGTCTGCATCCAGCTTCTGCTGCAATTCCTGCTTGCCGTCGGCTACGGACCTTCCTATACTTCCCGCATTCCCGGAAGTGCTCTGTCCGCCTGCACCAGCCGCACTGCCTTCGGTCATTACCGAAGCACCGTAGCCTGCTTTCACCACAGCATCAATGATTTCCGTCGAAGTGATCTTCGTCTCGTCATAGGTCACATCCATGGTCTCTGTCAGTAGATTCACGGATGCTTTTTCCACATTTTCCAGTTTATTGACTGCCTTTTCCACATGCGAAGAGCATGCGGAGCAGGACATTCCCGTAACATGATATCTTTCCTTCATAAAAGTAACCCTGCCTTTCCATAACCTGCAAAGTTTCCGTTATTTTCAGTGCCTTACCGCACAAATTTACAGTTTTATCTGCAGTCATGCCTCTACTTATTTCAATTTTTTCACCAGATCCACTGCTTCCTCTACGATAGCAGTATTCCCCTTCCGGATCTCTTCCACCACGCAGGTCTCCATATGCTCCTTCAGGATTGCATAGCCAAAAGCCTGCAGAGCGCTCTCCACCGCAGCCACCTGCGTCAGGATATCTCCGCAGTATCGGTTTTCTTCCAACATCCGGCTGATACCGTTCAGTTGTCCCGTCATGCGGCTTAAACGGTTCTGTAATTGTTTTCTTTCTTTTTCAGAGCGAGGGGTTGCTTTCTGATGACAATGGCAACATTCCATGCCCTTCTCTTCTAATCTTTCTTCTATTTTTTCTGCCATACTTTCTCCCATTCTGAAGCCGGTTCCTGCTATTTTTTCTAAATGCCCACATATTCTTTATTGTCCTCCGATCACATAACAGCGTTCAATGTATGTAGAAGGACTAATTGTTGCAGTTATGCAAAATACCCCACAGGGGTATCTTGTATAGTTACAAGATATACCCCCACAGGGTATTTGTCAAGAGGCACTTTCTAATTCCTGCCAGTTCATCTCTGACCAAAACAGATCCTTACGATCTGCATCTTCATGATTCTGTCGCCGGTTCTGGCGAGGAAGCGGAATAATCCGCTGACGGAAGGGTCTCGAAGATCATTATAGCCCAGCATATAGCCACGGCTTGTGACCTGCAATCTGCTGTCCCACGTGGAAAGCTCACTTTTCGCATCCGAAACCGCAAAATACGCGCCCACATCCTGAATTTTAGCGCTCTTTAGCCATGTCTTTGCTATCATCTTAACCGCTGTCCGGTTCGCCGCGTCAAATACCAGCACACCACCGGGAAAACTGTCAGCCATTGCCTGTACCAGCGTCCTGACTTGCTCCGTCAGAAAATAATAGAATACTCCGGAGGCAAAGAAAATCGCCCCTTCGGACGCGTCGATTTTGGTAAACCATTCCGTATCATTCAAATTGCAGGGAATATTTTCCTCACGGTCTCCGGCTGGCAGTATTTGGTTTCGTACAGCGATAACATCCGGAAAATCCAGATTGTAAATTTTACAGTTGCCATTGTCACAGGCTCTGCCGGTACTATCAAGTCCACAGCCCAAATTGACCACCGCCGCATCGGGATGGTCTGCCAGGTAATTTTGTACCTCCCACGCAAGGTCATTCTGCCGCATGGCAACCTCCAGCGAACCGAAACGCTGCATCAGACCGTGGGATTTTTTCTCCACCTGTGAAAAATCATAGTCGATCTGATCGATCAAGTGTACCGCCATCTCGTCCCGATAGAGGTTCGGATACAACTCCGAGCATAGCTTTCGGGAATAAAGCGGGATGAGCAGCGTCTCCTGTACGGTGTTCTTCTCAATCTTGTATTTCATGGACATCTCTCACTTTCTTGCATTTTTACCATTTCTTTTTCGTTAATTTTGTCTAACCACCGTATATAGTTGTGCGGTTAGTTTGTGCTAACTTGCATATCTTAGAAAAGCCGCATTACTGCGGCCTTTCAGCTGACTGTTTTTGGTTTCCGTTCCTATTATACTGAACTTCTTTCCGTTTTGCAAGGTAGATTTCCTAATGCTTTTTTATCCGCGCTTTCTCTGAAGTAAGATTCCCATAGTAATCAGAAGAATTCCCCCGAAAAGTAACATGATCTCCGTTATATAAGTTGCGATGCCTTCTCCCGTCTTCGGTACTACATCCAATTCCTGCGTCACTGCCTGTGTTGCAGCAGGCTGTGCATCAGAACTGTTGTTATCGTTTCCTTTAGAATCCTCGTGAGAGCTTCCACCGGTACTGGTACCTGCGGTCGTCTTTTCCTTTTTCACAATGACATAGGTAGAAAACTGATTGGTCTCGAAGGTGACTTTTCCATCGATCACTTTCGTAGGCAATGCAGTGGTAGTTCCGTTATGATCTCTCACCACTACATAGTCATAATTCGCATCGTAATTGTTGATTCCAAGGCTTAAGGTAATCGGATTGGTAAATTCCGTAATCTTTGTTTCCCAGTTCGTGCCATCCCCTTTGGCTACGATCTGGTTCAGATTCAATTCCACTGCCTGCGCCGATACCGCTCCTGCCACTTTCTGTTGTGCCGCCGTCATATCGTATCCGGTACTGTCGGCAACTGTTAGCTGCAGATTGCCGCTTCCTGCTGCATTGGCGCCGTTGCTGATGGATGCGGACGATATGCTCTGACTCTGTGTTTTGATTTCAGTCTTATCTTCTGTCTTTGTAAAAATACCTTTAAAATGAACGTTGGTATTCGGCATAGTAAACGTAAAAGTAAACATTTGAGCCGGATCCGGCTCTATTCTCAAACCGCCGTTTAATTGTACTCCTGACAGCTGATATCCATAATCAGGTATCAATTTAATGGTCACTTTTTTCCCGGCATCCGCCGCAATATGCCCGCCTTTGTCATCTCCGGGATTGTTTGCAAATGGGATATCATGAAAATCATTGATTTCTTCTATTGCAATCACTGTCGCCCTGCCGTGTTCCAGATACGCATCTGCACCGTAAGGCTCCTCAGAATATCCCCAGGTAATGGTATGAATTATCGGATCCACCTGAATTATATAGGTCTTCGCCTGTGTCACCTCGGTTGCGGTATCTTCAGAAGTGCCCAGGATATCTCCCTGGAGCATTTGTTTTGCAGGATCATAGTTAACATATACCCATGCATTGGTAATGCTATTTTCAACCTTGTATTGTTTTTCGCCAGTTTTTATAACCTTACCAGTAGCAACCAGATATTTCAAGGTGGCAAAATCACTTTCCCCCTTCAGCTTTACATATACCATTTCATCAGTACATGCTCCCTCCAATCGGAACATCATGATCGGTGTTGGCGTCGATTCCGGTGAAATTTCCCCCGCCTTAACACTCTTCACCGACACCATGGATAAAAAAATCACTCCCAGTATCCATAAAAACGGAACTCCAAAATGAATTGCAGATTTTCTGTTCTTTGTCATCTGCGCATGTCCTCCTTTTGTATATATATGTATATATACTCATAGAACATCCACTTTTTTCAAGTTGACATTTGTCTCAACCTGCCAAATCCACGCATTTTCTGCGTTCATGGGTATCACATCGTCAATCCATCTCTCATACCCGCGCTTTCTCTGCTCCGTGGGTATCACATCGTCAATCCGCCTCTC
>OIZX01001094.1_pt1 | contig 15137 bp, 20 predicted proteins | sample 1588621 | NCBI WGS metagenome assembly OIZX01 (sample SAMN03283276) | human gut metagenome | biome: human-associated habitat; material: feces | host: Homo sapiens | place: Peru | collected 2012
TCACCGGCATCAAAGCTTTTCAGCTCACCGATCAGGCTGGTGATCATATCGCCCACCTCGCCCAGATCCTTGGTGGACACCTTGGAGAGCGCAGCCTCGGAGAAATCGCCGATTTTTTTCTGGCAGGCAGAACCGTACTGCAGCACCTGCTGGCTGTTGGTAATGTCGATCTTCTCGGCGAACTGGTCCACCATGGCCTGCTCCTCCGGGGTCAGGTTCACCTGTGCCTCCGGAGCGGGGGCTTCCTGCTGGGCAGGCGCGGCCTTTTCTTCCGCTGCCGGGGCGGGGTCCAGCGTCAGGGTGGGCACAGCGGGTGCATCCAGATCAAAGTTGAATGTATTGTCTGCCATAAGAGATTCCTTCCTTTCCAAATACCGGTTACCTTTTTCTTCAGCTCAGTCCCTGCCCCTTAAGCATGCTCTGCAGCACCGTGATGTCTGCAGAAAGGTCCATGCTCTCGGCGGCGTACAGGGCATCCAGCTGGTTTTCAAACGCCGTGGCAATGGAAGCAGCATTGTGCTCCACCTCGGTACGGATGGCTGCGGCATTCTCGCCGCGCACGCCCTGCTTTGCAAGCTTTGCATACTGCTGCAGCACGTTCACCGCATCCGGCAGGTAATAGTTTGCGAACCTGCGCACCTGCTTTGCCTTTTCCGGGTTTGCTTCCACCGCCTCCACAATGGAGCGGCCCGCCTTTTCCATGCGGGTCATGGCGGCAGAGAGCTGCGGGTCCGGCAGCTGCTCGTTGAGGGTGTGCAGGGTATCCAGTTTCTGCTGGATATCGGTCAGCATCGCGTCCACATCCTCCACACCGGTGTGGAAGGGCACTTCGTGCTCCACCACCCGGGGCGGGCAGACCTTCTGCGCCGCGCCAAAGGCGATCAGGGCGCCGCCCAGCGCCGCCAGCAGCGCCCACAGCTTATACACCGGCAGTACCGCGCACAGCACCGCGAACACCAGCGCCATGGCATAGAACGGCAGAACGCTGGGCTTCTGGGTGCGGATGATCTTACTCATGATCCTTCTCCTTCTTTGGGGAAACTTCCCCTTATGTTACCCATGATACCGCACCCGGCGAAAAACGCAAGGGTTTCACGGATAATTTACAACCTTGCAATCATTTGGAAATCCACGGGCCCAGCGCTTCGCCCCAGACCGCGCGCAGCATTTCCGGGCGGCAGGCGGCGTTTGCCGGGCTGGTGCTGGGCAGCTTGACGGCCGCGATGCCGGACACCGGCTGCAGATACTTTGTATAGATGCGGTAAGCCGTCGCACCATTGCAGAACACTGCCTCGATGGGTGCCTTTGCCAGCAGTGCGGCGATATCATTCGGCACCGCATCCCGGATGGAAGCGTCCGACGCGCCGGTGATGGTGCAGCGTTCCAGCGTGTCCCAGAGGGCCAGACCATGGCGCAGGATGATCTGCTTTTTGGCTTCGATGTCCTCCCGTGCGGGCGTCCGCTCCCCGGTCAGCGCGGCCATCATGGGCCAGAAGCGGTTCTGCGGGTGGCCATAGTAAAAGGCCATCTCGCGGCTTTTGGGGCTGGGCCATGTGCCCAGGATCAGCGCCCGGCTGTGCTCGTTATACACCGGGTCAAAGCTCATTGTCCGCCTGCACTTTCAATATTGCCCCATGCAGAGCCAAGATCCCTGCCGGAGGGTTCCGCTGCGGGGCCGTCGAACCACAGCTCCTCGATCAGCGCCGCCACGCCGTCCTCCCGCACATCGCCAATGATGCGGTCGGCGGCAGCCTTTGCGTCCGGCGTGCCGTTTGCCATGCAGCAGCTCAGGCCCGCTGCCTTCAGCATACCCACATCGTTGGCAGAATCCCCTGCCGCCACGGCATCGGCCAGCGTCAGACCCATTTTTTCGCACAGGTCGGCAAGGCCCACGCCCTTGTCCATTCCGCCGCGCACGATGTCGTAGTAGCACAGGCCGTCGGCATTCTGCGCGCCCACCTGCATCCAGTGCAGGCCCAGATGGCCGTACTTTGCCGCAAAATCTGCCACATGCTCCGGCGGCACTGCCGCAAAGGCTGCGTGCGGCATATCGATCAGGTGGCGGTCCTGATCTTCGCCGTCCACACAGTCCAGCCCGATGCTGTTCATCTGCTGGTAGCCCCTGTGCAGATATTCATACTCGCAGTAGGCGTAGCAGGCATCCCTGAAATTGAACTGCAGCGGATAGTTATAATCCTCGCAGAAATCCACCAGCGCATACATTTCCTCGGCGGTGAGCGGGTGCTCTGCCACGATGCGGCCCTCGCGGTCCACCACGCAGGCACCGTTGCAGGTGATGGCGTAGTCGAACCGGATGCCGCCCAGCTGCCCCTTGAGGCTGACGCACGGATAGGCACGGCCGGTGCTGAGCACGAATCTGCCGCCTGCGGCCTGCAGCTTCTTTACCGCCTTGACCACCTTCTGACGCGGCTTGCCCTCGCCAAAGGGCACCAGTGTGTTGTCGTAATCGCTTGCCAGAATCTTATATTGCATTCTATTCTCCCCTATGGAACCAGTTTTGTACCAGTATACCATACTTTTTAAATTTTGGGGTGCATTTGTGCATAAAAATAAGGCTGTCGCACAGGATTCCATGCAATAGCCTTATACGCCGCTTTTCTTTGCGGTCTTTCCGGATGAAGATGTTCCCGGTCTGCCCACACACGCTTGCCGGCCGGGTACATTTCAACTGGTGAAAATCACCATGCAGCTTTAACTCAAAACCTCCAGCAGCCGTCGGCCTGCTTCCTGCTGCGATTTCCCGAATACCACCGCCAGTTCCTCCCGCAGGACACGCTCTGTCATCTGGTAGAAGTAGGCATCCATAGCGTTGATCTTTCGGCCGCGGCTTTGCTGCAGGATCTGCTTTTGTCCCAGCTCCTTGAACAGGGTCAGGTACTGGTAAAAATCGCCCGTGTGGAGCAGCGCCTGATAGTGTTCAGCCAGCGCCGTCTGTACCCCTGCTGGGATGGGCAGCTTTTCCACTCGCATTGCCCACCGCCGTGGCGGGCATCTCGCTGACACACCTGACCGTAGACAACGGCTGGGTGGGAAGCATCTTTCACAGCAAGGGTATTGAGATCGCCTACACCCGCGTGGGCATCACGGTGGCATTGGTCTTTATCGGCATCCCCTTTGTGGTGCGCTCGGTACAGCCGGTGCTGGAAAAGTTGGACCCTCAATATGAGGAAGCCGCCGGCATGATGGGCGCATCCCGTGCAACGATCTTCCGCAGGATCATCCTGCCGGAGATCGCATCTCCGCTGGTGGCCGGGTTCACGATGGCGTTTGCCCGGTGTCTGGGGGAGTATGGCAGCGTGGTATTCATTGCGGGCAACACCCCCTATAAAACCGAGATCACGCCGCTGCTCATCATGGCAAAATTACAGGAATACGATTACGCCAGCGCCACCTCTATTGCGCTGGTCATGCTGGCGGCGGCGTTCCTGATCCTGTTTGTCAATGCCGTCATCCAGAGCCGCGCATCGAAGATCGTCAGCGGCATTTCGTAAGGAGGGATCGTGATGGATCAAAAATCATCCGGCGGCCCGGTCAAATGGCTGCTTATCGGCATCAGCGTCCTGTTTCTGGCGGTGATGCTAGTGCTCCCGCTGATCTACGTTCTGGCCACAGCGTTCCGGGAAGGCTGGTCCGCCTATGTCAAAGCGGTCACAGGCCCCTACGCCGTCAAAGCCGTTCAGCTGACCTTACAGGCTACGGCCGCGGCACTGGTCATCAATACCATTTTCGGCATTTTCGCCGCATGGTGCATCACCCGCTTTCAGTTCCGGGGCAAGAAGGTGCTCTCCACCTTCATCGACCTGCCGCTGACCGTTTCGCCCATCATTGCGGGCCTGATCTATGTGCTGACCTTCGGGCGGCAGAGTGCGCTTTATCCACTCTTGCAGCGGTACAACATTACCATCATCTATGCCGTGCCCGGCATCGTGCTGGCGACGGTGTTCGTCACCTTTCCGTTTATCTCCCGTGAGATCATCCCGGTGCTGACGGCAGCGGGCACGGAAGAAGAGGAAGCCGCGGCTCTGATGGGTGCAAACGGCTGGACGATCTTCTGGAAGGTGACCTTCCCGCACATCAAATGGGCACTGCTCTACGGCATGGTGCTCTGCACAGCCCGCGCCATGGGCGAGTTCGGCGCAGTGTCGGTGCTGTCCGGCCACCTGCGCGGCAAGACCAATACCATGCCGCTGTACATTGAACTTTTGTATCAGGGCTACGATTTTACCGGTGCTTTCGCCATGTCCTCCATTCTGGTGCTGATGGCGATCCTTGTTCTGATTTTGCGCAGCGTGCTGGAAGTGCTGGGCAGGAAAGACCATGAGGTGTAAACGATGGCAAATGAGACCTATGTGGAGCTGAAAGGCGTCAACAAGAGTTTTGGCGATTTCAAAGCCTCCAAAGATATTTCCTTCGGCATTCAAAAAGGCCGTCTGATCGGCCTGCTGGGGCCTTCCGGCAGCGGCAAGACCACCATCCTGCGGATGCTGGCCGGGCTGGAAACAGCCGACAGCGGCGACATCATCATTGATGGCAAGGTGGTCAACGATGTGCCTGCCAGCCAGCGCGGCATCGGTTTTGTGTTCCAGAACTACGCACTGTTCCGCTATATGACCGTCTGGGATAACATCGCATTCGGCCTGCAGGTGCAGAAGTGGCCCAAGGAGAAGATCCGCTCCCGTGTGGAAGAAATGCTGGAACTGGTGGGGCTTTCCCAGTTTGCAAAGCGTTACCCTAACCAGCTTTCCGGCGGTCAGCGACAGCGCGTCGCCTTTGCGCGGGCACTGGCCCCGAACCCCCAGCTTTTGCTGCTGGACGAGCCCTTTGCCGCCGTGGATGCAAAAGTGCGCAAGGAACTGCGCAGCTGGCTGCGGCAGATGATCTCCACCGTGGGTGTTACCAGTATTTTCGTCACCCACGATCAGGACGAAGCCATTGAAGTGGCCGATGAGATCATCATCACCAATCAGGGCCGCATCGAGCAGATCGGCACACCGGCCGAAATTTACCGCAGCCCGGCAACCCCCTTCGTGGCGCAGTTCATCGGGCAGTCCACGGCAGTGGGACAGTTCCATCATCTCAAGGGCTTTGAGGATGCTGTCCGGGATGTGACGCAGGCCGTCGTCCGCCCGGAATACGTCAGCATCCTGAAAAAAGGCGAATTTGTCCGCTACCCCAACAGCACCGAGCAGGGCACCGTGGTCTCCACGGCCTTCCGCGGCAGTGAGATCGAAATTCAGGTCAGGGTGGGCGAAACCGTTCTGACCGGCAAGCGGCTCATCGAACAGCCCCCGGTGGAAGTCGGTGAGACCGTGGGTGTATTTCTCTATCGTCTGTTTGCATTCGACAGCAGTTCCGCCTATGTGGTGGAAAATGCCTGCCTGAAGAATGCCACTGTGGTTATTTAAGGAGGCGGCAGCTTGAACTTACAGCACAAAACACTCCGCGCCGATGTGCTCATCATCGGCGGCGGAACGGCGGACTGTTATGCGGCCTACACCCTGCGCAGCAGCGGTCTTTCGGTTCTGATCGCAGAAAAGGCCGGTCTTACCCGCAGCGGATGCCTCGCCGCCGGAGTCAACGCCATCAATGCCTACATCAACCCCGGCTACACCCCGCAGGACTATGTAGACTACGCCCGGAAGGACGCCGAAGGCATCGTCCGGGGCGACCTGCTGCTGACCATGGCGGAGGGGCTGAACGAAGCCACCGAAACACTGGAACAGTTTGGCCTGGTATTTCTGAAAAATCCGGACGGCAGCTACGCTGCCCGCGGTGCCCGGAACGTGAAGATCAACGGCGAAAACATCAAACCCCTGCTGGCCAAAGTAGCTCGTCAGCCCAATGTGACGGTGTTGGAACACGTCAATATCACAGACTACATCGTGCAGGATGGCCGGGTCTGCGGTGCACAGGGGTTCAGCGTCCGGGAACCCATCGCTTATACGCTGGAAGCCAATGCGGTGCTCTGCACTACAGGCGGTGCGGCGGGCTTGTACCGTCCCAACAATCCGGGCTTCTCCCGCCACAAGATGTGGTATCCGCCCTTCAATACCGGCGCGGGTTACGCCATGGGCCTGCGGGCCGGAGCGGAAATGACCACCTTTGAAATGCGCTTTGTGGCCCTGCGCTGCAAGGACACCATCGCCCCCACCGGCACCATCGCACAGGGCGTGGGGGCCAAGCAGATCAATGCCAAGGGAGAAAACTACGAGCGCACCTACGGCCTGACCACCAACCAGCGGGTCTACGGCACCACCGCCGAGAACCGTGCCGGACGCGGCCCCTGCACCCTGCACACAAAGGGCATCCCGTCCGAACAGCAGCAGAGCCTGTACAAAGCCTACCTGAACATGGCCCCAGCCCAGACCCTGAAATGGCTGGAAAGCGGCAAAGGCCCCGCAGAGCAGGATGTGGAGATCGAGGGCACCGAGCCTTACATCGTGGGTGGACACACCGCCAGCGGCTACTGGGTGGATACCCACCGGGCCGCTACCCTTCCCGGCCTGTTTGCAGCCGGTGATATGGCAGGCGGCGCGCCGCAGAAATACGTTTCCGGTGCCATGGCCGAAGGAAAGATCGCAGCGGAAAGTGCGGCAGACTTCTGCCGCAGCCACACCCTGCCGGAACTTGCCCCAATAGAGCCAGAGTACGAACATTTCTTTTCCAATCCCAAGCCGCTGTTCACCGCAGACGCGCTGGAAGAAGCCATGCAGAAATTCATGGACGAATATGCAGGCGGCCGGGGCACTTCCTACGAATACAGCGCGGCCCGGCTGGGCATTGCCCGCCAACACATCGAACAGCTGGCAGAGCTTGCACAGCAGCTCCACGCGGACGACATGGACGACCTGCTGCGCATCTACGAGCTGACCGACCGGCTGGAAGTCTGCAAGGCGGTCATTGCCCATCTGGCAGCGCGGCACGAGACCCGCTGGCCGGGCTTTGGCATCGATCAGGATCACCCAAACTCCGACCCTGCCGAGGAAAGCTACGTCAATTCCCGGCTGGTGAACGGCAGGCTGGAGATCCTGCGCCGCCCGCTGGTAAGAGAGGGGGATGTGTATGAGCATTCGCATTGAGCCGGAACGCTGCATCGGCTGCGGACGCTGCACCGAAGCCTGCCCCGGCAATCTGCTGCGGCTGGATGCCGTCCGCAAAATCACGATGCCCCGCCCGCAGGACTGCTGGGGCTGCACCGCCTGCCTGAAGGAATGCCCTGCCGGAGCACTGCACTACTTTCTGGGCGCAGACCTCGGGGGACGCGGCAGCACTCTGACCGTCCGGGAAGAAAACGGCATCGATCACTGGCGCATCACCCGCCCAGACGGTACGGAGATCGTGCTGGACGTGAACAAAAAAGATTCCAACCAATATTAAGGAGGTACGACCTGTGGCAACAAGATCTCATCTGGACGAGCTGGAAGCCGAGGCCATTTACATCATCCGTGAAGTGGCGGCGGAATGCGAAAAGCCCGTCATGCTTTACTCCATCGGCAAGGACAGCTCGGTTATGCTGCATCTGGCCCTGAAAGCCTTTTACCCGGAAAAGCCGCCCTTCCCCTTCCTGCACATCGACACGACATGGAAATTCCACGAGATGATCGAGTTCCGCGACCGCGTTGCAAAAGAGCAGGGCATTCAGATGCTGGTATACACCAACGAAGAAGGCGTAAAGCAGGGTGTGAATCCCTTTAATTACGGTTCCGCCTACACCGATATCATGAAAACGCAGGCCCTGAAACAGGCACTGAATAAATACGGCTTCACCGCTGCTTTTGGCGGTGGACGCCGGGACGAGGAAAAGTCCCGCGCCAAGGAGCGCATCTTCTCCTTCCGCAATACGGCGCAGGCATGGGACCCCAAGAACCAGCGGCCGGAAATGTGGAAGCTCTACAACACCCGCATCAAAAAAGGCGAGAGCATCCGGGTGTTCCCCATCTCCAACTGGACGGAAAAGGACATCTGGCAGTACATCCGCCGGGAGAAGATCGAGATCGTGCCGCTCTACTTCGCCGCAGAACGCCCGGTCATTGAGCGGGACGGCAACCTCATCATGGTGGACGACGACCGCCTGAAGCTGCGTCCCGGCGAGAAGGTCGAGCAGAAGAAGGTGCGGTTCCGCACGCTGGGCTGCTACCCGCTGACCGGTGCGGTGGAATCGGATGCCGACACGCTGGATGAGATCATTGACGAAACACTGGCCGCTGTGGAGTCCGAGCGCACCAGCCGCGTCATCGACCACGAAGAAGCCGGCAGCATGGAACGCCGGAAGAAGGAGGGCTATTTCTAATGAAAGGCTTGCTCAAATTTATCACCTGCGGCAGCGTGGACGATGGCAAATCGACCCTCATCGGTCACATCCTCTACGATGCAAAGCTGCTGTATGCCGATCAGGAAAAGGCGCTGGAACTGGATTCCAAGGTGGGCAGCACCGGCGGTGCCATTGACTATTCGCTGCTTCTGGACGGTCTGATGGCAGAGCGGGAGCAGGGCATCACCATTGATGTGGCCTACCGCTACTTCACCACCGACCACCGCAGCTTTATCGTGGCTGACACCCCGGGCCACGAGGAGTATACCCGCAACATGGCCGTGGGCGCTTCCTTTGCCGACCTTGCGGTGATCCTGGTGGATGCCAGTCAGGGTCTGCTGGTGCAGACCCGTCGCCATGCCCGCATCTGCGCCCTCATGGGCATCCGGCACTTTGTCTTTGCGGTGAACAAGATGGATCTTGTGGGCTACAGCGAAGCCCGCTTCCGCGCCATTGAAGAGGACATTCAAAAACTCTCCGCCGAACTTTCTCTCGGCAATGATGTCGCCATCCCGGTATCTGCCACCGTGGGCGACAATGTGACCACCCATTCCGATAAGATGCCGTGGTACAGCGGCCCGGTGCTGCTGGAACATCTTGAGAATGTGGATGTTTCCGACGTGCGGGAGCAGGGCTTCTACCTTCCGGTGCAGCGGGTCTGCCGCCCGGATCACACCTTCCGCGGCTTTCAGGGCCAGATCGAAGCGGGCACCCTCTCGGTGGGCGACAATGTGCGCACCCTGCCCAGCGGCGAACAGGCCCACATCAAGGCCATCTACATCGGCAACAAGGCCGTGCAGCAGGCACAGCAGGGCGACCCGGTCAATGTCCAGCTGGACAAAGAAGTGGATGTTTCCCGCGGGTGCGTGCTGGAAAACGGCGCGGGCCTGAAGGTAGCCGATACCCTCAAGACCACCCTGCTCTGGATGGACAATGAGCCGCTGACCCCCGGCAAGAATTTCTTTGTGAAGCTGGGCACCAAGCTCATCCCCGGCACCCTGAACAGCATCGAATACGCCATCGACGTGAACACCGGTGAACATAAGGCAGCGGCGATGCGGTCAGTGGCGTCATCGTGGACGGCGGCAGCTTCCGCTGGGATGCGGCCCGCTACCCCGGCCTTGCCGAGTACCAGAAATTCGGACGGTTCGCCTATCTTTCCAAGCTGCGCAACGGCCTGTGGCAGGAGCTGGGCGGATGCCTTGCTCCCATGAACGCCTACCTGAATGTGTTAGGGCTGGAAACGCTGGGGCTGCGGATGGAGCGCATCTGCTCCAACGCTCACGCACTGGCCGCAGCCCTCAGCGGACTGGACGGTGTGACCGTCAACTATCCCACGCTGCCGGATGCACAGGCCTACGACCTTGCACAGCGTCAGTTCGGCGGTAAGGGCGGCGGCATCCTGACCCTGCGGGCGGGCAGCAAGGAGCGGGCCTATGCCCTCATCAACCACCTGAAATACGCCCGCATCGCATCCAACATCGGCGATGTGCGGACGCTGGTGATCCATCCCGCATCCACCATTTATCTGCACAGCACGCCGGAAGCCATGCACGCGGCAGGCGTGTTTGAAGATACCATCCGGGTCAGCGTGGGCATTGAGGCCGCAGCGGACCTGATCGCAGACTTTACCGACGCGATCAAAAGCCTGTGACAAAAAGAGAGCTTGAAGAGAATGAAACAAGGAGGCAAAGAACGATGGCAGTGGATTACAGCACCCTGAAAAAGGGCGGCTTTATGCGCCAGAAACAGAAGAACTGCTTTTTCCTCCGTCTGCGGACGGTGGGCGGGCATCTGAGCGCAGAGCAGCTTGCCAAGATCGCATCCCTGACCGTAAAAAGGAGACAGCCGCCATGAAAAAGAATTCTCTTTGCAAACAAGCCGTGCATACACCGGCGGTCTGTCTGTCGGTTCTGGCGGTTGGCGTGCTGACTGTTTCCATTGCGGAACTCTGTCTCGGACCCCAAAGCTATTCTCTGGCGCAGTTGTGGAATGCGTTTGCACAGCAGAGCGCCACAGACCCGGTCTGGCGTGTGCTGGCCTATGTCCGCATCCCGCGTTTGTTGGCCGGATTGCAGGCAGGAGCTGCTCTGGCGGTGGCCGGTACGCTGCTGCAGGCGGTGCTCAACAATGCCATGGCCAGCCCGAATGTCATCGGCGTGAACTCGGCGCGGGTTTCTTCGCCCTTCTGGCTGCGGCGCTGGTTCCCGAAGCCCTTGGTGCGGCGCAATTCGCTTCCTTTCTGGGGGCGCTGGCCTGTGCCATGCTGGTGTACGGTCTGGCACGGCTGACCGGGCTTTCCCGCACCACGCTGGTCCTTTCCGGACTGGCCGTCAGCGGAATGTTCAGCGCAGGCATCAACATCATCCGTCTGCTCTGGCCGGAAAGTGTTTCCAGCGCACCCAGTTTTCTGGTGGGCGGGTTATCCGGTGTGACCCTGAAAATGCTGCTTTTCGCACTGCCGTATCTTTTTGCCGGTGCGATCCTGGCGTTCTGGATCGACACGGATCTGAATGTGCTGTGCCTTGGAGACGAAACCGCTTCCAGCCTTGGGCTGCATGTGGAAACGATTCGGTTCATCGGCATTCTGGCCGCCGCACTCTTAGCCGGAGCTGCCGTCAGCTTCGCCGGACTGCTCAGCTTTGTAGGGCTGCTGGCACCGCATATCGCCCGGAAGATCGTGGGCAATGACCATCGTGTTTTGCTGCCTGCTTCCGCATTGCTGGGCGCATTCTGCGTGGTTGGCTGTGACCTGCCCGCCCGGCTTCTGTTTGCTCCCTTTGAATTGCCGGTGGGCATTTTGCTTTCACTCATCGGCGGGCCGTTCTTCCTTGGCTTGCTGCTGCGGCACAAAGGAGGGCGTCTCTATGCTTGAGGTTCAGAATGTCTCGGTGGGCTATGACACGCCGGTCTTGCAGAACATTTCTTTTTCTGCCCAGCCGGGAAAGATCACGGCCCTTATCGGCCCCAACGGCTGCGGAAAAACCACGCTGCTCAAAGCAATGGCAAGGCAGCAGCCGCTGCTTGCAGGCAAAATTCAGCTGGACGGCCGCAGCCTGCAAAGCTATGAACGCAAAGAGCTGGCGCGACATCTGGCCTTTATGCCGCAGGTGCGCACCATTCCGGAGATCAACGTACAAGGTCTTGTGGAGCATGGCCGGTTCCCGCACCTTGGCTTCTCCCGGCGGCTGACCGCAGCCGACCGTGAAATCGTAACTCTTGCCATGGAGCAGGCAGGCGTTACGCAATGGGCTGACCGTGACCTCCGGGAACTTTCCGGCGGTCAGCGGCAGCGGGTCTATCTGGCCATGGCGCTGGCGCAGGGCGGGCAGACGATCCTGCTGGATGAACCCACCACTTATCTGGATACCGCCGCACAGTTCCAGCTGATGGAGCTTCTGCAGAGCCTTGCGCAGCAGGGCCGGACCGTCGTGATGGTTCTGCACGATCTTGCCCACGCAATGCAGTACAGCGATGCTGTGGGCGTATTCGCAGACGGAAAACTTGCCGCCTTTGCGGAACCCTCCCAACTGTATGAACAGAAAATCTGGGAGGAAGTGTTTCAGATAAAGCTTTGTAAGGCTCCGGATGGGACCTATTACATCAGACCGCTGTAAAGCTTTCCGCTCTTTATCGTATAGGGATTTTTCTAGGGATTTTTCAGGGTGCGTCCGGTGGGCGCACCCTGTTTTTGTTTTGACCTATTTCACTTTGCACCGCAGTTCTTTTTTCGTTGCCCACAGGCTGCACCCTGCAGGCATTCATGTAAATGTTTCTGTGTTCATACTACCAAAGTCTTGTTATTTTTGCAATCGTTTGCTATAATAATTGCAAGAAAGTTGCAACTCGCACAGGGAGGAAAGCCCATGACGATCTATGATATTGCGCGGGAAGCGGGCGTTTCGGCCAGCACGGTGTCCCGTGTTATCAACAACAAGCCGGGTATCAAGGAAAGCACCCGCAAAAAAGTTCAGAAGCTGCTGGACGAATACAACTATACACCGGACGTAGCAGCCCGTGGGCTTGTGATGCAGGCCTCCAAGTTCATCGGCATCCTCATTGAGGATATCCGGGTCTCCCACCACACAGAATCCGCCTATGTCATCGAACAGGAGATGACCCGGCAGGGCTACACCTGCATCACCTTCAGCACCGGAGCCGACAGCAAGCGAAAGGCGCAGTACATCGAAATATTGGAACAGCGCCGGGTGGAAGGAGCCATTTTTATTGGTTCCATGTTCGGCACCGAAGAGGTGCGTCAGAGCGTGGAGCAGCATCTTTCCAACACCCCGGTTGTCATCGTCAACGGGGCATTGGACCTGCCCAACACCTACAGCGTTCTTATTGATGAAGAACGTGGCATCGAGGAATGTGTGGCCCTTCTGATTCAAAAAGGCCGGAAGCAGCTGGCCTATCTGATGGATGTGGACACCCCTGCCAACGAGAAGAAGAACCGGGGTTTCTGCACCGGAATGCTCCGCAGCGGGCTGGAATCGGCAGGGCACTCCATCTATGCGGAAGCGGACGGCATCACCGGTCCCCGTGGTTCGGTGGAGCGGGGCCGCTGCGAGACAGCAGAACTGCTCAGGCAGATGCCGGATGTGGAAGGCATCCTCTGCGCAACGGATATGCTGGCCCTTGGCTGTATGCAGGAATTGAAGGCACATGGCATCGCCGTGCCGGAACAGGTGGCTGTCATTGGTGTGGACAACACGTTATACGGCCAGCTCTGCACCCCGGCGTTGACCACACTGGACAACAAGCTGGGCGAAGTCAGCCTTGCAGCGGCCAATATGCTGCTGGATGTCCTCCAAGATCGTCCTGTAAGTCATAAGCTGATGCTTTTGACCGAGATCATCCAACGGGAAAGTACCTGATATTTTGAATCCCCTATAAAAATCGCTGTTCCCGGAGAGGTCATATTAGACTTCTCCGGGAACTTTTTATGCTTATTTCGGAAATCGATTGCTATTATATTTGCAGTTTCACGCAGAAGTTGGCACACATGCACAAAGTGGAAATGGAATTATTGTCGAATATGCGAATTGAAAATCGGTTTGAAAGCGTGTAATCTATGAATTGCAAGAAATGCAATCGATTGCAAGAAATGTAATCAAGTAAGATCACAGCCAGATAAGGAGAGAACCACCATGATTTACGGCAACATCAACGCCAAAGAGACCGAAGCGGCCTATACCCCCGTCATCCGCAAGGCGCTGGACATCCTGCGCACCACCGACGTCAGCGAGATGCACCACGGCAAATACCCCATCGACGGTGACAAGCTGATCCTTCAGATCAACGAGATCACCACCGGCCCCAAAGAGACCAAGCGCCCGGAAGTTCATCGTCAGTACATCGATGTACAGTATATGGTCCATGGCCATGAGCTGATCGGCTTCTATCCCGACTGCAAGGACGGCGAAGTTCTGGAAGACAACCTCGACAGCAACGATGTGCTCTTCTACAAGGAGCGCAGCGATGTGCATGAGATCATGCTGCCGATGACCGATGGCTGCTATGCCATCTTCTTCCCGGAAGATGTCCACCGCCCCTGCTGCATGATGGATGCACCCGAAGATGTGAAGAAGATCGTGCTGAAAGTCCGTGTGGATTCCCTGTAAGGTGATAATAGGAGGATATGACCATGAGAGTTGCTTATGAAACAATGCTGGCTGAGTTTGAGCGTGTACTGAAAAAATACGGTTTCTCTGCCGACCGTGCCCACGATGCTGCCGAAATTTTTGCACAGAACAGTCTGGCCGGTGTGTTCAGCCACGGCCTGAACCGCTTCCCGGTGGTGGTGGACTACCTGAAAAAAGGCGGCATTGACCCTGCCGCCGAGGCAGAGTGCATGGCCAGCTTTGGCTCTATGGAGCGTTGGGACGGTCATCGCGGCTTTGGCCCCCTGAATGCAAAGCGGGCCATGGACCGCGCCGTGGAACTGGCCAAGCAGAATGGCATTGGTCTGGTGGCGCTGGGCAACAACAATCACTGGATGCGGGGCGGCACCTACGGCTGGCAGGCGGCAGATCAGGGCTGCATCGGCATCTGCTGGTCCAATACCTGCCCGAATATGCCCGCATGGGGTGCCAAGGACAACCACATCGGCAACAACCCGCTGATCCTGGCCGTGCCCCGCTCCAACGGCGAACACATCATGGTGGACTGCGCTCTGAGTCAGTTCAGCTACGGCAAGCTGGAGACTACCCGCCTTGCGGGCAAGCAGCTCCCCGTGGTGGGCGGTTACGACGAGGAGGGGAACCTGACCACCGACCCTGCCGCCATTGAAAAGACCCGCCGGATGATCCCCATTGGCTACTGGAAGGGCAGCGGCCTGTCCATCCTGCTGGATATGATCGCAACCGTCCTCACCAATGCAAACTCTGTGGCAAAGATCGGAACCTTCGGGGATGAGATTGGCCTGACCCAGATCATGATCGCCATCGACCCCACCAAGTTCCAGACCGCCGCTGAGACCGATGCCATCGTGGATGCCATTGCCGCCGATGTAGCTTCCAGCCAGCCGGTGAAGGAAGGTGCAGAGGTGCGCTGCCCCGGCATGGGCGAGCACCGCAGCCGGAAGGAAAACCTTGAACTGGGCGTCCCGGTGGCAGAAGAAAAGTGGAACGAAGTGCTGGCCATGTGATGTCCTGCGCAGGAAAAGGAGAGTCCATGCGGAGTAGACATCATTTACATCCACCCCGATTCCGAGACAATTCCCACGGAAACGCTGGCACTCATCCGGAAACTGGGCAAGCATCCCGGAATCGTCATCAATCCCGGTGTTTCGCTGGAAACCGTG
>OIZX01001095.1_pt1 | contig 15134 bp, 10 predicted proteins | sample 1588621 | NCBI WGS metagenome assembly OIZX01 (sample SAMN03283276) | human gut metagenome | biome: human-associated habitat; material: feces | host: Homo sapiens | place: Peru | collected 2012
AAAATACAATGAAGAATGCAGGCAAAAAGAAATAAGCGTAACTCCATACATCATCGCACAAATACCAAGCTGTATCTGTATTTTGTATAAAACAGCCGATAATCGGTAATATTAGCAAAATCCATAATGAACTAAAGTTTTTGTTTTTGAAATATTTTACAAGATTTCTCCATATAGCAAGGAGAAGAATTATCATCATTCCAAATAATATCCAATAATAGTAGTTTGCATACCAGACTTGAGGATGCATAGATAAGCATTCAGGAATCAATCTTCCTGTTACTTTCCACAATATGGACATAATTATCCAAGAGTGGTCAGAGATATTTAAAAATTCTGAAAAATGGTTTATAGAACCCAAAAATGGTCCAACAAGGCTGTCACTTCCGACAACCAATCCATGATAAAAAGGAGATAATGCTTTGAAAACAATTACTCCTGTAATTATAAAAATAAAAATGTTGAAAAAAATACTCCACGCTTTTTTCATATTTGAATGATAGCATAAATCAATAAAGGATAATTATATTTTGTGAGATAAATGCCGTTATTTTCAACAAACTTGACATCATTTCAAAAATTCATTAAAATCAAACCAAATCACAACAATATTTTGTTTGGATTTATTGGGAATTACAGGAGTTTTAACGTGAAGAAATTTTCATTATTTTTAGCAGTTTGTATTCTTTTATCACAAGCTTCAACGGTGTCTTGCCTTGCTTCTCATAGCAAGTACGTTATTAAAGACACAAATGCTGATTTTATTCAGCCTCCACAAGAAGTGAAAACAATTAAATATCTTGATTTCAGTCATCATAATTTCATAACCTACGAGTGCTGTTGATTTCCAATCTAAAAAGCCAACGAGTGTTGCTCTCGTTGACTTACCTGTAAATGGATTGATAACTTGGAAATTTAGAACGTGTCCGTCAGCAATGATTATATCTCCTACCTCTATTTTAGAAATATCTCTTTCAATATATGGTTCAACTTTATCGTGATATGCTTTCATACCTTCTCTTTTTATAACCCATTCAGCATAATTATTTTTTCTAAAGTTTTCAGCATAACGTTTGAAAGTTAAATCACAAGGTAGATTTTCGTATCCTTGTTTTCTCAATATTTCTTTTGTGAGTTTAATAGCCTTACCATAATTAAATTTATTTTGATGAAGTAAAAAACGTAGTAAAACATGTTTCATTTCATCGGTTAAAATTGTGTTGTACTCACCTTGCTTATTAAATTTATACTGAGGAACTAAACACTCTGCATTTTCATATCTCTCATAACTTTTCACCCAACGATGAAGTGTGCCGATAGAAATTGTTCCGATAAATTTAAACACTTTAGGTAAGTACATTCCAGAATTATACAAATCCAAAAACATTGAATCAGATTCTTTTTTAGTTGAAAATCTTTTGCGATAATTTAAAAGTGCTTTTACAATATCTAATCTTGCAAGTGAAGTTAGTCTTGCACTTTCTGATACAAAAGTCGTTGGTTGGTAATTTAGAGGTACGAGTGCTGTGGATTTGGTATTACCCTCTCGAAGTTTTTGTTGTATCTCTGGTTCTAAAGAGGAGTAAAGAATCTCGTAAGATGTTCCACCATTAACTTTAACTTCACGAGCAATATATTTACTTTCCGGTTTATTGATTTCTAAACGTAGTGAACGATTTGATTTTAAGCCTTTTGCTTCAGCCACCTTATTTATAGGGACGAACGAGTTAAGAGCGATGCTTGCATCAGCTTTTTTAACGAGTGAGGAGCTGAAAGCTTTGCTTATATTTATATATTCATTTTTATTCATGGTACTGACACATTACATTGCAATCAGAAAAATTGGAACATCAATTCCGACCTTTGTGTCTGTTTTGAATCAATTAAAATTTTCATGTCACAGGAATTTTGAAAAAAATTTTTTCCTAATTTTTCGGCACTCTTTCGGAGCAAAATTTCAAAATGGACTACCCGAAATAATCACACCATTCGTAACGAGTCCTAAATATGCCCTAAAATTAGTAATCACACGGATTTGAAACGTATTGCCCGAAATAATCACACCATCCGTTAGTCCGCAAAATGAGTATTTTGGAGTAGTTTGAATTACGAATGGTAGTATTATTTCCTACCCCTCAAATGCCCTATTTAAGCCAAAAACCCGAAATAATCGCACCATCTGTAATAATCAAAGCACTCAATAAATTACACAATAAAAAAGACCTCGGCGAATGAGGTCTTTTGTTTGTTTAATGGTGCCGAAGGCCGGACTCGAACCGGCACACAGTGTGAGCTGCGTCAGATTTTGAGTCTGATGCGTCTACCAATTTCGCCACTTCGGCTTGGTATTAAAATCTTATAACAACCATAAAAATTTTTCAATATCTTTATCAATTTTTCTTCTATCTTTTTAACAAATCCTCAACAAATTTCTTCTGTTTTCCACAAATAGCCTTGCTTTTTGCCACTTTTGAAATGCCGTTTTCAAGTTCATAAAACAACTGATATCCGTATCTGAATCTATCGGCACGCAAGCCCAATTTTTCCGCTCTTTCGTGGATATAATCCATTATTTTAGGCAGATTTTCGGGTATACTTTTTGAGTATTTATAAATGAAGTTTTCCTCGGTATCGTCGGCAATATTCTCTACTCCCAACTCAACACACTCGTTCAGCCATTCATCAACAGCCTCTTTCGTATCGTTTATAAAAGGCAAAACTATATACTTCGATCTGAACATTGAGCCGCCACGCTTTGCTGCCGCAGCATATTTGCGGATATTTTCCCTGACGGCATCATAAGCATCAACCCTTTTTATCTTCTTATAAAGTTCTCTGTTTCCGCTATCTGGAGAAATAATTACCTCTCCTATTCCGCGCTCTAAAACCTCTTCTACTATCGGCAAAAACTTTATCCCCGATGTCGGAATATAAATCTTTTTTTCACCGTTATCAATGAAAAATCTTATGAAATCTTCAAGTTCATCAAGCATTGCGACATCTCCGCCAAGAAATCTCACAATACCGTCAAATCTCAAAATACCCGTTTCCTGCATATCTTTCAGCAAAGGCATCAATTGATAATGTCTGCGGGTATTGAAATTTTCCTTTGACCTCGCAGTAAAACAATAAAAGCAATTGCAATTACACTTAGTCCAATGAGCAACCGTAATTTCATTAATATATCCGCCGTCATCCCATTCTTTTTCTTTCAAAAAATGGCAATTTTCACAAGCCGAAAACGGGATTTTCCCCTTCTTCGCTTCCTCCTGCAATCTCAGTTTTTCATCTGCAACGGCGCGCCAATTTACCCTTTGTCCCTTGTAATAATGGACAAAAGTCGGCGATCTGTCATCATCGCACGTACAACAATGAATCAACGTATCATACCCGAGATAAATACTTTTCTGTAATTGTTCGCAAAATTTATACTTCATTTTCACCCGCAAATCTGTACAAACCGTTTTCCAAGCCGTGAACCAACTGTGAAAGATAGGTAAATCTACAATATTTCATGCCGTTTTCCGACGCGATTTTTTCAACAAATTCCTCTAATTTAACGGCATTATCGGGAATTTTATCGGGGCAATTCACCAAATAATTGGTTTCAAAATCAATACCGACATTTTTAATTCCCATTGAAACACACAAATCGAGCCATTTTTGAACCTGTTCAAATGTATCATTAACCTTCGGAATAATAATATATTTTGCTTCAAAAACCGCCCCGCCGACCTTTGCAGCCGTAACGTATTTTTGCATATTTTCAACAACTTTTTCAAAACAATCGACTTGTTTTATTTTTTTGTAAGTCTCTCTATCACCTGCATCCAAAGAAATAATCGCCCTTGCAAGTCCTTTAGACAAAAGGTTTTCCAGAACATTGAGAAATTTTATCCCCGATGTCGGAACATAAAAATCTTTCACACCCAAATCCGAGAAAAATTTTATCAAGTCGTCAAACTCCTTGAGCATCGCGACATCTCCGCCAATAAATCTGACTTTGCAATCAGGACTTATGACGGATTTGATATTTTCCAAAACAGGCAACAAATCATAAGGTTTTCTACTGTTAAAATACTCTTTATCCTTTGCCGAATAGCAATAAAAACAATTGCAATTGCAGGCAGTCCAATGAGAAATAGAAATATCCTTTATTGAACAGTCATCATCCCAGTCGTTTTCCTCGTACGAAAAACAATTTTTGCAGGACGGAAACGGTAACATGCCCGATTTTGCGCGATTTTGAGCCTCAACCTTTTCTTTAATCAATTCTTCACCGCTGAAAATTTCACCAAAATAATTACTTCTGAATTTTGGCGCAATGGACTCCGAACCTGCGCAGCAATGGATTATTTCATTATTGGCAAAAAATATATTGTTTTTCAGTTGATGACAAAATTTATACCGCATTTATCGCCGTTTCTCCTTGTCGATTATACGATTTTATCACAATCAAGTCAAAATCTTCTCTTGATAAAATCACAAAAATCCGATATCATTGCTTAAAAGGGATATTTATGGCTGATTTTTGCAAAAAATACATCGTTCCGACTGTAATACTGATAGTTTTCGGCGTTTTATTTTTAACGTGGTATTTGTATTCCCAAAATTTCATCTGCGAAACCGCAATGATTTTTTACCAGCAATATGTATCTTTTAACGAAATTCATTCCCTTTCGGAAATTGTTAAAACCCTTTTTACAAGTATTCAAACAGATACAAGAAATTATCTGCCCGCACTCTATCTGAAGCCGTTTTATCTAATCGGAAAAGAGGCATATAAATCGTATATTCTGGGAATATTTTTTCTTTGTTATCTGCCCGCATTCGCGTTTATTTTGGCATATATCAACAAAAACACAGAAAAATCGACACCGTACATAACGTTGTTTTTGCTTATGTCAACTCCTGTTTTTTGGTACACAACGGCGCTCGGATATCCCGATATTCTTTCTGTCGGACTGTTTGCGGCAGGACTTCTTATCACCTGTAAAAACAAACTCTCTCAAAACATTTCGCCAAAAATTCTATTCGCAATCGCGTTAATATTCTATCTCGCTTTTGTATTTAGAAGATGGCTGATTTTCGTTGTAATTTCATACCTTATTTCGGTCGTAATCTATGAATTTGCTAACGTTGCCGCGGACAAAACAAATCTTTCCATCGAGCAAAAAAAATCGACAATGCTAAACACCTTAAAAAATACGGCGGTAATCGGGGGGATATTTTTCGCCCTCATTGCAATCTGTCAGCACAACGTATTTTTGAATTTCTTTGACGAAAATTACAGAAAGATTTTTGACGGCTACAAAGTCCCCTTAAAACAAAATCTTGATTATCTAATCTCATATTTGAGTTTACCGATTGTTGCTTTAATGTTTTGGGCTGCACATTTTGCGGCAAGAAATCCCCAAAAGTCACAGTTTATGATTTTTTCGCTGATTAACATGCTGACATTTGTTTTTGTTTTCAATGCAACAAATGTAATCTGCGTAGACCACGCGTTGGTTTTCGCATTTTGGCTAACCTGCTTCATAATTGCGGCAATTCAAAATTTACTCTCGACCATTGAAGATAACAAACTCAAGAAAAGAACAATCATCGCGATTGTTTTAATTTTCGGCTTCAACTTTTTATACACGTTTAACGACAAGCCTACCCTTTCAAAAATGCTTGTTTCAAACTGCTTTTTCAAGCCTTATGAACCTCAAAACGAAGATATTTTAAAGGAAATTGAAAGCGATTTGCGAAGCAAACTTGAAGAAAATCCGAAGTTTCAATACAGCATCTGGGCTTTTGAAAACAAGAGTTTCAATCCGCATTTGTTATTTCAAAACGGAGAAGAACACAAGTATTTCTTAGCGGGAATTTTTCCTCCCCTAATCGACACGGAAGCAATTGTCACGGGCAAATGGGGATTTATCGAAATCGTTAACGCTGATGAAATCTATACAACAGAGCCTTTGCAATCATACGGCAGAGCGGAAGATAACAAAATCCTCTTTAAAATCCACGAAATGCTTGCAAATAAAGAAGGCTTCGGGCAAAATTTCACGCGGGAAGAAACACCCTACGAACTTGACAACGAAGAAATTGTCGTAAAATACACAAGGAATAAAAAGGTTACGAAGGAACAATTCGAGGATTTAAAGCAAAAAATAACCGAAATTTACCCTTGGGCAAAAAATTATTACCCCGAATATATGGACGATCTTTGCAAATAAAAAACCTTCAAGATTATTCTTGAAGGTTTTTAATGTTTTGGAATTGGTTTTCTCTCGAAATAACAACCTTACCTGATCGAACAAGTTCTCTGATACCGATTGGTCTGAGAAGTTCAATCAAGGAGCGGATTTGTCTTTCGTCGCCCAATGCCTGCAAAGTATAAGAACGATGCGTTACGTCAATAATTTTCGCGTTGAAAATTTCTGCGATACGCAAAATTTCGGAACGGTGTTCATCTCTCGCGCAAACTTTGCACATAATGAATTCGCGTTCAATACAATCAGCAACGGGCAAATCCATAACCTTAATAGTCGGGATAAGTCTGTTGAGTTGTTTTGTAATTTGTTCGATAACTTTGTCATCACCGTTTGTAACAATGGTTACTCGCGAATAATCCGTATCCAAAGTCGGAGCAACGGTCAAACTCTCAATGTTGTAACCGCGGCCGCTGAATAAGTCGCTTATTCTCGAAAGTACACCTGCTTCGTTTCTTACCAAAACTGAAATTGTATGTATCATGATTAATTACCTTTACTCTTCAACGGGGGAGTCATTCGACATAAGAACATTGCTAAGAGGTTCACCTGCCAATACCCACGGATATACCATTTCAAAAGGTTCTACTCTGAAATCGATAAGCGTCGGTCTTCTCGCCTCAATCGCTTTTTTAAGAGTAGGAATTACATCTTCTTCCTTATCGACCATAAAGCCTAATGCGCCATACGCTTCAGCCAATTTTACATAATCGGGAGAAGAAATTTTAGTTTGCGAATAATGTTTGTGGAAAATTCGCTCTTGCCATTGACGAACCATGCCGAGCCAACCGTTGTTGATAATCGCAACGATTACAGGGATATTGTAATCTACGCATGTAGCAAGTTCTTGAATATTCATCTGAATACTGCCGTCACCCGCAACGTTAATTACAACATGATCTTTTTTAGCAACACTTGCACCCATTGCAGCAGGGAAGCCGAAGCCCATAGTACCCAAGCCGCCAGAAGTTATCAACTGTCTCGGGCGTTTGAAATTGTACAATTGAGCCGTCCACATTTGGTGCTGACCGACTTCCGTACAAATAATCGCGTCCATATTTCTCGTAACGTGATTGATATCATGAATAACATCAACAGGGTTCAACAAGCCCGTATCAGCCGACTTCGGAGGTTCAAGTTTCTTTCTTTCCTGAATTTCCAAGAACCATTTGTCTTTTGCTTCGATATTGATGTCATACTTTTGTTCTTCAAATTCATTCAACATCGCCGAAATAACGCTCTTTGCGTCACCAACGATAGGAATATCAACTCTTACGTTCTTTGAAATTGAACAAGGGTCGATATCAATATGAATAATTTGCGCATCAGGCGCGAATTTTTTAACATTACCCGTGATTCTGTCGCTAAATCTGACACCGATTGCACAAAGAACGTCGCAATCGTTAACGGAATGGTTTGCAACATATTCACCGTGCATACCCATCATACCCAATGATAACGGATTATCTTTCGGGAATGTTCCGATACCCATCAAGGTATTCGTTACGGGAACATGAAGGTCGTTTGCGAGTTTTTCGAGTTCTTTATGTGCATTTGAATGAACAATACCGCCACCTGCAATGATGACAGGCTTTTTAGCATTGCACAAAAGTTGTAATGCTCTCGAAATTTGTTTCGGGTGACCGTCGTAAGTCGGATTGTATCCCGGAAGTTTAACCTTTTCGGGCCATTCAAATTCCGCTTTTGAAGTCAAAATGTTTTTCGGCAAGTCGATTACGACAGGACCGGGTTTTCCTGTTGTCGCAATGTAAAATGCTTCTTTGATAATATGAGGCAATTGTCTTACGTCTTTAACCAAATAATTGTGCTTACAGCAAGAACGGGTGATACCGACGATATCAGCCTCTTGGAACGCATCGTTTCCGATTAAGTTCAAACTTACCTGACCTGTAAATACAACTATCGGATAGCCGTCATAATAAGCGTTTGCAATACCTGTAATGGCATTACAAGCCCCGGGACCTGAAGTTACAAAAGCAACACCGGGTTTTCCCGACGCTCTTGAATAACCTTCTGCCGCGTGGATTGCCGCTTGTTCGTGACGAACAAGATAGTGTTTGATGTCTTTAAATTCATAAAGTGCATCGTATAAATTTAATATAGATCCTCCGGGATAACCGAAAACTTCGTCAACACCTTCTTTTTTAAGGCATTCGAGAAGTATTCTTGCTCCCGTCATCATATTTGTTTTTTCATCAGTTGTCTGCATGTTATTAACTCCGAATTATAAGTTCGCTTGTTTTCTGAGAGATTCAGCCTTATCTGTTTTTTCCCAAGGAACGTCAATATCCGTACGTCCCATGTGACCGTATGCTGCCAACAATTGGTAGAATTTGCCGCCGTTTTTCTTCGGCAAGTTTCTTAAATCAAATTGATTGATAATCGCATAAGGTCTCAAATCGAAATTCTTGTCGATTAATTGCATAATTTCATCGTCAGAAATTTTTCCCGTACCGAATGTCTCAACCATAATTGAAACAGGTTTCGCAACACCGATAGCAAATCCGAGTTCGATTTCGCACTTGTCGGCAAGTCCTGCCGCAACGATATTTTTTGCAACATATCTTGCAGCATAAGCAGCAGAACGGTCAACCTTTGTAGGATCTTTTCCGCTGAATGCGCCGCCGCCGTGACGAGAATATCCGCCGTATGTGTCGACGATAATTTTTCTGCCCGTAAGACCTGCATCACCTTGCGGTCCGCCGACAACAAATCTGCCTGACGGGTTCACCAAAATCTTGGTGTTTTCGTCAATATTCAATGTGCTGTTTGCAAATACAGGTTTTATAACGAGTTCTATCATATCTTTTCTGATAATTTCCTGAACTTTTTCGTTATCCTCTTCTCCGTTGATAACGGGAGCATGCTGAGTCGAAATAACAACCGTTTCAATTCTTACGGGTTTGTTATCTTCGTATTCGACAGTAACCTGAGACTTACCGTCGGGTCTCAAATAGTTTACAATGCCTTGTTTTCTAACGTCTGCAAGACGTTTTGAAAGTTTGTGAGCAAGGCTGATAGGCAACGGCATAAGTTCGGGAGTTTCGTTGCAAGCAAAGCCGAACATAATACCTTGGTCGCCTGCGCCGATATTTTCGGTTTCGGTCGAGGAAGTATGAGCATGGTCGTCTCTGCTTTCAAGAGCCTTATTTACACCGCCTGCAATATCGGGAGATTGTTCATCAATGCTCGAAAGAACCGCGCAGGTATTTGCATCAAATCCGCCTGACGATTCGCCGATATATCCGATATTTTTAATTGTTTCTCTGACAATGTGCGGAATATCAACATAGCAATCCGCCGTAATTTCACCGCAAACAAGAGCCATGCCCGTTGTTACGGTAGTTTCTGCAGCAACTCTGGCTTGAGGATATTTAACCAAAAAATTATCCAAAATTGCATCGGAAATTTGGTCGCAAACTTTGTCAGGATGTCCTTCCGTGACAGATTCCGATGTAAATAAGTATTTCTTTGAACTCATTATTATTCTTTCCTTTGTTTATCTACTAAAACAGACCCGCCGACTACAATTCCCTTACAGAACGAGTCGTCGAGGTTGATTTAGTTTATTAAAAAATTCGATATTAGCCTCTTAAATTGAGCTTTTTCAAAAGTTCTCTGTAACCTGTAAGATCTTTGTCTTTGAGGTATGCGAGAAGGCTCTTTCTGTGACCAACCATCATAAGCAAACCACGTCTGCCGCCGAAATCTTTCGGATTAGCTTTGAGGTGTTCCGTAAGTTCGTTGATTTTTTCTGTCAAAAGAGCGATTTGAACTTCTGTTGAACCTGTATCTTGTTCTGTTTTACCGAACTTTTTAACGATATCTTTTTTGTTTTTTAAGTTAATCGACATTATTTATTTCCTTTATTGTATTAATAGTCGTGTTGTAGTAATTATGATACTTACTAAAAATATAATTTCAAGCATTTCATGCAAAATACCTAAAAAACCAATGTTTCTGACGAACATGAAGTATTTGTTAAAATCGTTGAATAGTAATTTTTTCGTTGTAAAATGAAAGTACATTTAACGGAGAAATTAAAATGGAAGAAATCAGAGTAAGAATAGCACCGTCACCGAGCGGAAATCTCCACGTCGGAACGGCAAGAACAGCACTTTTTAATTATTTATATGCAAAGAAAACAGGCGGAAAATTCGTTTTAAGAATTGAAGACACCGATGCCGAAAGAACGAGCCAAGAATACATCGACAACATCTTCGACAGTTTGAAAGCATTAGGCTTAAACTGGGATGAAGGTCCTGATGTAGGCGGTCCTTACGGTCCTTATACTCAATCGGAAAGATTTGATATCTACCCGAAATATGCACAAAAATTGTTGGATGCAGGTTTTGCTTACGAATGTTTCTGCACACCCGAAGAACTTGAAGCAGAAAAAGAAGAAGCAACAAAAAATAAACAAGCATACGTTTATTCAAAGAAATGCCAAAACTTAACAGAAGAAGAAAAGGCTAAATTGAGAGCAGAAGGCAGAAAACCCGCAATCCGTTTCTCAATCGAAAAAGCACAAAAAGCATTCCACGATACAAACATGCTTCATTTTGAAGACCTTGTAAAAGGTGATTTGCACCAAGATACAAGCCTTATCGGTGACTTTGTAATCATGAAGTCAAACGGCACTCCGACTTACAACTTCGCAGTTGTTATCGACGATATGCTTATGAAAATCAACACGGTTATCAGAGGTGAAGACCACATTTCCAACACCTTCAAACAAATTTTGATTTACGAAGCATTGGGTGCAGAAGTACCGAAATTCGGTCACTTAGGTATGATTTTGGCACCTGACAGAAGCAAACTTTCAAAACGTCATGGCGCAACGGCAGTCAGCGAATTTGTTGAAAAAGGCTACTTAACCGACGCTCTTATCAACTTCGTAGCACTTCTCGGCTGGTCTCCGTCAGACGGAAACGAAATTAAGACTGTTGACGAAATTGCGGCAGACTTCAGAATTCACGAAGTTTCATCTTCAAACTCAATTTTTGAATACGACAAATTGAACTGGATGAACAGCCAATACATCAAAAAACTTGAACTCAAAGACCTTGCGGAAAGATTGAAGCCCTATCTCAAGCAATATGATTTGAACGAACTTACCGAAGAACAATACCTCAAAATGGTTGAAATCACGAGAGAACCGTTGACGTTGTTATCAGACATCACAAACGACGTGGCATACTTCTTCGGCGAATATCCCGAAGTCGATAAGGAAGTTCAAGAAACGGTTTTGGATACGGAAACTTCTCAAACAGTTTTGAAAGAAGTTTTGAACAGAATTGACGGTTGGGACTTCAACAATCTCCACGAAATTCTTGAAGAATTCAGAGGCTACTTCAAAGAACAAGGCATCAAGCCGAAACTTACAATGTGGGCAATCAGAGCAGCCGTTACAGGCAGAACTCGCGGTGCCGATATGTGCGGCATCCTTGAAATTCTCGGAAAAGACAAAGTCAAAAAGAGAATCCAAAAGGCAGTAAAACAGTAAAGGAAATGACGTTGGCGGTTGAATTTCAAACACCGAAAATATCATTTATTGTCACTTGTTTCAACAAGGCACTCTTCATAAGAGAGTGCCTTTTGAGCATAAAAGAACAGACCTATTTAAACAAAGAAATCGTTGTTGTGAATGATTGTTCGACGGACGAGAGCCAAAATATCGTTGAACAATTCGCAAAAGAAAATCAGGATATAACCGTAAAAATAATCAAAAACAAGAAAAATCTCGGACAACTTGCATCTTTTATCGAAGGTCTGAAAGTTGCAGAGGGTGAATTTGTAACGCTAACTGACGGAGATGACGTGTTATTCACGGATTTTGCCGCAGCACATATAAAAACCCATCTTTCGACAGTTGTAGCAATGACAACGTCAAGACAAATCGAGATTGACGAAAACAACACAATTCACTCTTTAAAATCCGCAGACTGTCCGTTTGTGAAACTTTCTGATTTTAGCGAAAATACTAAATTTTCACCCGAAATGTTTTCGTCGGAATTTGAAAACAAAGATTTTGAAGTGAAATTTTTAGACAATAAAAAACACCCGTTTGCAACTTGGCATTGGTCGCCTTCGACCTCTGCCGTAATAAGAAAATCCGTTTGTGAGTTCTTATTGAATTTAAAAAATCCCGAAAAAATCCAAATTACGGCAGACAAATTCGTTTTTTCGTTCGCACATCTTATTGGTTCAAGCGCAGTTATCGACGCGCCCTTGTACGCTTATCGCAGACACGAAAGCAATTATTCCGAAGCAAATAAAGTTTTGGGAAACAAAAAATATTTAACCGCAAAAACCCAAAAGAATTATATAAAAAACAACCTTTTAATCCGATTTGAGATGTGGAAATTCATCACATCAAACAAAAAAGTTTTTGAAAAACGATTTAATCACGCAGGATATATCGGAATTTTGCATAAAATCATTTTTTCGTTTGATTTATCTACCCTCAAGAGTGCTTTAAAATCATTATGGGTATAATTTTGCCCACAGATTACAAAATTGAGGAACAAATATGCTTCAAGAAGCGACAAAAATGCTTAATTCGGCATTTCATAATACATTTGTAAGAAGATTAAGTTTGTACTTGCACGATTGCGTAAGAGAAGAAGTCAAAAGTTCAACCTTTCGTAATTTAAGACAAGACAAAGACAACAAATGGATTTTTCTTAACGAAGGTCACCTTTTAAACAGCGACCCTAAGGCGAAAAAATCTTCCGCACAAATGACGGAAAGACTTTTTACGGAATTTGACACACCGTTATACTTGGACGGCTCAAGCAGCAATATCACGGAATTGATGATTCAATCCGAAAACGGTCAAAAGGACAAATATCTTATTTACGGTTATCTTTTCCTTGCGGGAAAAAACAGTAAAAGCCGCAAATACAACGAATTTTTGACCCCGTTATTATATATGCCCTGCAAACTCGAAAGAGACGGCTTGAGTATAAAATGTACATTGCAAGACGAAGTTTTGTCCGTCAATACGGGTGCTTTAACTGCACTTATGGCAAAAAGTGATGACGAAGAAGAAACAGAACAAATGCTTGAGGGCATTTTGGACGTAGTTCCGCCTCTGCCGTTGACGGAAGAGGGGCTTCAAATCTTCATAACAACCTTAAAATCACTCATTCCCGACATTGAAGTTAAACTTAACCACGAAGATGACGTGATTGAAGATTCTTCGGGAATTGCATCGGGTTCGGGTACAAGCGAAGATATGACAAGTTCGGATGATGATGAAGATTCCGACCACAAAACAAAAATCAAAACAAAAATCGACAAAGTCGCTATCACAAATCAAAGCGCATTGATTTTGACAAAGCGTCCTGACGTAACGGCAGGTGTTTTGCACGAACTTATGCAGATTGCCGAAATGCCGGGCGGTATTTTCAGAGAAACAGTTTTGAACGTTATCAACGAAGAGTATGCAACTCCGAAAGGAAAAATTCCCGAAAGAATGCTTACGGAACAGGAAGAGAAATTCTGCCCCGTAACTCCGTTGTCTTTGAGCGATTCTCAAGAGGACGTATTGAGAAATCTTGAAACAAATTCCCTTGTAGCGGTTTCAGGCCCCCCGGGAACAGGTAAATCTCAAACCATTGTAAATTTGGTCTGCCACCTCGTTGCAAACGGAAAGACCGTACTTGTTGCCTCCAGAATGGATAAAGCAACCGACGTTATTGCAGACAGATTGAACGCGCTCGGTGCGCCATATTTAGCAATTCGCGCGGGAAGAATGAACTACCAAAGAGAACTTTCGGCAAAATTGCAAAACCTTATCTCAAACAAAATCGACTTGGATACAGGTTTTGAAAGCGCAATGTTGACCTCTGTCGACGATATGCGGGCTTTGCACGCAAAAATAAACGATTGCAAAAGCAAATGCGATAAAATTATTGCACTTGAAGAACAATGGCACGATATTTTGGAAGAAAAGGCTTTAAAACTCGACGAAAAGCCGATATTTGTAACCAAAAAATTGAACGTTAACGAAGTCGACGAAGTAAAAGAATTGCTCGATAAAATTGAAGAGGCAATCGAAAAACCGAGTTTCTTCAACCAATTCTCACTCAAATCGAACTGTTTCAAACTCAGAAAAATCTTGAAACTCGTAGAATTTGAACCCGACTGGGAAAATCTTACTCAAATAAGAAAAGAACTTGTCGGACGAGAACTCGACGCGAAAGCCGCAAAGATTGAAGCCGACATATACAAACTCGGCAACATTACGGAACTTACCGACCAAATTCATAAACTTCAAAAGAAACAAAAGACTTTGGCGATAGATATTTTGAAAAATATCAGACGTGAATCTTTAAAAGGACTTCTTCGCGACAGAGTAAAACGCCAAAGATTGTACGTTCACACAAAAGCGTTGGTCGAAAGAAAGAAAAACCTCCAAAACAGATTGCTTGAAGAAGAAGACTTCAAGCCGCTTTTGGAAGCCTTCCCCTGCCAATGTGTTACGACTTACGCGGTTTCAGGCTCTTTGCCTATGAAACCTGGGCTATTCGACGTCGCAATCATTGATGAAGCTTCTCAATGCGATATCGCAAGTTGTATGCCGATTTTGTTCAGAGCGAAAAAAGCCGTAATTGTAGGTGACGACAAGCAGTTGCCGCACTTATCATTCCTTGAAAACGCAAAAGAACAATCCTTCCTCAGCCAATACGATATCCCCGACAAATATCGTCTTATGTGGCGTTTCAGAACGAACTCGATGTTCGATTTGGCGGGATATTACTGTATGACCCCTGTTTTGCTCGACGAGCATTTCAGAAGTTTGCCCCCGATTATCGACTTTAGCAACAAAGAGTTTTACGGCGG
>OIZX01001096.1_pt1 | contig 15123 bp, 11 predicted proteins | sample 1588621 | NCBI WGS metagenome assembly OIZX01 (sample SAMN03283276) | human gut metagenome | biome: human-associated habitat; material: feces | host: Homo sapiens | place: Peru | collected 2012
TCGTGCGAAACGGCTATCTCGACAGCATTTCCTCCGCCATTATGATCTCGGTGGAGGACAAGGATGCAGCCCGTGCGGAAAAGCTCCAGCGTGAGCTGACCAGCGCCGTGGACGGTGTGCTGCAGACCAGCGAAGCAAAGGCCGCCGTCCTGACGCAGACGCTGACGCAGGACGCGGCGCGGGAGCAGCAGGCCCGGGAGAACAATATTTCCACCGGCAAGGCGGCGCTGGTGAACCGCGTCCTCGCCATCAACCCGTCGCTGAAGTTTGACGCGCTGGCAAAGCTCTCGGTGGAGGAGCTGAAGGACCTTGCGGAAGCGGGCGCGCCCGCTATGCCCATCGGCACGGACAAGGCGATGGATATTGCTGCGGCAGCGTTCGGCAAGGCATCCACCGCGAAGATGGCGTACAGCGAGGTCGATCCCGAGCTGGACGAATCCCCCGCCCACTATGAGGTGGAGATCAGGAGTCAGTCCGGTGAGGAGTTTGAGTACAAGATCGACGCCTACACCGGTGCGATCCTGGAGAGCAAGCGCGAGGCGGCTGACGGAGCGGAGATGCCTATGGTGCAGCCCTCCAAGCCCGCGCCCACCGGCGACATCGGTCACGCCAAGGCGAAGTCCATCGCCCTGAACCACGCAGGTGTGAGCGAGAACAAGGCGTATGACATGGAGATCGAGCTGGACGACGAGGACGGCACGCTCGTCTACGAGGTCGAGTTCAAGTCCGGCGGCATGGAGTACAGCTACGAGATCAACGCCGCCACCGGCGCGATCCTCAAGCACGAGGCGGAACTGGATGACTGACGCAGGAACGGCAGTCACTACGGTGTAGCAAAACAGGAGGCACACGTTTGTGTGCCTCCTGTTTTACCTTTGTCCGCAGATACAGTTTTTGAAATAATTGAAAAAATATTTTATCTCACATTCTTTGTATGACCGCGCCCAGCCAGCGGCACATGGTATCCCCGGCCTGATTGGCGATTGCCAATACGCGGGCATGACTATGCTTTACCGTCTGGATGCCGGTTGCCATATTGGTGATGCAGCTGACAGCCAGCACCTTCATACCCATATAGTTGCAGACCATGGTCTCCGGCACGGTGCTCATGCCGATGGCGTCCGCCCCCATACCGGCAAAGGCGCGGATCTCGGCGGCTGTCTCATAACAGGGCCCCATAAATCCCATATAGACGCCCTCCTGATAGGCGATGCCCATTTCATCGGCAGTCTGCTTGGCAAGGCTTCGCAGCTCCACGCTGTACGGTTCGGTCATGTCCGGGAAACGGGGGCCAAACCGTTCATCGTTGGGACCAATCAACGGATTGGTACCCATCATGTTGATAAAATCGGTGACGAGCATCAGTGTTCCCGGTGCAAAGCTGCGGTTGATGCCGCCGCAGGCGTTGGTCAGCACCACCTGCTCCACGCCCAGCAGCTTCAGAACATAAAAGGGATAACAGACCTCTTTCATGGAGTAGCCCTCGTAAAAGTGAAAGCGGCCCTCCAGCGCATAGACCTCCTTTTCGCCCAGCTTACCCACCAGCAACGCGCCCTTATGCCCCTCTACCGTGGACACAGGAAAATTTGGAATATCCCGGTAGGGGAGTTCTTCTGTTTCCGTAAAATCAGCGGTCAGGCTGCCAAGGCCGGAGCCCAGCACCACGGCGACCTTCGGACGTTTGGTCGTGCGTGAACAAATATATTCCGCGCTTTGCTGTGCTTTTTCATAGAGATGTTCCATGTGCGTCATTCCTTTGCAAACTGAAAATTGTTAGTTTCTCATATATTTCTGATCATTGGCAGGAGAGGTGCAGCAGGTACATGAAGCCCGCTTTGGATATTATATCTGAGATTAGTAAGAAAGTAAACGGCGGTTTTAGAAAAGCAAGCTGAGGCGAATGCACAGCGTTGGGCCTGCACCATTGAGCAGCTTCATAAACACCTCACACAGCCCCGCGAGAGGGCAAAATTTCAACGGCAGTTGCAGTAGCACAATCTCTTTGAAATCGCAAGTACGCGCTGCACATTGCATCCTCTGTTTCCATGCATAATGAAAAATCGCCGCAATGCACATCGTATCGTATCGCTTTGCAGACTATGACCAAATTCGGAAGCAAAGCGACCAAATCCGGAAGGTTCTCCCATTCTTGAGGCTGATTTGCTATTATTGTATTCGTCATCGAGAAGGAAGTTCGCTTGATAAAGACGAGGCATGTCGGCTGTCTCGGTATTTTGGCAGAAGGAGGGCGAAACGGATTGCGCATAGATGAGATCATTTATAAAACATTGATCGCTGGCGATTCATACAGAACATTGCTGAAGGGCTTGTGGGTGACATTTCAGATCTCCCTGCTTTCATTGCTGCTTGGAACGCTCCTCGGAGTTGCTGTCTGCGCCATGCGAAGAAGCAGACTCAGGCTTGTCCGCAGTATCGCCGCAGTGTACATGGCAGTTGTCAGAGGAAGCCCGGTCTTACTGCTTTTGATGCTGATGTATTATGTGGTGTTTGCCGGCAGCAATGTGTCGCCGGTCATGGTGGCCGTTGCGGCATTTTCCCTCCACATGAGTGCCTATACGGCAGCCTGCTTCTATTCCGCCATCAACGCGACGGACGCCATGCAGGTCGAAGCGGCGAGGACTCTCGGATTTTCCAGATGGCAGGCGTTTACCCTGATTACACTGCCGCAGACAGCAAAAATCGCGAAGGAAACCTACCAGTCCACCATCGTTACCCTGATCCAATGGACCAGTGTTGTGGGCTATGTTACCATCACAGATCTGACGAGAGTCATAAACAATATTGGCAGCCGTACGATGCAGCCGCTCTTTATGATCCTGGTGGGACTGCTGCTGTATCTCGGAATGGCCTACCTTAGCTATGGCGCATTTGCCCTTGCGGGCAGACTGTCTGCGTGGAGAAGGAACAGGAGGTTGAGGACGTGAGCATGATCCGGGTAGAAAAATTGTCCAAAGCCTTTGGCTCATTGCAGGTCCTGAAGGATGTGGATCTGACGGTGGAAAAAGGAGAACGGATCGTCATCATCGGTGGCTCTGGCTGCGGCAAGAGCGTTTTCCTGCGCTGTATGGATTTTCTGGAAATACCGGACGAGGGAGCCGTATTCCTCGGAGATGATGAATTGACCACCAATCAAAAGGATCTGAACCGTATCCGGCGCAAAGTAGGGATGGTCTTTCAGGGATTTCACTTATTTTCCCACATGAACGTGCTGGATAATATTACTCTGGCGCCGATCAAGCTGCTGGGGCTGTCACGGGAGGAGGCGGAAAAGAAGGCGGAAGCACTGCTTAAAATGGTGGGTCTGGAGAGCAAGAAATACACGATGCCGGATGTCCTGTCAGGCGGTCAGAAGCAGCGGATCGCCATCGTTCGCTGTCTTGCCATGGAACCGGAGGTCATGCTTTTTGACGAGCCGACTTCGGCGCTGGATCCCACCATGGTCGGCGAGGTGCTTGCGACCTTGCGGCTTCTTGCAAAGCAGGGCATGACAATGGTCATCGTTACCCATGAAATGGAGTTTGCGAAAGAGATCGCCAGCAGGATCCTCTACATGGATGAACAGGGAATTTACGAGGAAGGATCACCACAGGAGATTTTTGAAGCTCCAAAAAAGAAGAAAACCAGGGACTTTGTCCACAAGATGAAGTACCTTTCGTGGAGGATCGAAGAGCGCGACTTTGATTTGATGCAGCTTCAGGGCAGCATCCGCAGCTTTGCCAGCCGGTACGGGCTGGACGCGAAAAAAACCAACCGGCTTCAGCTCTGCACGGAGGAGCTGATCTATGAAATGCTGAACTGCAGGCAGGCTGATGACGTTCCGGACATACAGATACAAATTTCCTTTGATGAGCGGGACAAATGCACGATTATCGAATTAAGCAGCAGGGGAAAGAAATACGACCCCTTTGAGGCGGAGTCTGACGACGAGATCCACTTGGGCGTTACGATCCTGAAAAACACCGCAAAGCGGATAGAGTATCGTTTTGACGGTGAAAATAATTGTTTTGAGATCGAATTATAAGGAGGAAAATCAACATGAAAAAAGCGCGTGTACTTGTGGGCCTCATCTTGTGCTTTGCGATGATTTTTGCAATGGCGGGATGCGGCGAAAAGAAGACCCCTGCGGAGGAGGAAAACATTCTATGTGGTATCATGAACTGGCAGGAGCCTAACGATCTGGACATATTCCCCACACCGGCGCTGGGCGAGTGGAAGCAATACAGCAGCCTGACCTCAATGGTCTTGGACCTGAATGCCGGAAATGTTGAATATCTGCTTGTGCCGGCTTCGGTTGCAAGCTATTTGAAAGCGCAGGATGATTCGCTGACCATTGCTCCCGGCGGTGCCGGCGTTCCTACAGAAATACGCATGGCGGTCCGCGCGGAGGATACGGAGCTTCATCAGATTTTGCAGGACGGCATTCAGACACTCCGGGAGGACGGCACGCTGGACGATCTGATCGATACTTATATAACCAATATTTCGACAAGCGGTTCTGAAAGCAGCTTGCAGGGAGATAAAGAGAATGCCTACGTGGTGGGCGTAACGGGTGATCTGCCCCCGCTGGATTATGTGGCCGCAGATGGCGTGCCCGCCGGTTTTAATGTGGCGCTGATGAATGCGATCTCAGATAAAATGGGTGCTGCATTTACCTTTGTGCAGGTCGAAGCGGACGCCAGATTGTCTGCCTTGAGCAGCGGGAAAATTGATGTGATCTTTTGGTACGGCAATGTGCAGGGCTATACCTCCGAGAGAGATGAACTTCTGATCACAGATGAATATTACGAGGATAATGTTTACTATGTAACGAAATCCTTCGATATGAACAGGATTTTGGAAGCAATGAAGGCTCAGTGAGAATAGGAATAAGAAGAAATGCGTAAGATTATTGTTTTGCTTTTATCGGCGGCCCTGCTTGTTTCCTGTGCGGCGGGCTGTTCTTCGGAGAGAAAAAGTCCTGTAGAAGGGAGGAAAGTGGCGTATATCATGTATATGTCTTCCTCGCCCATCTTTGAAATGTGGTCGGAAGCCTTTAAGGAAACGGCGGAAGCCTTTGGCATGACGGCGGATACTTTCTTCTGTGACGACAGCGACGAGGCGTGGAGAAACAGGATCCAGCAGTGTGCGCAGGACGGCTATGACGGACTTTTGGTGTCTCACGGCGGAGTGGATTATGCATGGGAATTTCTTTCGGGTATTACAGCGGCTTATCCGGATCTGAAAATAGCGACCTTTGACACCTCTTTCCGTGATAAAAACGGTGATACACAAAAGATCGATGGCGTGGTTCAGCTGTTCCAAAGGGATTCTGGGCTTGCGGCGGCTCTGGTGGAGGAGCTTCTGCGTATGTACCCCGATAAGGCGGAAAAGGAAGGGCCGGTCAATATTCTGCAGGTGCAGGAGGAAAACTATATTATTGCCTTTGATCGTCGTCAGGTCGGCTATGAGCTGTACGAGACAGTGGGAAAGATCAAGACGCTGGAGCAAATAGCGCCGGAGGATCATCTGAACCCTGTATCCTCGATGCAGGAAGTCGCGGAAAGAACCATCCGTCAGTACGAAGAAGGTGAGATAGATGCTATTTGGTGCTGCTATGACGCCTATGCTCAGGGTGTATATCAGGCGCTGAGAGAATTGGACAGCGACATTCCAATGGTATCCGTGGATATTTGTGACGAGGATATACAGTTCATGGCAGAGGGGCTGAACTGGAAGGCCTGCGCCACCACCAACTGGACACTGAACGGAGAATTTGCCTGCAGAGTTCTGGCATTGGAGATGGCCGGACAGTATGATGATATTGAGGCGGCTTCCTGCTACTACAAAAGCCTCGGGATGTGGATGGAGATCCCGTCCGTGGTGATAACGCAGGAACAGATCATGTCCGGGCAAGACATCACAATAAAGAATCTTTCTGCCGTAGCGGATGCGTCTTATACGGATAAGAGCTGGATGCCGTCCTGTGACTGGATGACGGCTGCCCTCGGAAGCTGACCGCAGAGATCACTTTAGAGTCAGGTTATAGCCCAGGTGGTGTAAGCCGATCCAAGCATAGAGGAGCGAGCGGATATTCTGTCCGCTCCTCTAAAATGCAGGGAGGGGATGTTCCACGCTGTGCACGTATAAAGCAGACACTCGCTTTGAGTGTCTGCTTTTATCTTATCAGGTGCGCTGCTTCATCGGGAAGGCCGCGCAGCTTCTCACTGAGCCGGCTGCCGCAGGAACAGGACGCCCAGCGTGCCCGGGCCGCAGTGAGAGGACACGGTGCAGCCCGCCTGGGTGATGAACACCTCCTTGAAGGGCGCAAGCTCCCGCACCAGCTCCGTCAGCTCCCGCAGGGTGTCCTCTGATACCTCGCCGGAATGGGTGATAAAGGCATGGTCCTCCACCACTGTTTTACCCGCCAGCCGTTCGGTGATATACTGGCGGTACACTTTCCCCATAGCGCCCCGGTACTTCTTGCACACCACCAGCTTTCCCTCCCGCATTTCCAGGCAGGGCTTCAGCTTCAGCACATTGGCGCCAAGGGCCGCCACACCGCTGCACCGGCCGCCCTTCCACATATATTCCAGTGTATCCAGCACAAAGCTGGTGTCGCCACAGGATGCCAGGCCGCGCAATTCCTCGGCGACGTCCGCGGCGTCCATGCCGCTATCTCTGAGCTTTGCCCCCTGAAGCGCCAGCAGTCCGCCGCCGGTGGAGAGCTGGCGGCTGTCCACCACACAGACCCGCCCCTGTTCCGCCAGCTCCTGCGCCGCCAGCAACGCATTCTGGCAGGTGCAGGACAGCTCCGAGCTGATGTCGATGTGGACGATGTCGTATCCCTCCTCCAAGATCGGCAAGAAAAAGCTCTTGAATTCCTCCGGGCTGACGGCGGCGGTCTTGGGCAGCGTGCCGTTACGGCGGTAGTCGGCGTACAGATCCGCCGAGGTGTACTGCCCGTCATCGGCGAAAACCCTCTCCCCGCTCTGGATGGTCAGCGGCACGGTGCGGATCTGGAAACGCTCCAGAAGCTGGGGCGTCAGGTCGCAGGTGCTGTCATAGGTGATGCAGACAGGTCTGGGCATAAGGGGTATTCCTCCTATTTGTTATGTATGGTACAGGAACAGTATACAGGAGAAACCTCAACACAAGCTCAAAAAGTCTCGATTTTTGAGAGCTGATATGATAAAATCAAGAAAAACACGAAGGAGGGCTGCTATGTTTCGGATTTTGGTGGCTGAGGATGACGACAGCGCCCGGTTTCTGATGTGCGAAGTGCTGCGGAGGGCTGGGTATGATCCCTGTCCCGCCCGGGATGGCCTGGAGGCGCTGGAGGTAATGGAGCACTACCAGTGCGACCTGGCGGTGGTGGACATCACCATGCCGCGGATGGACGGCATCACCTTCACCCAGACGCTGCGGGAGGGGAACTGCGACCTGCCGGTGCTGATGGTGACGGCCCGTGTGACCCAGGACGACAAGCGCCGGGGTTTCCGGGCGGGAACGGATGACTATATGGTCAAGCCGGTGGACGAGGAGGAGATGCTCTGGCGCATCGAGGCCCTGCTGCGGCGATATTGCAGCCGTGCAGATCGGCGGCTGACCGTCGGCTCTACCGTCCTGGACCGCGGTTCTCTGCAGGTCATCACCCCACAGAGCACATGGCAGCTCACCGCCAAGGAGTTCCTGCTGCTGTATAAGCTGTTGTCCTATCCCCGGACACTTTTTACCAAGCGGCAGCTCATCGACGATATATGGGATCTGGACAGTGAAGTGGATGAACACACCGTGGAGGTCTACATCTCCCGTCTGCGGGATAAATTCCGGGATGATCCGGATTTCGAGCTGCGGACCATCCGCGGCTTCGGCTATATGGGAATACCCCGGGAGGACGGAAATGCGGAAAACTGACGTAAAGAAAGAGAAGCCGCCTGTCCGTTTGCTGGGCACGATGTTCCTTCTGGTGCTGGGACTGGTGGCGGTGTACGTTGTATTGGCTTTGGGTATATTTGCCCTGGTACAGAAGCTGGTGCATCTGGATGAAACGAACTATACGCTGCTGTGGCCCATCCTTATCCTGTCGGTCAGTGCCATTTTGGGCGTTCTGTTGGCCGTGTTCATTTTCCGGGGGTATCTGGCGCCGCTGTCGCGGCTGATGCAGGCTACGCAGTCGGTGGCCGCCGGCGATTACTCCGTGCGGGTAGAAATGCGGGGTGCTCGGGGCGAGGTGGCGGAGTACATCCGCAGCTTCAACAAGATGGCGGAGGAGCTGTCCAGCGTGGCGCTGCTGCGGATGGACTTTGTGAACACCTTCTCCCACGAATTCAAAACGCCCCTTATCTCCATCCGAGGGTTTGCCAAGCTGCTGCAGAACGATGACCTGACGCCCCAGCAGCGGCAGACCTACACGGACACGGTCGTACAGCAGTCTGAAAGGCTCGCTGCCATGAGCACCCACATTCTGGAGCTGGCGCAGTATGAAAACACAGAGATCGTGTCCGGCAAGGCCGTATACAGCCTGGATGAACAGCTGCGCCGGTGCGTCCGCCAGCAGGAGAGGGACTGGCTGAAAAAGGGGCTGACGGTGGAGGGTGATCTGGACCGGGTGGATTACTACGGCAATGAGGAACTGGCAGAACACATCTGGTCTAATCTTCTCTCCAACGCCATCCGGTTCACGCCTGCCGGCGGGCAGATTACCATAGTTCTGCGCCAGGGCGAGGGAGAAGTCACCGTGTCCGTATCCGATACCGGTATCGGCATGGACGAGGATACCCAGCAGCACATCTTCGACAAATTCTACCGCGCCGCACCTTATTCGGATATCCGGGGCAACGGTCTGGGTCTGTCCATCGTCCGCCGGGCGGTGGCGCTGTGCGGCGGGCAGATCGCGGTATTCTCCCGCCCCGGGAAGGGCTCGACCTTTACCGTGACGCTGCCTGCGGCGCAGGAATGATCCTCCGGGGTATGGCGCGATCGCACGGCACGGTTTTATGGATCTTAAACATAAGAACCCCTGCTTTCAAGTGACGGAAGCAGGGGTTCTTATGCAATTTTGGAAGCAGTGAACCTGCTAAAAAGTCAAGCCCAAATTAAAAGAAAAGTTATAGGCAGGAAAAGAGCATAGCAAAACAGAGGCGGCAAAACGGAACGCTTGGCCGCCTCAAACAAAGTATTGGAAATCTCAGCTTAGGGATGGATGATTATTGTGCGCTTAATCAAATTTATCTTGCCGCCAGAGCTTCAACCCCCGTCAAGCACGTTGACTCCGTTGACAAGATTTATTATTATAAAGCAAGAGATATAAATACGCGCTTGCAGAATACTGCGCAGAGAATTTAATAAGGAGATAGACATTATGGAAAACTACAAATTCTCAACATTGGAGTACAAGCGTCCCGACCTGGAAGCGCGCCGCGCCCAGTTGGCCCAGTGGAAGGACGCTGTGGAGCACGCGGAGAGCTACGACGCGCTGCGTGCGCTGCTCTTCGAGATGGACCGCGCCGCCTGTGAGCTGTTCACCCAGTACGCCATCGCCCACATACGCCATACCCTGGACACCCGCGACGCCTTCTATGAAGCGGAGATCCACTACCTGCAGGACACCCTGCCCACCCTGGGCGCTGCCGAGGTAGCGCTCAGCGAGGCCATTGCCGCCAGCCCCTTCCGCCCCGACATTGAGCGGGAGCTCGGCAAGCAGTATTTCGTCTCCATCGACCTGCAGAAGAAGCAGTTCTGCGAGGCCAATATCCCCCTGCGCCAGCAGGAGGCCCGCCTGACCAACGAGTATCAGAAGATCATGGCCACCGCCGAGATCCCCTTCGACGGCAAGACGCTGAATCTCTACGGCGTACAGAAGTATTTTGAGCACCCAGACCGCACCGTCCGCGCCGCTGCTGTCAAGGCGTACTCCAAGTTCTACGAGAGCAACGAGCCCCGTTTGGAGGAGATATGGGATGAGCTGATCCGTATCCGCAATCAGATGGGCAAAAACCTGGGCTTTGAGAACTACATCCCCCTGGGCTATCTGGAGCAGGGCCGCACGGATTATGGTGAAAAGGAGATCGCCTCCTTCCGCGAACAGGTCCGCACCTTCCTTGTGCCGCTGTGCCAGAAGCTCTACGATGCGCAGGCAAAGCGCCTTAGCCTCGACCATGTCATGTGGCACGATGAGAAGATGGTGTTCCCGGACGGCAACGCTGAGCCTGCGGGCGACGATGCCTTCATGGTCAAAACCGCTCAGAAGATGTACCACGAAATCAGCCCGGAAACCGGCGAGTTCATCGACTTTATGATCGACCACCAGCTGATGGATCTGCAGAACAAGCCGGGCAAGGCGTCCACGGGCTATATGACCTACCTGCCCAGCCTGAAAGCCCCCTTCGTGTTCTCCTGCTTCAACCACACCATCTTTGATATGCAGGTACTGACCCATGAGCTGGGCCATGCTTTCGCGGGCTATATGGCCATGCGCAGCCAGCCCATCTCCGACTATTACAGCGAGTCCACCGACATCGCGGAGATTCACTCCATGTCCATGGAGCAGTTTGCCTACCCCTATGCAGAGTGGTTCTTCGGTGATCAGGCGGACAAGTTCCGCTTCGCCCATTTACAGGAGGCGCTGACCTTCGTCCCCTTCGGCGTGGCCGTGGACGAGTTCCAGCACATCTGCTACGCCCACCCTGAGCTGACGCCCAAGGAGCGGACGCACCAGTGGCGTCTGCTGGAGGAAAAGTATATGCCCTGGCGCAGGTACAATAATGATGCCTTCATGGAGCGCGGCGGCTACTGGTATCACAAGCTGCACATCTACCTCTATCCCTTCTACTACATCAACTATACCCTCACCACCATGGGCGCGATGGAATTCAAGAAGAAGTACGCCGAGAACAAGCAGGCGACGTGGCAGGACTATCTCAACCTCTGCAAGACCGGCGGCAGCCGCAGCTACCTGGAAACGCTGCGCTATGCAGATCTGTCAGATCCCTTTGAGGCCGGTTCCGTTGAACGCGCCTGTGGATATGCTGCAAAAATCCTGCTTGAACAGATCGCAGAGCAGAATGTGGCTGAAGGAACTCATCAAGCATAGGAGGGCCAGCACATGAGCGCAGTCAACAACCATCCGGCGTGGCACGTCCGGCCACTGACGGAAACGGACATCGAAGCCTATCTGGACATCTACCTCAACTCTTACCCGGCATATAAATCGCTGGACGCCGAGTGCCGCCAGCACTATCGGGAAAAGCACCAACTGGAGCTGCGGGAGGATCGGCAGGTGCAGACGGTAGGACTTTTTGAGGACGACGTACTGATCGCCACCATGAAGCTGATCCTGTTCTCCATGAACTTCTTCGGCAAAATGCAGCCCGCCTGCGGCCTGATGGCGCTGGAGGTACATCCGCTGCACAAGAAGAAGGGCGCGGCGCTGTTCATGGTGCGGTACTTTGAGGACTACGCCCGGCGGAACGGCGCGCTGCTGACGCTCCTGCTGCCGTTCCAGATCAGCTTTTACCGGCGGATGGGCTATGGCTTCGCGGGGAAGCTCTACGAATACCACCTGCCCACGGCGGTACTGCCCAAGGTGAACGCCGAGGCGCGGCAGCATCTGCGTCTGATGCAGCCGGAGGACTTCGGTGAAGTCCTTGCCTGCCACAGCCGCTTCGCGGCGAAAAACCACGGCATGGTGGAAAAATTTGAGGAAGAGCTTCGGGCCGCTCGTGATGATGTGCAGGTGCGGCGCATCGGTTACTATACCAGCGATCAACTAAGGGGCTACACCGCCTACCGCTTTGAAAGCGCCAGCGACAGCAACTATACGCAAAACCGTCTGAGCGTGGAGGAGCTGGTCTATGAGGACGGCGCTGTCCTGCGGGCGCTGCTGGGCGCGCTGAAGCTGCAGGAGGACCTGGCCCAGACGGTGATTCTCCGCACCGGCGAGGAGGACTTCCACCACCTTCTGGACGATCCGCAGGATGTGTCAAAGAACTACATTGACTACGGCTTTTTGCAGACCAACGTCTCTGCTGTCGGCACGATGTTCAAGCTGGTGGACGGCGAGACCTTCGTGGGAAAGACCGCTTACCGCCCCTTCCCCGCCGGCGATCTGACCGCGGCGTTCCGCTTCCGGGACGAAATGACAGGCTGTGAAAAGCAGCTGCGCATCGCCTTTGCGGATGGCCGATGGGCTGTGGCCGCGGCAGGCAGCACAGCGAATGTGACCGTCACCTGCCGCCAGGGGGATCTGGCGTCGCTGCTGATGGGCTCGTGTGAGCTGGAGGCCATGCTGCGGCTGGGTGCGGTCACTGTCGATGACAACGCAAAGGCCCAGGAGCTGGCCCACCTGCTCCACTGCGGCCAGAGGCCGTGGCTGAACTCGGATTATTGATCCGCCGCCCGATTTTCGTTACATAGATGAACAGCGCCGCGAGTTCCCACACCGAAAAAACAGGGCGTTCCCGCTGACCGCCGGAACGCCCTGTTTTTGTATTTTGAAATAGCCCAACCGCTTACCGGCAGTTCCTGCACTGGCCGCATTGACAGTTCGATTTGAAACCGCTACAATACTTGCGAAACGGAATTACTTGCTTGCGATTCGGAGGCGCGCCATGAACCGCGATTTAACACGAGGCCCTGTCACCAAGTCCATGCTGCTGTTTGCCATCCCCATGATCTTGGGAGATCTGCTTCAGCAGTGCTATAACATTGCCGACACGCTGATCGTCGGGCAATTTCTCGGACGGGATGCCCTTGCGGCGGTGGGCTCTTCTTTTACGCTGATGACATTTCTCACTTCCATTATCCTGGGTCTATGTATGGGAAGCGGTGCTCTGTTTTCCATACGGTTCGGGCAGCGGGATGAAACGGCTCTGCGCGGGGATCTCTGCGCATCCTTCTTTTTTATTGCATTCGTTACCGCTCTATTGAACATTCTGGCCTTTGTCTGTCTGGACGCGCTTCGCACTTTTCTTCGCGTCCCTACCGAGGTCTGGGGCGATATGCGCGAATACCTGTTTGTGATCTTCATGGGTATCCCCGCCGTTTTTCTATATAACTACTTTGCCTCTTTCCTGCGGGCGATCGGCAATTCCGTCATCCCACTGGCGTTTTTGGCCGTTTCCGCTGTGCTGAACATCGCCCTCGATCTCTGGTTTGTGATCGGTCTAAATAGAGGCGTTGCCGGCGCGGCGGAGGCAACGGTGATCGCCCAGTATCTTTCGGGCGTCGGCATCGCCGTCTATACGCTTATGCGCTTCCCGCAGGTGCGCTCCATATGGAAGCTCCGCCGCCTGCGGAGAGATCGCATCCGCGGGATCATTTCCTTCTCCACGCTGACCTGCGTGCAGCAATCGGTCATGAACCTCGGTATCCTTATGGTGCAGGGACTGGTCAACAGCTTTGGCCCCATTGTCATGGCCGCCTTTGCCGCCGCTGTGAAAATCGACGCCTTTGCCTATATGCCGGTGCAGGACTTCGGCAACGCCTTTTCCACCTTTATCGCGCAGAATTACGGCGCAAAAGAGAGCGCGCGGATACGCGCGGGGCTGAAAAGCGCCGTGTGCATTTCCATGGCCTTCTGCGTGGTCATATCCGCCCTCGTCTTCGTGTTTGCAAGACCTCTTATGGCAATTTTTGTGGACGCCGGAGAAACCGAGGTCATTCTGGAGGGCGTGCGGTATCTTCGTATAGAGGGCGCATTTTACTGCGGCATCGGCTGCCTATTCCTGCTCTACGGCTTGTACCGTGCGCTTGGAAAGCCGGGCATGAGCGTTGTTCTGACGGTCATCTCATTAGGCACACGTGTCGCGCTGGCCTATCTGCTGTCCGCCATCCCCGCCATCGGCGTCACCGGTATTTGGTGGTCTGTCCCGATCGGCTGGGGTCTGGCGGATTTAGTCGGACTGCTTTATTATAAGACAAAAAAGCAGGCGCTGCTGTTTTGAACCTCGGTTGAGGTCGACCTGCCATATTTGATTTATAAAGGACGGACGGTAGGCTGGTCGGCGGCTGACCCCGTCAGCCGTGCTGCCGGTTGTGGTCACGCGGCGGAGGCTCATTGAGAATATGCTTAACAAAATCTGCATAGCCAAAACGCGAAAACCGTGCTATACTGTACGCGAAATTGGGAATGCAGTCGATTTTAGGAGGTGATCCCCGTGACAGAAACCGGTTTCCATCTGAAACACCATCTGACGTCCTTCCAGATCATGATCCTCGGCTTTGCCGGCGTGATCCTGCTGGGCGCGCTGGTGCTGATGCTGCCTGTCTCGGCGGCAGGGCAGGTGTGGACGCCGTTTCACGAGGCGTTGTTTACCTCCACCTCCGCCGTCTGCGTGACGGGACTGGTGGTGCAGGACACCGGCAGCTACTGGTCCGGCTTCGGGCAGACCGTCATCCTGCTGCTGATCCAGATCGGCGGCTTAGGCGTTATCACGGCGGCTGTAACGTTTTTGATGCTCTCCGGCAAGAACATCTCGCTGAAGGAGCGCAGTGCCATGCAGGACGCCATCTCCGCTCCGGCGGTGGGCGGCATCGTGCGCCTGACACGCTTTGTCCTGAAGGGAACATTCCTCGTGGAGCTGGTCGGGGCTCTTGCGCTGCTGCCGGCATTCTGCCGGGACTACGGACTGCGGGGCGTGTGGTTGGCAGTATTCCACTCCGTTTCCGCCTTCTGCAACGCGGGGTTTGACATTCTGGGGCGGGCAAATGCGCTCTACCCTTCCCTGACGGCGTACCTGGCCGACCCGCTGGTCAACATCGTTATCATGCTGCTGATCGTCGTGGGCGGCATCGGTTTTCTGACGTGGGATGACGTCTGCACCCACCGGCTGCACCTGCGGCGGTACCGGATGCAGAGCAAGGTCATTCTGAGCGCAACCGTCATCCTGATCGCGCTTCCGGCATTGCTCTTCTTCCTGACAGACTTTGCAGAGCTTCCCGCGGGACAGCGCGTTCTGGCGGCGCTCTTTCAGGCGGTCACACCGCGAACGGCGGGCTACAACACCGCAGACCTGACAAAAATGAGCGACACCTCACAGGCGGTCACGATTTTGCTGATGCTGACCGGCGGCGCGCCCGGCTCCACGGCGGGCGGCATGAAGGTCACGACGCTGGCTGTGCTGG
>OIZX01001102.1_pt1 | contig 15010 bp, 17 predicted proteins | sample 1588621 | NCBI WGS metagenome assembly OIZX01 (sample SAMN03283276) | human gut metagenome | biome: human-associated habitat; material: feces | host: Homo sapiens | place: Peru | collected 2012
TGATATCACGTAACCCTTTCACATTTTTCCAATCAATTTCAGGATGAGTTGTAAGGAGTTCTCCTCTAGTAACCTTATCAAGTCCCTTTAAACTTTCTCCTATAGCAATAAATTGCATACATATGGAATCAAGAATTGCTACACCAGTAGAAGACATCAGAAAATCATCGCCACAATGATAAGGTTGTGAACGCTCTTCTATATGCTCAATAGAAATATGTACTCTATTAAGTATATCCAATGCTACATATTTATCGTATTGCATAGATTCCATCCCGTTCAATTCTTGATTTAAAGAAAGGATTCATGTTTTTGTGAATACGCACTACATCAACTGAGCACTTGAACAAGCCCTCTAAAAACTCTTTCAAGTCGGCCAATAAAAATGGATTAGGAGTTTCTGTTTCTACACAAACATCCAAATCGCTTTGCTCTGTTTGCTCATTTCGTGATACGGAACCAAAAATGCGCAAGGTCTTGATTCCAAAATCTTTAGTAATCTTGGAACTATTTTGCCTAATTATTGCTATATAATCTTGAACTGTTCTCATAACACCTATTTTTAAACAGTGCAAATATAAGAAATTATCTGGTATCTTCCAAACTTTTTGCCATGTTTTTGCAAATTTCCCCACAAAATATCATTTTAAAACTTTGGTACTTTCAAGTATTAATCGTAATTTTGCATCAAATTAAAGTAACCTAAAATAAGGAGGATTACAATATGACTAAAATAATGTCAAACCCAAAAGAACGACAAAACGATAAAGCCCAACGCTTTTTCGAGGATAGCTGTACCGTTCAAGAACCAACAGTTGCCTATCGTCACGATTATGCAACAGAGGCTCATAACGAATCCGAAGAATATCCTTTTATGACATCATGCAATAATGACGAGTTGGCGAATCATGTCTTAGCTCGTGAAGAAGAATATGCAAGAACAGGCAACGCTGTTGACTTTTCTAGAAATGATGGCTGATTTCAAAAACGAATTCGAATGGTAAAGATACGAGTATTTAATCTTTTACCACTTCATCACCACCATATTCCCATCAAACTTACCCCACATTACTGGATGTTGACGATTCCCTGATGCTTCTACTACTCCTTGATGCACGAAGTTACAGAGTTCCTTAGCCGTGATAGTTCTATCCTTGTTTGTATCAGCACCACCTCGCAAGCCTCGTTCCAAAAATACCGTAAACAGACTGTTCTTGAAACCTGTCTGTCTCGGAGTTTCTAAGGATTTCTCCGTTGAACGGGAAGAGAGGAAGAACATCACATTCTCTTTAGAATAGTTAGTATTCCTCTTATTCGTATTTCTCATTTTCCCTGCGAAGCAAGCATCCACGAAAATCATTTTCTGCTGAGCTTTACTCTGTCTCATAATGCTCAATACGGAAGAGTAATACAAGAATCCATCGTAACACACCAATCCACCAGGCACACCATGACCGCTAAAGTATAGGATAATAGCATCTGATGGCGAAGCCTTGGCGAATGTATTACGCATTGCAGTACATACCTTTTGGATAGTAACTTCTGAATTGACAAAACAATCAACCGTAGCATTACCATTCTTGGTAAAGATACCCGATATGGTCTTGGCATCATTCGCACTTACCCGAAGGTCATTCTGACGACCGGGATAATCAGCGATGCCAACACACACAATATAGGTTCTTGCCTGCAAAAACGAAATGCCAAACAAAAACATGGCTATTATGGATAAAAATCGTTTCATAACAAACACTTTATTGTTAGCGAGCAGAAAGATAAAAACCATTTCTGCCCGCCATTCTTGCTAATCACAAACAGGTCTTATTGAACGCAGAGTCAGAATTGGCTCATACGTCAAATCTGAATCTTCCTCATTGAAGTATAAATAATAAGCATTCAATCCATGCCCCCTACTTGAACTCCAATAATAGCCAAAGGAATCTTTACGATAGATACCATAATCACTCTTTCTACCTGCACCTGGCAAAAAGATACTTTTACCAGAAGGACCTGTAACCTTGCAACCTGTAGTCCCATTGTAAGTAATCCAACTCCAACGACATCTATCTATCAGTTCTTTAAACTGTTTGCGAGTTGGAGTTTTCATTTTTCCTTCAGAAAGCAGATAAGCCACATCAAACTTGGTACCTGCAATTTCCTTATCTGTTGGAAATCCATCCAAAGAATGACCATTCATTCCATTTGCCCATCGATAATACTCCCCATACTCTTCTGGTTTAGTGGCACCTAAATTACAACCACACCATTTTACACTAAGTCCAAGATCTACAACATCAGAAGTATCAATATTACTTTCTTGAACCATGTAATCGGTAATATACATCGTAGCCTCTTTATCTTCTTCTTTCAAGAATTTAGGCTTTGGAACATCTAGCGGTTTGGATGATACCTTTTCTTGCACACGTTCAACCTCTTGCGGCTCAGAATCTTCTTTAATTGCAGTTGACATATATAGAGTCTCTTCAGATTGAACCCTCTCTTTTTTTACATGAACAACCTGAGCATTCTCCGTACCCAGCGCACCTAAGAACTCCTCTATCGTATGATAGCGTTCCTTTCTTCTTGGTTGCATTGCCTTTTCAATAACTCGCTTCGTCTGCTCACTTATGCCCATCGGCAATTCCGGTAAGCCTTCATCAAAGACAGCAGTTGCCTCAGGAGGAGTTTGACCTGTCAACATCTTGAACATTGTAGCTCCCAAAGAATATATATCTGTTTCCGGAGAGAACATTCCCAATCCACCCACACGAGATTGCTCAATAGGTGCATAGCCTACGCTCACTCCAACAGGACTACTCGTAGTCTGTTCACCCGCAACATCATAATTCTTGGACATACCAAAGTCAATCAATACAACATCCCCATTCTGTCGCAACAAGACATTGCCAGGCTTCACATCCAAGTGGTTCATATTATGAGCATGGATATACTGCAAGGCAGATGCTATCTGTCTCGTATATTTCAAGGTTTCATCTTCCGATAAAGAACCTTTCTTCTCTATCAAATCCGACAAAGAGCCACCATCGATGTACTCCATGACATAGTAAGCGGTACCATTCTCCTCAAACACATCCAACACCTTTATAATATGAGGATGAGTCAACTTAGAGATATTCTTCGCTTCCTTGATAAACTTCTGGCGGAACTTCTCCACCAAATTTGCACTTCCTGTTGAAGGAACCGTCACCATTGATGATGCTTCATCACGATTACAGAGTTCCTTCATAAAGAATTCCTTAATTGTCACTTCGATTTCTGCATCAATCGTACCCAAGGCACCTGCTACAGAAACCTTCTGCTTAGCCAAATAGGTGATTCCGAAACCACCTTGACCGAGCACTCGCTCAATTTTGTATTTGCCATTTAAAAGCAATGCATTATTTCCTAACTGTTTCATTTTTTCTATTCTACTCTAAAAACTACAGGTACACTATATCTTACTCGCACACATTCTCCATTTTGCTTACCCGGAATCCATTTTGGCATAGATTTTACCACACGCAAAGCCTCTCTATCAAGAGATGGATCTACAGAACGAGCAACTTCAGCCTCGTCAATTCTACCATCAGCCTCAACTACAAAACTAATAATCACACGACCTTGGACTCCATTCTCCTGAGCTACCACAGGATACTCTATATGACTATTCAAATAAGACATCAAAGCAGTCTGCCCACCAGGAAAAGACGGCATTTCTTCAACTACATCATACCCACTACCTTGCGATTCATCCAATAGGTCTAACTGTTTTAATTCCTTTTGGCCCCCTTCTTCCTGGCTTTTAGCTTTTTGTTTTGCCTGTTCCACTGCTTCCTCATATAATTTTTTCTCTGTTGCTTCTTCCATTTGACATTGACGAATACAATAAATCCCCCAAAGCATTATGACGGCTAATACAAGCAAACCTACTTTTCTTAAAGAACGCTTTTTATCATCTTCGGCTTCAATTTCATCGTTTTCTTCAATTACGCTGTTTGATGCTCCAACTATCACAGTCTGTTCATCTTCTTTACTATTTTCAAAATACAAGGTATCTTCCTTGTTTTCTTCTTTCATACAGTCCTGTCCACCCAACAACTTCAAAAATTCAGATACAATCTGCACTCTATCCTTTTTTCGAGGATTCATACCTTGCTCTATAGCGTGCCAAACTGTATCAGAAATACCTATAGGCTTATCTCCAATTCCCTCATTCAAGACAATACTAGCTTCAGGAGGATTCTTACCTGTAAGCAAATAGAACAAAGTTGCAGCAAGGCCATAAACATCTGTTGCAGGAGAGAAATCCTGCAAACTCTGTTGGTACTGTTCCAAAGGTGCATAGCCAGCACTAATACCTACAGGTGTAGAACTTGTCTGATGTCCTTCTTCAGTATAGCCTTTTGAGATTCCAAAGTCTATAAGTATAGCATTACCTTTGTCATCAAGCAGGATATTGCTTGGCTTTACATCATAATGACAAATATGCTTTTGGTGCATATACTCCAATGCCGAACCTATCTGTTGGATATACTTAATGGCTATAGCCTCATCCAATGCACCATGCAACTTCACATAATCAGACAACGAGCCACCACTCAAATATTGCATCACATAATAGACCGTATCATTTTCCTCAAACACATCTACTACTTTAACGATATGAGGATGATTCATCTGTGCAAGGTTCTTTGCTTCCTTAACAAACTTCTTACGATATAACTCAACCAAAGCACGACTTCCCTGGGAAGGAACGGTTATCTTCCCCGTCCCTTCCTCACGCTCACAAGTGTCCTTCATAAAGAACTCCTTGATTGTCACAGGTACATCGACCTCCATATTACCCAAAGAACCAGAAACGGATTCTTTCATTATAGCCTTATAGGTAATACCGAAACCACCATGACCGAGCACTCGCTCAATTTTGTATTTGCCATTGCAAAGAATGGCGTTATCGCTTAGTTGTTTCATGATTTTCCAATAATGACTTTATATCATCCAACATACCTTTGTACGCAGCCACCTCTTGTTCCAAGAACTTTTTGGAAACCTCTAACTCTTTTATTTCTTTAGAATGTTGAGCAAGAATTTTATCTCGAAACACCATGAAAGAAAGCTGTCTTGCCTCAAACAAACTACAATCACGAGTTTTCATATATACATCCCAAACTGTCTGCATTTTATCGTTCCAAGGAGTATCACAAGAATAAAGAATACCAGAGTTATCATCATCTCTTCGTAGATACATCACTTGATTTGCATAACATCCACTTTTATCTACATACAACTTGTGATTTGCATCCAAGCGATTATGCCAAACATTTCCCATTGGGTCAATGTAATCAATATCATACCATGTATAGCGTACATACTCTGCAAGTTTTTTATACGAATGTATTAATATACATTGCTTTGCATTTTCCAAAACATTCGAAATACAAGAACAAGTAACAATATTCTCTTCAGATATAGACACAAAGAGAGTATCTACATACTCTTCGTATCTAGTCATATTACGCCATACTGTATGGTTGACACGAGACTGTTCTTGGCAAACTTTAGCGATTTCTATAAAATTCACTTTTTCCATAAACAATAATCTTATTAGAAACTTATTATCAAAAATGGCTTTCAAACCTCTTATGCCTCATCCTATCGTTTTTACTAGACGTATTGGCAGTTTGTAACCAGAGAACACGTTTTCCGAATCTACGTTCAAATCATTTTGTTTAATACTAGCACAATTTCTATGAAAATATTCTTTATTATTCAACCAAAAGAGAATTTCGCTAGTTCTTGTACGACTATCTGTTGCTTCATAAATCCCTGTTTTTTCAAATGTAACTTTATTTCCATTTGGACCAAGACAAACTGCCCAATCATGCCAATGGTAAAAACCACCTTCAGTCCAATTCTTTTCAGACATCTGCTTCCATTTACACTCATCTATCAATTCCTTCCATTGTTCGAATGTGGGAATTTCATAATCTACACTATTCTTTTTTGTAACATAAACAGCATTGCCGTTATCAGTCCTTACATAATCTGAAGACCATAATGTTCCACTCGGAAGTCCCAAGTCGACATACTCTATATCTTCCGCTATAGAATCCTTAGCTACCTTATTGATACCATCTTGATAGCCTGCATTGTAACCTGCCATATAAGCATCAACTACAACTTGGCTTAACGCTTCGGTCACTTTACCATCTGCGTATTTTTTTGCTTTTTCTATTTCAGTCATTTCTCTAAAATATTCTGTCAGACAATTTTATTGGTTTTACTTTGTTTCAACTGTACCAATAATAAAAAGAACACTTTCTTATCTATATTCCCTTCCATTGTCTTATTACCAGCTTTACCAATATCCTCTATATAAAATTTTGATTTTCCTTTTTTGGATATACGACCATGAGCTATTGCATTTCTCACATGTCGTAATAAATGATGAACTACGTCATTATCCCTATTGAACGGCTTGTTCTGCTCAAATACTATATAATATTTAGACTTTAACGCCTTTGCCCTATCATTTTTATTAGTCTTTCCTAAAAAGATTTTATTTTCATTCAAGAAATGACGCAAATGCTCATCATTGATATTATATAAACCAAAGTAGGGTTTTATCATACTCTCAAATTCAAAAAGGTAATCAATACATTTGATTTTATCTTCATTTGATATTTTCATCTTTTCTATATTATTGATTTACCCCAACATTATTCTGCCAATCTTAAGCCTATGAACGAATCACAAGACCGAGATTTTACAGAAGAATATGTTGGTCTAGAAATTTTACATTCGGAATCCATACTATTATAAGCACCACCACATAAATGGCGTTCTTGTGTCCATTCCATAACATTACCACACATATCAAATAAGCCAAAATTATTAGATGTTTTCGTACCTACTATATGAGTTTTATTCCCCGAATTGTCGTCAACCCAAGCTACTACATCTAAATAATCACTTCCCGCATATTCACTATTTGTTCCAGCTTTAGCTGCATAGCTCCATTCTGCCCAAGTTGGCAATCTAAAATGATGACCAGTCTTGGCATTCAACTTTTCTATAAACTTTTGACATTCATCCCAACTAACATTTTCAACAGGCAATTTAGAGCCTTTAAAATAGGACGGATTTGCCTCTTTTCCTGGTTTGTTTTCTGACAAAAGAATTCCCAACTGTGCTTTTGTGGTTTCTGGAGTATAAAAAACATTCCCCATAACAGCCTCCCATTCTTCTTGAGTTACCTCATACTTATTTATCGAATATCCTGCATTATTTATCTTCACCATATTATTCACAATATTTGCTATAACTTTATCACGTTGTACTTTTGCATATACAAGATAGACAGCAGAACACAAAATGAGAAAGCAGAATATGCTCAGTAAAAACTTTTTTCCTTTTCCCATAGCAGCTCTTGATGCATCGACAGAAAAAGAATGTTTATTCTCTTCTACTTTTGTTTTCTCTGCTTTACTAACTAACACAGTCTCTTCGTCATCACTCACTGGATTAGCATAAGATTGATATGGACTATACGCCTTTGTCTCTTCATTATTTGAAGTTGGAGTAGCAGAAAGCTGATGCAAGAAACTTCTTATCTCCCCAACACTCTTCGGTCTCTTCAACCTATTCACTTGCATCATCCAAACGACCAACTTTTTCATCTTCTCAGAGACATGAGGCATTGGTAGGGCAAGATGCTTGTCCTCTGTCTCGTCTTCAGAAAGGTCAGAAACTGATGGAGGGTCTTGGTTGGTGAGCAACTTATACACGGTTGCACCAAGGGCATAGAAGTCTGTCCATGGTCCAAACTTATCATAACTCTGCGCCATCTGCTCACTTGGGGCATAACCATTCGTGTAACTGATACCAGTGCTCATCGTGGCACCACCTACCGTACTCTGCTGCTTACTTGCACCAAAGTCTATCAACTTGACTACATTATGACTATCCACCATAATATTGGCTGGCTTGATGTCAAGATGGAACATACCTTCATTATGAATCGCCTCAAGACCATCCAATATCTGATTCAAGTAATTGCGAACATCAGACTCTGCCAAAGGTGCATTGGTACGCTTCAAACGGGTAGATAGATTTTCTCCATCCACATAATCCATTACATAATATGCAGTACCATTCTCCTCAAAGAGATCATAGACCTTGACAATATGAGGATTACTGAGACTACGAAGACGGCGAGCTTCTTTCTTGAACTTCTCTCGCTGTTGTTCAAAGCTATTAGTATTCTCGGCATTGCTTACGCTAATGGTTGTGCTATTACCATCACGCTGACACACACCTTTAACAAAGAACTCTTTGATGGCATAAGTCTCATCAAACTCGATGTTCTTTGCTAAATAGGTATTGCCGAAGCCACCTGAAGCCAAGTAGCTTTCTATTTTGTAAGTTCCGTGTAGGATGGTTCCTACCTGGAGCATGTTTTGATTATTTAGTTCGTCCATTCTTTGTTGTATCTTGTTTTATAGAATCTTGTTTTGTTGTATCAGTCTTTGTCTTTTGCTGGCTATTAAGCTCTTTCACAGTCACCATAGAATCCTCATAAAGGGAATCCAGCAAAGCTGCCTCTGCTTTATGCTTGCTATAGTAGCCATAGCCAGCCATGCCAACAGCAGCCAACACCACTAAGGCAACAAAGGCCATGAAGAGAGATTTCTTTCTTTTCTGCTTATTCACCATTTCAACTATCACACTATCAGGAACAGGCGGTGGTGTACCAGCAGGCTTAACGATTTCAACATCAGGAGAAGCACTTACCTCTTCCACATCAGGCTTAATATTCAAAGCATTGCATTTCGCCGTAGGCTCTTCATCCACAAGGCTCACATCAGCCTCGTCATGACTCACCTCTTTGATATGGACAATATAAGCTGAATGATTATCTTTATTGTCTGATGTTTCAGAAATCAGCATCTGTCGCTTCTCTTCATCACAAACATTCGCAGCAAAGATATCTAACAATTCCTCATCCTCCATCTGTTCCAACATACCATCAGAACAAATATAGAAATAATCACTTGGTTGAATATCAGAAATATGGATAACATCTGGTCTTGGATGATTTCTATCTCCAGCAATCATCGCACGGGTGATGACATTTTTCAGGGGAAATGTCTTCATCTCCTCATAGGTCAACTCACCTGCCTGATAAAGATCATACACCAGGGAATGGTCACGACTCTTATATAATATGGTATGCGAAGATGGACGGAGATGGTATATTCTACTATCACCAATGTGGGCTGCCGTACATCCATTACTATGAAAATACAGCAATGTTAAAGTTGTTCCCATCTGACGGGTATCTCCAGCAATAGCCAGTTTATCCAGTTCATCGTAGGCATACGCCAAAGCATCAGACAGCAAATTATCTTCCAAGCCTTCAGAAGCAACTGCATGCTGCAACAAAAACGAAGAAAGACTATTGCAAACACCTTGGCTTGCCACCTCACCATGCTCATGTCCACCCATACCATCACAGAGCAAAAATAAACGGTCATTCTCCGTTGCTTTGCCTTCTATTGGATAGATGCTATCTTCCTGGTTCGCCCTCTTACCCAACTCATGGATAGCTAAAGGCTGATATATCTTGATTCTCATTATTAGCTTTATTTTTGATGATAAACAACGGTTGTGTTACCCATCTTGATGATACTTCCTTCTGTCAAGACGAGCTGATCACCCTCATTCAATAATTGTCCATTCACATAACTGGCATTTTTATTATGGTAGTTAGACACCACAACCCTAACATTGTCAGTAGAAGCCTTGATTACCTGGATGACAAGATGCTGACGACTCATATATCTATCATCAGTAGCTATCTGTACAGTTGCCTGCGAAGTAGTAGCCTTGCGGCCTATTACATTATTGCCGAACCCCAACGGATACTTCTGACCACCATAGAGCAAATAACCAGGAGTAACCTCTTCTTTCTTGCCGGCAAGGATTGTTTCATCAGATTGAGAAGGAGAAGAGGAATGCCCCACGTAACGAGTTTCTCCATTATCTCGATTCACATACTGAGTCTCACCATTGCTGTTACCTACATATTGTGTTTCCCCTAAAGATTGCGGAGTTGCAGCTTGTTGCTGTGAGAACATCACTCTCAACTGAGCTTTACATTGAGGACAAGTAATCATCTTTACTGCTTCGTTTTGAGAATTTCTCACGTCAAGCAAAACACCGCAACTCGGACATTTGATTCTTTTAGTTTCCATTGCCACCATCTATTTAAATCAATGTTTATGCCATATGAATATCAGCATCAGACATATAATCTGGCATATCAGGAGCAACATCAGGATTCTCTAAGGATGCTGTTTGGAGATTTGGATCAGCAGAATCATCAACTCCGGCATCAGCGAAATCACTACCACTTGGAGTAATCACTTGTCCTGTATGCAAATCAATCGCTTCACCAACGTCAATACTTCCATTGCCATTGGCATCACAAATCGCAACATCAGGATTTCCATCTTGATCAAAATCTACCACACTCACTTCCTGGCCATCCACATCGAAGACACCCACTGTAGCCATGGAGCCATCAGCAAGCTGTACTTCACCTGCATTAACCAAATGAACATCTGCATTTTGGTCATCAGCCACCTGCACATCACTTGCCTGATGCAAATTTGCATCATTGTGAGCAACAGATACATCCTGGTCTGAATGAGAAGAATGAGATACCACAGCAACATCTTCCGCTTGATGAGGAGCTGCATTCATCTCTTCTGCACGTACTTCTGGCTTTACAGCCTCAGCATAGTCGTTCTTTTCTGCATCTGTCATGTTGTTCCACTCATCCTCGGTATAAGTACTATAGATATTACCATGCCAATGGAAAGCGCCACCAGGACCGACTTCGGCTCTAGCTGCATCGAATGCCTCCTTAAAGCTTTGCTCATCATGACTCTCAGCTACCTTGACAGAGGCATTATCATTAGCTGCAGCTGCATCTTGCGATGGATTCTCCCCTTCCGGTTTTGTATCGGGAGTTTCTTCTGTACTTGCAGCAAAGGCATCTGTGGCATACATAGCACTTGCACCTAACAAGATACCGGCAGCACCACTAACCGCTACTTTCTTCCAAGTTGCTTTATCAGCAGTTTTCTGAGTTTTATCTTTACTTTCCTGTCTTACTTCAGGATGTGTATTATTGAAATACAATGTTTCTTCATTCTGTGCCATAATCATACGTTTTAAAATTATAACCGATGCAAATATAGTGAAATAATAAATAGATAGGTGTTAATTTTGTGCTCATTACACAAAACCTATCTTCTATTGTACAAAATCACTTCTTAATTTTAGCCTTGCAATAAGGACAAGCCTCATTCTGCATTAAAACTTCATAAGACTGAAAGCCCAGGAAGTGATGACAATGAGGGCAAACATAATGCTGCTGAAACTCTTCTGTCAACTTCTTCTGCCTTAACGGTCCCTTAGAAGAATCCTTATATGCTTTTACAGTAAAGCCTACGGAAATCAAAATACCTAAGAGATACAAGCCTATATAAAGAGGAGTCTCTCTAAATTCGGGGAAAATGATACTCAAAGCGATGGCTCCCATGGTAATCAGACCAGTAATGCCACGAAGAGAATTAAACTTGCGGTCAGCAATTTGCTGATCAAGCTTATGCTCATCATATTCTTCCCAAACACGCTGCAATGGACGAAAATCTACCATTTGAGGAATAAAACTCTTTATCCAATCCCAACTAACCAAAAATTTGCTTGGACCAAGTTCTATTTTATCCTTTTCCATGATAGTCTTTGCCATCACTTCCACTCCATTGACAAAAGTAACGTTCTGAGGTTTTAGATTCGTAATTCGATAAGAACCATCAGGATTAGTGGTCAAACTACAATGTTGACGGCTCACTGTCATAGGAACACTTCCAGCAACCCCAAAAGTCTTGGATTGTTGTCCCATCGTTATTCTCAATTGAGATGTACTAGCATCACGTCCGATGATTAATTCCATAAAGATCTTTATTTTGATTAGTTTATTTTTTAGTTATGAGTAAATCCTTCATTTGCTTTAAAGCTTCCTTAGAAATTCCTAAAGCAAAAGCAAAATGCTCATAATCGGATAATATCAACTGTTGCTTTTGCGTATTGACCTGATAGATGTAGCCAGTGTTGATGATAAAGCGCTTACCCACTCGCATAAAAATACTCTTGCAATCTACAAGATGCTCAGCCAAATACTTCTCCATCTGAGTCAAATTCAGACAAACAACAGCCTTCAGCTTGTTAATAGTAACAATCTGTGTATAATTGCCATCTCCTTCGAAATAAACAATTTTGGAAACATCTAATCTTAAGAGTTCCGTCTTTGTATTGAATACGATAAATTGACTATCCATATTTACCATTTACATCGCTGACTTGTTCCCAGAAGTAGCTATCAGTCATTAAGTTTTCAATGAAAAAGCGTGGGACTATTGCTTATTACCGGATAGAGGTTGTGGAAGGACCCGTCAGCAAGTAATAATGCAATAGCCCACGCCATAGAGTATATTAACATCTTCTTCCATAGAGAAAAAGATACAATAATCCTTAGACGTGAGCATCATTGCCTATTTATCGTTAGCAGACTTTGAAACTTCCACATTTCTATCGCAAGATAACGTTCAATACGCTCATTCACTAGAGCCTTCATCGTGCCCGTTCTTTTCCGTTCACTCATAACTCTATTGCAAAAGTAAGAAATCTTTTTAATACCGCCAAACTTTTCCTCTATTATTTCTTCCAACAGGCTTACTTTTATGAAATTTCCACCAAAAAGGCATTGAAGTTTGCCACTGCTGAAAAAGATAATGCTTCCACATTTCCTATCCATGACAACCTCAATGCCTATATCCTTAAACGGCTTTACAAATTAAAGTACACTTTACCGAAAGGCGCCGTGTTCGCCTTCCACTCAAAATTATTGGCTACAACCTCTCCGTCTAGGTTTCTAACCACCTTGCTAACGAATGCATGTGTTCTCAACAAACTATCCAAAGGACCACCATAATAACCAACAACTGTCAATGATCTGCGTCCACCACTATACGTTTCTCTCACACGAATCTTGACTCTCACAACTTGATTGTTCTTAATATAATAAGCACCAACATCAGTATATTCCTCCGTAGGCTGAGGCATCTGCGGCATCTCCAAGCCAAATGATGGCACAGAATATTGCTGGACAGGTGGATTAGTATATACTGGTTTATACTCTACAAACTGAGCATTTACACTCATTACACTTAGCATCATGGCTAAAATCAACATTACCTTCTTCATACCTTATTATATATTAAAGGGTTATACTTCATGTTCCTCGTTCCACGATTTTTTCTTTTCTATCGCTTCCCGATTACGAGTGCAAAAGTAAGAAGATTATTTCTATCAGCCAAATATCTAAACCTAACTTGTATGAAATGCCATTCTGTATGTACCAAATGACAAAGAGGAGGCGTCATAAGTCTAAATTACAGTTGGCGCATAACAGTTGGCCTACGCATGCACATCACCTGTTGTGCAAGCGCATATCAGCTGATATGCAAGCGCACAACAGCTGTTGTGCGACCGGAGACACTAACTAACTCAAAAACATATACTATCTTTTCTAACAACTTATACTATGTTTTCCAACAACATATCAGTAACATTCCAACAAACAAAAAAGGGTGAATCATTTACTTATGACACACCCTCTTTGCTAAATCAGACATACAACTGATCTTATCTTATAATATTATACTCAAACTCATAATCCCCATTCTTCAGCCATTCGGGAACATCTTCTCCATTTTCCATAAGACCTTCAATATGAAACTCCAGACTTTCCTTTGCTTCTTTTTGCAAAGCTTCAAAAGTTGGCGCTGTAAAAACCACCGCTCCAGGTACATTACTACCAAGAGAACCGCCATAATTTCTGTCGCACCACGCAACGTCAACAATAATTTTTTCCATCATGTAATACTTTAGTTTTTGCAAACCTCCCCACAAGATATCATCGCTTAACCCGCTCCGTACCAACTCCGTATCCTCTCCGTACCAACTCTTAGTTTCTGCAAAGTTTGCAAGGTTTGCAGCAAGCTTTGCAAAGAATTGACATTAATCGTGTCTAGAGACAATGTTTCGACTACCATACTTCTATTCCAATAGGTTCTTTACCTGTACGTTCAAGACAGCTATTCCTTACCAAGGTTTCTAGCTTTTCAACCATTTTACGTTTGGTTTCCTTAGAAGCATTCCAACGACGCAACGCTTCTTCTCTTGTTAACTTCTTTGTTTCCATTGTCCACTATCTTTATTTCATACTTTATATTTGCAAATCTACAACATTAAATCCAAACGGCAAAATCTTTTCGGAGAATTATTGCTGTTTGGATTCTCAACAGATTGTTATACAAAAATCGAGTTGGTGAAAATATCTGCCATATCTTCCAGCCTATCAGCGAGCACTCGGAGATAGCTCATTTCTGTTTTTTATCCAAACTGGCTTATAATTCAGAAATTTTATCTAAATTTGTAAACAAAAACAGAAATTTATGATACTAACAGATTCAATGCTTGACGCAGCATTCCAGTGATTTCTGCAAGAAATGCGACATCAAATTGACAAAGGCCGACTCTCTGCCCGATCTTGACGATATATGCAGCTACTTGGTGAATGATATGATGTTTGGAAACTTCTAATAATACTAATTCCCGCACTGCTGTAATAAAACTCCGGCAGTGCCGGAATAAAACTCCGGTAGCACCGGAACAACAAAAAGCAGCACTGGAACAACAAAAAGCAGCACCAGAGCAACACTCCAATTGTGCGGGAGTTTCGCAGTTTGTTGCCTATGCTTTAGGAAAGTTTTACTTCGATTTTGCCTATGTTTTAGGAAAGTTTTACTTCGATTTTGCCTATGTTTTAGGGAAATTTATGTCTGGTTTTGCCTATGTTTTAGGAAAAAGCTGTATC
>OIZX01001106.1_pt1 | contig 14906 bp, 16 predicted proteins | sample 1588621 | NCBI WGS metagenome assembly OIZX01 (sample SAMN03283276) | human gut metagenome | biome: human-associated habitat; material: feces | host: Homo sapiens | place: Peru | collected 2012
GTAGTTAGCCGGGGCTTCTTAGTCAGGTACCGTCATTTTCTTCCCTGCTGATAGAAGTTTACATACCGAAATACTTCATCCTTCACGCGGCGTCGCTGCATCAGGGTTTCCCCCATTGTGCAATATTCCCTACTGCTGCCTCCCGTAGGAGTCTGGACCGTGTCTCAGTTCCAGTGTGACTGATCATCCTCTCAGACCAGTTAAGCGTCATAGCCTTGGTAAGCCATTACCTCACCAACTAGCTGATACTATATAGTCTCATCCTTTGCCGAAAAACTTTCCCACCACAACTTGTGTTGTAGCGGAGTATGGGGTATTAGCACTCATTTCTAAGTGTTGTCCCCCAGCAAAGGGCAGATTAACTATACCTTACTCACCCGTGCGCCACTAATCCACTTTCTAGCAAGCTAAAAAGCTTCATCGTTCGACTTGCATGTATTAGGCACGCCGCCAGCGTTCACTCTGAGCCAGGATCAAACTCTCCATAAAATTTGAAGTGTTTAATCTTTTTCATCAAAGAAAAAGTTTTGCGAAATTCACGCCCTTGCTTTTGCAAGCACAAGCGCAAATTCCACCCTAGCTCAATCGTATCACTTATTTAGATTTCAAAGATTGACTATAAGATTTGAAAATCGACAATGATAAATTCAAGAACACAAACTCAAACGACAATGTTTAAAAGCATTGTTTTGGATTTAAGTTTCCGCTTTTTTTGAAAAACGAAATGTGATTATACACAAAAAAAGCTTAAACGAAGCTTAAAGTCAAAAATTTTTTCAAATTTTTTCAAATTTTTTGAAAAAATTTTCTCTTTTGCTCTCAAAGCCCCATTTTTCCACAACTCTGTAATTTTGACAAAATTGCAGAATGTGAAGTATCTCATAAATTTGCTTAAAGTTTGTTGAATTTCTAAAAATTTATAAAAATTTTTTGCGAATTCAAGCATTGAGCGAATTTTTACGCCATATATATAGGTAAGGCAAATTCGCCTGCGAAATTCAGCTGAATTTACGCTTGATAAAAGCGCTCACGCGGGCGTTTTTGATGATATGCGGTTTTGTAATGCTGATTTTAAGGGCGCTCAATGCTGGGTGAGTTTGTTTGAGTTTGCTCGCTACGAATTCTAAGGACTCTTCAAGCAGCTCGAATTTGCGCTTTTTGTAAGTGAATTTAAGCCACGCACAAAGCAGCGCATAGTCCAAGAATTCATCACTTTTTGCCTTTAACTTTATGCGCACTCTTTGCTTTTGCTTGCGCTCTTTTGGCAGGATACCGATGATACAGCTGAATTTCAGCCTTATTTTTACACAACTTTGCATTCTTCTTTATGAAACAAACGCTTGATATTTGGGATATGCTTGTAAATGATGACAAAGCAAATGACTAAAACAGGGGCGTGCGTGTTGATACTCATATCATAATGTATCGTAAAGGCGGCGATGAGAAAGGCTAGCACCCCAGCTAATGACGCCAAAGACGAGATTTTAAACACCTTACCCACGATAAACCACGCCGTTAAGCCGATGGCAAGCTCTAAGGGCAAAAGCACAGCCATCACGCCAGCCGCAGTTGCCACGCCCTTGCCGCCTTCAAGCCCCAAGTAAGCGGAAAAGCAATGCCCAAAAACCGCTAAAACCCCCACGCTCCAAAGCATATTGTCATCAAAGCCAGCAAATTTTAAGGCTAAAATCGGTAAAGCCGCCTTTAAAAAATCGCAAGCAAAAGTCGCCACAGCGAGCTTTTTAGCGAGTTTTGGGTTAGCTTGCTTTACCACGCGCAAAACATTTGTCGCGCCTATGCTTTTGCTGCCAGCTTGCTTTATATCGACTTTTGCAAAGTTTTTTGCGATGACAAGCCCGAAAGGAACAGAGCCTAGCAAATACGCTCCCAAATAAAGGGCTAAATTCGCGTTGCTGTTTAAAAAAAGCTCCCTAAGCGCAAAGCAAAGCACCACAGCACACACAGCAAAGACATAAAAGCTCGCATCGTTTAAATCCACCTTTTTGTGCGCCCCCGCATATACGCTTGCCCCAGCTAAAAAGCCAAAGCAAATTCTCATCATCGCGCCCTCTTGCGTGTAAGCTAAAAAAAGCAACACCGCTCCAAGTGCTATGCCTCCAAGCAAAAATGCAAATTTCATCATCATTTTCCTTATAAAATAAAATCCATTATATACAAAAAAAATAAATTTTTAAAAAATTCGTTTGACTTTGCAAAATTCTTTAAGTAGAATTTGACAAATTTTTGAAAGCAAAGCAAATGAAAGCTGAATTTATAGAGCTAAAAACGGACAAAATCAACCCAAACCTTTACAAGCAAATGCCCTTAATGTGGCTTAAAACGCACTGCGCCCTGCCCTTTAAAGAAGATGATGAATTTGTTTTCATCGCCTTTGGCAAAGAGTGCGAAAAGCAAATTTTAGACAAGGCGCAAGAGTTTTTTAAGCACAAATTCATCAAAGCCGTGCAGGCGAGCAAGCACCAAATTTTAGGGCTTTTAAGCGAGTTTGAGCTAAAAGAAAAAATCACCACTCTCATCAATGAGCTTAAATTTGAGCTTGAAAATTCACAAAATTCGCAAGATAAAACCGCCGTGTCGAAACTCTTTGAGCTTATTATCGCCCAAAGCGTGGAAAAAAGGGCAAGCGACATACACATAGAGCCAGATGAAAGTAAGGCTATGATTCGCTTTCGTGTCGATGGGGTTTTGAGCGAGTTTATCAGCATAGAACCCACTATTTATCAGGCTTTAATCTTTTACATAAAACTTTTAGCGCATTTAAATGTCGCCGAGCAACGAAAGGCGCAAGATGGCAGCTTTTCATTAAGCGTAAATGCCCTAAAATACGATTTTAGACTCTCTACCCTGCCCTTGCTTTATGGAGAAAGCGTTGTTTTGCGGGTGTTAGAGCATAAAAAAGACTTTTTAAATTTAGAGAATTTAGACTTTGACGGAGAGAATTTAAAACGCTTTAAAAGCCAAATTCATCAGCCTTTTGGGCTGATTTTACTCACAGGACCCACAGGCAGTGGGAAATCCACGACCTTGTATGCCGCGCTAAATGAGATAAAAAGCGTGTCTAAAAAAATCATCACCGCTGAGGACCCCATAGAATACCGCTTGCCACTCGTGCAGCAAATCGCGCTCAACGAAAAGGCGGGACTTGACTTTAACAACGCCCTACGCACCATACTGCGCCAAGACCCAGATATCATAGTTATCGGCGAAATCCGCGATGAAGAAAGCCTTGACATAGCCCTTAAATCCTCGCTCACAGGGCATTTGGTGTTTTCAACGCTGCATACAAATGACGCCGTCTCCGCCATAGCCAGAATGCTCGATATGGGCGCAAAATCCTACCTCATCGCCTCCGCATTAAGCCTTGTCATCGCACAACGCCTTGTGCGAAAGCTGTGCGAGCATTGCAAAATCAAGTCCTACAAGCACATAAGCGAAATCAAAGGCGAATTCTACGAAGCTGTGGGCTGTGAGCATTGCAAGATGAGCGGATATATCGGGCGTGAAGTAGTGAGTGAGTTTTTATTTATCGACAAAAACATAGCTGAACTAATCCGCACCAACGCCAAAGCCAGCGAAATTTTAGCTTACGCTCAAAAAAATGGCTTTAAAAGTATGTTTGAAGTAGGTTTGCAAAAGGCAAAATCTGGCATAACAAGCATTGATGAGCTTTTTAGGGTGATGAAATGAGTAAATTCAAGCTAAAAAGTGCGTTTGCAAAGAGCATTTTAAGGGCGCAAGATGAAAAAATATGAAATTTCCACGCCCACAAGCACTTTCATCATCGAAGCACCAAACAAATTCATAGCCGCCAAACTCGCCAAAGCCAAAGGCGCAAGGATTACAAGTATCCAAGAGCTGAATTTACCAAGCACGGCGTGGCGCAAACGCCTAAAAAGCTCGAATTTAACACTCATCTTTAAAGAGCTTTCCTTGCTCGTAAATGCTGGCATTAGCTTGCAGCAAGCAGTGAGCGAGCTTTACCAAAATGACACAAACAAAAACAACAAACTTTTCTTTCAAAGGCTCACAACCGCACTAAAAAGCGGGCAGAATTTAAGTCAAGCCTTTGAAAATAGTGGCTTTGCCTTTGACAAAAGTGAGCTAGCTCTCATCAAAATGGGCGAAAATACGGGCGATTTAGCCTTTGTTTTCGCTAGGCTTGGCGCACTTCGCGAAAAACGCCTAAGCAACGCCAAAAAGCTCAAAAAGGCTTTGAGCTACCCAACCTTTGTCTTTGCCACGCTTGTTTTTGCCTTTTTTGCGCTAATGTTCTTTGTCGTGCCGCAGTTTCAAAGCGTTTTTGATGAATTTGAGCTGAATTTACCGCTTATCACGCGTTTAATGCTTGGAATTTACGCCTTTTTAGCTAAATTTTATCCACTCATCATCGCTTTAATAGCCTTCTTAGCCGTTTTTTACCTTGTGTGGCGTGCTAAATTTAGGCTTTTAGCGGACAAACTCATCATCAAAACGCCTGTATTTGGGCGGCTCATCTTTTATCATCAAAGCGGGCATTTTTTTCTCGTCTTTTCCTTGCTGCTTAAAAGCGGTATCAGCGTTTCAAAGGCTTTGCACCTTGCTAAATCAAGTTTTAGCAACGCTTTTTTAGCAAAGCAATGCGAGCAAATCGCCGAATTTCTGGCACAAGGCTTGTCGCTTGATGAGGCGTTTAAAAAAGTCGGCGTGTTTGAAAATTTAGTCATAGGAATGCTGAGCGTAGCGATGAAAAGCGCAAAGCTAGATATGATGAGCGAAAAAATCGCCGAGTATTACGAGACAAAAGGCGATGATTTGACGGAGGCGCTTTTGCGGATTTTAGAGCCTTTGATGACGCTTTTTGTGGCGATTTTGGTGCTGTTTTTAGCTCTGGCTATCTTTTTACCTATGTGGGAGCTTAATCAAAGCATTAAATTTTAAGGCTTTTGTTAAAAAATTTGTAAAAATTTATAAATTTCGCTCAAAAATAATGTAAAATTTCAAGCAAAATTCAAAAAAAGGACGCACAATGCAAGGATTTGATTTGTTTGAGCTTACGCAAGGCTTTTTGCGGCTTGTTTTGCCAAAAACTGATGTGTTGATGGTAGTTTTGCTTGTCATTACGGGGGTTTATTATAGTTTTAAGCTTCGTTTCGTGCAGTTTTCTATGCTAGGCTCGGTGTTTAAGCTACTTACGCAAAGGCACAAAGAGCAAAAAGACGAGCATATCAGCCCATTTGCTGCGCTGATGATTTCGACTGCTTCGCGTGTTGGCATAGGCAATATCGCTGGCATTTCAGTAGCTTTGGTGCTTGGCGGGGCTGGGGCTTTATTTTGGATGTGGCTTATGGCGTTTTTTGGTGGCGCAAGTGCCTTTGCTGAAAGCACGCTCGCACAGGTTTATAAGAGCAAAGACAGCGGCGGAGGCTTTAAGGGCGGACCAGCTTATTATATAAAAAAGGCTTTGGGGCTTGGCTGGCTTGGTAGCTTTTTCGCGCTCATACTCATCATCACCTATGCTTACGGCTTTAACGGCTTGCAAAGCCAGACGATGACTTCGGCGTTTAAGGTGTATTATGATTTGTATTTTAACGGCAGCGGCACGGACTTTTCGCAAAGTGCTATGCCCCTTTACATAGGGCTTTTATTAAGCCTTTTTTGTGTGTGGCTTTTTTTCTCACACCACAGCAAAATCGGCAAGGTAAGCTCCATAATCGTGCCTATAATGGCGTTTTTCTACACCTTTCTTGCGCTCGTTGCGGTGTTGTGGCATTTTGACAAAATCCCTGCTGTTTTTAGTCTCATTTTCGAGCAAGCCTTTGATTTTGAAGCGATTTTTGGGGGCTTTGCGGGTTCAGCCCTTGTCATAGGCATTAAACGCGGACTTTACTCAAACGAAGCGGGTATGGGTTCAGCCCCAAATGCAGCCGCAGCCGCTATCACTTCGCACCCCGCAAAACAGGGCATTATACAAAGTTTTGCCGTGCTTATCGATGTCATCATTTGCACAAGCACAGGGCTTTTGGTGCTGTTTTCGCAAGCGTATTTTGAAAATGTAGGGGTTGATGGCAAGCCGTTACTTACGGCTTTGCCACTCGTGCAAGCGGTGATGAGAGAGTATTATGGCGTTTTGGGGCTGCATTTTGTCTCTATCGCCGTAGTTTTGTTTGCTATCACTTCTTTGATAGGCAACTACTACTACGCACAGGCAAATGTCAAGTATCTTACAGACTCAAAGCTTGCTATGAACGCCTTTCGCGTTTCAGCTGTGGCTATGGTTTTCATCGGTTCGCAGATGAATATCTCGCTGGCTTGGGATTTGGCGGATTTAACGATGGCGTTTATGGCGACTACAAATATCATTTCGATTTTGTTGCTTGGAGGTATCGTAAAAAAGGTGCTTGATGACTTTGTGGAGCAAAAACGCAAGGGTTTAGACCCGCATTTTAGCGCGAAAAAACTCGGCATAAAAAACGCTGAGTGCTGGGAGTAGGGGAGTGGAGTTTTTAGACTTTATTGTTGTGGGGCTTTTTGCGTGTTTTGTGGCGTTTTTTGTCATCGGCTTTAACCGCCAAATGATAGAAAAAAACAAGCAAAGAGAAGAAAAATACCGCAAAAAAAATGATAAAATTTAAAGGCGAAGTGTTTATGATGAAATTCGTGGCGAGTGCTGAAAAAAGCGAGACACACTCAATTATATATGAGTGAGCTTTTTAAACCCTGCGAAATTCACATAAAGACGAGCCGCAAAAGGAAAGAAAATGAGTAAAAAAGTGTTGTTGCCCTTAGCAAGTGGCTTTGAGGAAATCGAATTTGTAAGCATAGCCGACATTTTGCGCCGTGCAAGGCTTGAAGTAGTAGTGGCGAGTTTGGACGAAAATTTGCTTGTCGTTGGGGCGCACGAGCTGGCTATAAAGGCTGACTGCGTGCTTGAAAGCGCGGAAATTTCTCATTTTGACGCCATAGCTTTGGCTGGGGGAAGTGGCGGAATGATGAATTTAAAGGCTGATGAGCGCGTTTTAGCTGGGATAAGGGCTTTGCATAAGGCTGGCAAACTTGTCGCTGCCATTTGCGCCTCGCCCATAGTGCTCAATGCAGCTGGTATCTTTGATGAAAACACTCAATTTTCGTGCTATCCAAGCTGTGAAGCTGGCTTAAAAGGCGTATTTGTGGAAAAAGCCGTGTGTGAATGCGCTAATATCATCACCTCAGCTGGACCTGCTACGGCTGTGCTTTTTGCCTTGCAAATCGTGCAGTATCTGTGTGGTAAAGAGAGCAAAGCAAAGCTAGAAAAAGAACTGCTTTTGCCCCTACTCTGACAAAGACTTTGTCATTTTGAGCTTTGGCTAGAAAGCAAAATTATCATTTAGAATTTCAAGCATTTTAAGCTAATTTGTCGTTTTGAGCTTTCGTTAAAAAGCAAAATCCACATTGTCATTTAAATAAGTGTGCTAAAAACAACCAAGCGACTTGCAAAGCGTAGCAAAAAATCCATTTGCAAAGACGGCACACTCTTGTCATTTTGAGTGAGTGAAACGAGCGAAAAATCCAAAGAAATTTAAGATATGTCTTAAATTAAGGCGAAAAATCCATACTTTGATTTTATGGATACTTCGCTTCGCTCAGTATGACAAGGGCATTGTCATTTTGAGCCTTTTGCAAAAAAGGCGAAAAATCCACATTGTCATTTTAAATGAGTGTGCTAAAAAGCAACCAAGCGACTTGCAAGGCACAGCAAAAATCCATTTGCAAAGCGGCGGATTTTGTCATTTTGACAAATCAGTATGACAAACAAATGCTTGTCATTTTGAGCCTTTTGCAAAAAAGGCGAAAAATCCATAAATTTAAGATATACTTTAAATTTAAGGCGAAAAATTCATACTTTGATTTTATGGATACTTCGCTACGCTCAGTATGACAAGACAAGTCAGCATAACAAGGACTTTGTCATTTTGAGCGGAGTGCGTTAGCACAAAGCGACCAAGCGGCTTGCAAGGCGTAGCCGTAGCAAAAAACTCTCAAACATTTGTCATTTTGAGTGAGTGAAACGAGCGAAAAATCCATACTTTAAAATGCAAATTTGCACTTCAAATTTGTGGATACTTCGCTTCGCTCAGTATGACAAAAATTTTAAATTCAAAGCCATAAATTTCAAACGCTTTAAATTTAAAGTAAGAATTCAAGCATTGCTCTAAATTTAAGATGATAAATAAGGCGAAAAATTCAAAGAATTTAAGGCAGGCTTTGAATTTATGGATACTTCGCCAAAGGCTCAGTATGACAAAAATTTTAAATTCAAAGCCCTAAATTTCAAACGCCTTGAATTTAAAGCCATAAAAAAAGCGTTGCTTGAAAATTTTAAAAATTCCAAGCAACGCTATCACTCAAAGACATTTAAACTTGTAGAGCAAATCGCCCTATTACAAGCGATTTGCCGACTACTTCCGCAAGCCAAGATTAACAAGGTTTGCACGGATTTACCGACTCTTCGCAAGCCCAAAGTTTCAAGGCTTGCAAGAGTTTTGCCGCCATTTTATGATGACGGCGGATTTTGTCATTTTGACAAGTCAGTATGACAAACAAATGCTTGTCATTTTGAGCCTTTTGCAAAAAGGCGAAAAATCCATACTTTAAAATGCAAATTCGCACTTCAAATTTATGGATACTTCGCTTCGCTCAGTATGACAAAAATTTTAAATTCAAAGCCCTAAATTTCAAACGCCCTAAATTTAAAGCAAAATTCAAGCTTTTCTCTAAATTTAAGACGATAAATAAAGCGAAAAATCCAAAGAATTTAAGGCAGGCTTTGAATTTATGGATACTTCGCTTCGCTCAGTATGACAAGACAAGTCAGCATAACAAGGACTTTGTCGGTATGACAAAGATTTAGGCTTTTGCTTGACACCAACCCAAAATTCAAAGCTCTAAATTTCAAACGCTCTAAATTTAAAGCCATAAAAAAAGCGTTGCTTGAAAAATCCTAAAAAATTCCAAGCAACGCTTATCACTCAAAGACATTTAAACTTGTGGAGCAAATCGCCCTATTACAAGCGATTTGCCGACTCAGCAAGCCTAGAATTTATACAAGGCTTGCAAACGAACGGTTGATTTGTTTTGGTTCTTGCTACCTTCTTGGGTGTTATCAACCTTATGAGGCCACTTAGCATCTTTCAAGCTAGAATTTATGTAAGAATACCAGCCTTCAAGAGACAAGTTTTTATTGACTTTGTAGCCAAGCTCAAACACACCCTCAATACGAGTATCTTTCATATCAAATGCTTTGTTTTGTCCAAACACACCTTGCACGCCTATGCGGATATCAGCAGGTAGAGTGTAGCCAACGCCTACATAACCGAATGTATTTTGCCCAAGAGACTCAACAAGCGAGGTTTTATAAGCGTAGAATATCTCCCTACCTATGTAAAGGTCTGGTCCGCTTATGTCTTCTAGGGTGTTGATAGTGAGTTTGTCTTTCTTACCAAAGAAAATTCCGCCCACTCTTGCATCAAGCCCAGCGAATTTAGCGAAAACTCGTCCATCGACAAGGTTGCCGTTGTCAAGTGCATCTTTACTAAATGTTTTCAAATCGCTATCCATAGAGTTGCCAAGGTAGGTAACTTTCGCGCCGACATTGTTGCCCCCGCCTAGTCCAAGGGTGTATTTAAGGTTTGCTGCGTAAAGTGTCGCCACTCTGTCCCAGTAAGCACCCCAAAGTTGCAAATCAAGTCCAGCGAAATTTGCAAGCACGGCTGCGCCATACATATTGTTGTTGTATATAGCCGCATCCATTGCTTTTTTCTGAGCATCAGTTTCTGTGCCAGTGCCCAAAGTATTTGCAGGGCTAAACGCATCGCCGTCTCCCGTAGCGCCTTCAAAGCTATCTACGCCAAAGGCTGCGATAGTCAAGCCCTGTGTTGGGGTGATGAGCACTTTTGCCGCCATACCTGTAAAGTCAGCCGTCCATATAGTGCCTAGCTCTTGCTTACCAAAAAGCACACTCACACCAGCATCAGCTAAATCGTATTGCAAGTAGGCTTGCTTTAAGACGATAGGATTTTTGGTAGTGGTAAGCCCATTTGCTCCCCAGCCGCCGTTTGCATCGTTGTTATACATAATTTGCCCAACGATTTTAAAGCCATCGCCCACGCTAATAGATGGGGTAACGAAAGCACGGAATTTGTGCGGTGCTGTATTCGCGCCTAAGCCTTTGTTGTCAAAACCCTCGTAGTCTTTTTTGCCATAGCTCGCTTGGTCAAAGCGGTAGCGCAAAGCACCACTAACATCGACATCTTTAATCGCCTCTTCAAGTGGCTTGGCATCAAGCACACTCATCGAACCAGCCGCTAATGCGGCAACTAAACTGAGTTTCACTAACTTCATAGGTTCTCCTTCATAGTATTGAATTTAGCAAGGTCATTATAGCACGAAAGTATAAATTTTTGCTTAAACTAAACTTAAATTTGTAAATTTTTGTAAAATTTGTGAAAATTTTGGGGAATTTGATTTTATGGGGCGGAAATTTTGGGGGAAATTTTTTTGGGGGTTTGGAAAAAATTTGGAGGAATTTTGGTTTGTGGGGCGGAAATTTTGGGGGACTTTGTCATTTTGAGCGTAGCGAAAAACCCATAGAATTTAAGATACGCTTTATATAAAAGCGCAAACTCGCACTTTGAATTCGTGGATACTTCGCTGCGCTCAGTATGACAGAATTTAGGGCTTTGCTTGAATTTTTGTGAATTTGTGTTTTTTAGGGAATTTGGAAAAAATTTTGTTTTGGGGGAAATTTTTGCATATATAATAATGTGTAGTTGTTGGACGAACGGAATTTTTTGTTTTTGACGGAAATTTTTTGGGAGATTTTGGGGAAAAATTGTAATTTGAGTTATATTTTGCGGGGGTTTGGGGGTGTTTGTCATTTTGAGCGTAGCGAAAAATCCATAGAATTTAAGATACGCTTTATAAAAGCGCAAACTCGCACTTTGAATTCGTGGATACTTCGCCAAAGGCTCAGTATGACAAGCAAAAAAAAATTTGTGGTGTGCTTGGAGGTTTTGGGGGTTTTGGAGTGGTGTCATTGCGAGAATTTGCAAAGCGCAAGCGTGCAAATTCGTGGCAATCCAAAGGTAAATTTGCGTTTAAATTCGTGGATTGCCACGCTCGCTTTGTTCGCTCACAATGACAGACAAAGAAAACGGACTTTGTCCATTTTACAATGACGGCGCACTCTTGTCATTTTGAGCTTTCGTAGAAAGCGAAAAATCCATAGAAATTTAAGGCGCGCTTTGAATTTAAGATAAAAAATCCACGCTTTAAATATGTAAATTTGCACTTTAAATTCGTGGATACTTCGCCAAAGGCTCAGTATGACAAGGACTTTGTCATTTTGAGCCTTTTGTAAAAAGGCGAAAAATCCATACTTCGATTTTGTGGATACTTCGTTACGCTCAGTATGACAATGTTTTGTGAAAAATAGCTAAAAATTTATACACACTTTAAGATATGATAAAACTCGGCGTATATGAACTGCGGTGGGAAAGGGATTGAGACGGAAAAGTCTTTATAGGTGTTGCCGGGCAAAAGGGAGATGATTTGCACGACATAATTCACGCTGTTTGACGCGCTGCTTCTTTGGACATTTTTGCGGTTTTTGGGGTCAAAGGCTGTGCTGTCTCCGCCTACTTTGTTGGTGATGGTAAGCTCTAAAAAGCACTTGTTTATGGGGTATGAAGTGATATTTGTAACTCGTCCTGTGATGAGAACGCTTTCTGTGCGGAGATTTCTGGCGTATTTGACATCTGAAATGCTCGCCTGCTTGGTGTGTTCTTCGACATAAAGCAGCAAAGAATACAAAAGTATAGCCGAAAAAACTACATTGACAAAGTAAAAAGCAAGCGCGGCTTGGAGATTTTTAATCTTCCAAAAAATCACAACGCAAATGAGCGCAAACAGCACAAAAACGCCCGCGCAAGATAAAATGTGAAAGTTATTCATCAAAAACACTCGCTTGTAAGCTGCATAGTGATATTTTTGTCGCCAAAATTCTCAAAATTTATCCTTTGCATTTGTGTCTCCCCGCGCAGCAAGCCTCGCTCTAAATTCCTAGACTTGGAGCGCAACGGAAAAAAGTGGTTTTTGTAAGTGATGAAAAAACTTGCGTTTTCATCAAGTTTGGGGCGCAGTTTTGCCGTAACTTCGCAGTAAAAAAAGTCCTGCCTTGAAAGGTTGGTTATGTTAAAATCCACGCTTAAATTGTTGCCGCCATAGTAACGAAACGCCATAATCTCAGCCTCTCTTGCGCGCACGCGGCTGTCGATGAAATCATAACCATAATAAAACAAATACCCACAAGCCACAAAGTCAAAAATCAACACCAAAAGCGCTAAAATCGGGTGTCGCCCCAAAAACGCCACGACAAGCAGGATACACATAAAAACAAAAATCACCAAAAACAAAAACAAAAAGTCTATGGTGTAAAGGTGCTGCGTGTAAAAAAGCAACCATTCCTTTAAATTTTGCATTGTTTATCCTTATAAATTCAGCCTACTGCCCTATCGCGCTTTGTTTTTTGGCATCCTTTGTATCTACCCAGATATTTGGCACAGACCCACCGGGCGTTAGGAAAATCTTTGCGTCTGTGTTTTCTTTTAACGCCTCGTTGAATTTACCCTGCACTTCGATTTGCTTTAAATTCAAAAGCGGGTTGTTAAGGCTGTTTGCTACTTGTTTGTTTGCATACGCTTGCGCATCAGCTTCGATTTTAGTGGCATCTGCCTTACCCTTTGAGCTGATGATAGTCGCATTTGCCTCGCCCTCAGCCAAAGTAGCACGGCGCAAGGCTTCTTGGCTCGCTCTTTCAGCCTCTTGCTTTGCTACTTGAACAAGCTCGATTTGCTTTTTTACCTCAGGGGGCAAAACGATTTCGCGCAGTTGCACAGCAGTGAGCATTACAGGGCTATTTGGCAAACTTGCTATAACCTTGCCTATGTCATCGTTGATTTGCTGAGCTATGGCGTTGCGGTTTGCGGGCAGCTCTTCGGCTGTGTATTTACCTACCACGCTTCGCACCACATCGCGCACGGTTGGGTCGATGATTTTGTCCTCCCAATTCACATTCCATTTGGCTATGGTTTGCGGCACGACAGCTTCATTGAGCTTATACTGCACGGTTACATCGATAGAAACGCTAAGCCCACGGCTATCAAGCACGGAAATAGAGCTTTTGTTGATGACGCCTGAGCCTTGCCTTAAAGAGCTTTCATTTACGCCCTCCACAGAAGCATAAGTCATTTGTCGCACCTTTGTGTCGATGACGATGATTTTTTGAAAAATCGGCACGAAAAAGTGCAAGCCCGGCTCCAAAGCCTTTTCTCCAAAAGCACCTGTGGTTACTTTTATACCCATTTCGCCTGAATTTACGATAGCAAAGGGTTTAGCAAGCACAAGCACAAGCACCAAAGCGATGATGACATACACAAGCGGAGTGAATTTGCCAAAATTTTTCATAAAATCAAAATTTGGGGCTTTGAAATTTAAATTCTGCTTGTCGCCGCCCTTTTTGTTAAAATAATCATTCAAATCTGCTGGCATTTTTTATCCTTTCACACATAAGTCAGCATTGAGCTGAAATTTTTGTCGCGTCCATAAACTATGTCAAAAAACGCATCTTGTAAGAGCTTGGTAAGCTCGCCGCGCGTGCCGTTGCCGATAACTCGCCCGTCTATGTTTGAAACAGGCGTGATTTCGGCGGCTGTGCCTGTCAAAAAGGCTTCATCAGCGGTATAAACTTCATCTCGGCTGATTCTTTGGCGCAAAACGCTTAAATTTCGGCTCTTTGCGATTTGCAAAACCGTATCTTGCGTGATACTTCGTAGGGTAAAGTCATTTGGCGGAGTGATTAACGCGCCGTTTTTTACTATGAAAAAGCACTCGCCTGTGCCCTCAGAAACAAAGCCCTCCTCATCAAGCAACAAGCCCTCCTCATAGCCCGCATCGATAGCCTCAAATTTCGCAAGCTGTGAATTTAAGTAGTTTGCGCTGGCTTTGGCTTTGTTCATTGATGATTTTGCGCTGTTTCGCATAAAGCTTGAAATTTTGACTCTAATGCCCTTTTGCAAGCCTTCCTCGCCCAAATACGCGCCCATTTCCCAAGCGGCTATGGCGACACGCACGGGCGCTTTGAGATGATAAACGCCCATTTCGCCGTCTCCTAAATACACAAGCGGGCGCAAATACACATTGCCCGTGAAGCCGTTTGCCTTGATGATTTCTAACTGCGCCTTTTCAAGCTCTTGCTGAGAAAACGGCACTTTTAAAAGCGTGATTTTAGCGGACTCTAAAAGGCGTTTGGTATGCTCTTGCAAGCGAAAAATCGCCAAACCCTTGTCCGTCTTATACGCGCGCGTGCCTTCAAAAACGGCATTTCCATAATGCAAAGAATGCGTGAGTATATGCACTTTTGCGTCCTTAAAATCCACGATTTGCCCGTCCATCCAAACCTTTTTTGCTTCTGCTTTCATCGGTGAAAACCTTTCGTTGAATTTTTAGAAAGGCATTGTAGCAAAAATAAACTAACATTTTGACAACAATTCATTTTCATTTGGTTTTTTGTTAAAAAGCGCGGTTTTTTTGATGAAATGACGAACTATGATGACACTGCTATCGCTCGCAAAGAACGGCGAATTTTGTCATTTTGAGCGGAGTGCGTTAGCACAAAGCGACCCAACGGGTTGCAAGGCGTAGCCGCAGCAAAAAAAAATCTCCATTGTCATTTTGAGCTTTCGCAAAAAGGCGAAAAATCCACAGAATTTAAGATATGCCTTAAAGCACTAAAATCGCACTTTGATTTTATGGATACTTCGCTTCGCTCAGTATGACAAGGAATTTGAGCAAGACAAAAAAATAAGTTAATA
>OIZX01001107.1_pt1 | contig 14899 bp, 9 predicted proteins | sample 1588621 | NCBI WGS metagenome assembly OIZX01 (sample SAMN03283276) | human gut metagenome | biome: human-associated habitat; material: feces | host: Homo sapiens | place: Peru | collected 2012
TACCATTTCTGTACTATCAACCTCTTTTATAATCTTATTATAAGCATCACCCATTACAAACTGCTTTTCCCTATATAGCTTTCCATTTAGTGCCGCAGCCTTCATTCTTTTGCCAATTTTTGAATTTAAAAACCGGAATATTTTCTTTGGGCTTACAAGGCCTGCATCTTCCTTAGAAATCCTTCCTGACCTTACAATTTCCTCTATCATTTCTTGTGTGGCCTCTAGGCTTTCTATATCCTTACTATAATCAATAAGCTCAAAAATTCTATGATAACTGGTTCCTCTTTTTGCGCCTTCATTAATCTCCTCCTCACCACGCAAAAATCTAGGCATATCTTCATCTACAGCAACTTTATCTTCAACAATTTTCTCTGTGACAGCCTTACCATCTACCGTTTCCTCTATATCATCACTCATATACCTATGCTTAACATCAGAAACACTTACCTTTGCCGTAAGCCCCATATCCTGTGGGTAAGGATACCTGTAGCTCATTCTGTTTTCTAGGATTTCCCTTGTGGCAGCATCATAAACAATATCTGAATTAAAATGCTCTATACTTTCCTTCATTTCCTTTTCAAAATATTGCCTTTCTACAGCTTTGTAGGTTATGTCATTTAGATTTATAACCTTAAACTTTGCATTCGCAGCCTCACTGTTATAAACAGGGCTGGTAAGTCCAATACTGATAACATTATCAAAGCCTATATCCTCGCTGTTTGAATTAATATAGCTATTCATACTAATATTTCTCATATAAGCCAGTAATATTATTTCAATAAAGGACTTACATTCCATAATCATATATGACTTAAAGGCCTTTTCCTCATAGTTTGCATATTTAAGCAAATTCTTAAGCTTTCCATTAATGTCACAGCTGCCTGTCATTATAAGCTTTTCCTTTGCTCTGGTTAAGGCAACATATAATACTCTAAGCTCCTCTGCCCTGTCAGCCTCTTTTCCCATAATGGTAAGTGCCTTTTTTATAGGTGACTGATATCTTATTCTTTTGTCCTTATCAATATAATCTATGCCTAAGCCACCCTCTTTTCCTACAACTACAGTTTTTTTATAGTCCATTTCATTAAATTGTCTGCCCATACCAGCCACAATTACAACAGGAAATTCCAGACCCTTTGACTTGTGTATAGTCATAAGCTTTACACTGTCATTTTCTTCTTCGTAGCCCTTTGCTTCTCCCTCGTCTAACTCTACCTGCTGTACCCTTTCAATATATCTTATAAAATTAAACAAACCCGAATAACTACTGTTTTCATATTGAACAGCCTTTTTCAACAGCATTTCCACATTGGCAATACGCTTGTTTCCATTACCCATTGCTAATAGATAATCTTTAAAGCCTGTTTTTATAAGAATAGTATTAATAAGCTCATAAATAGAGGTATAAGGCACCATTTTTCTTAATGCTTCTAAATCTTCTAATACCCTTTGTACTCTTTCGTTTAAATATCCATTGTACATATTTAATCCGTCAAAATATGAGCCTTTGCTTTCCCCCTTAATTTGTGCCAGTTCATTTTCATTAAACCTATATACATTTCTTAAAACGCAGACTAATGGTATATCCTGTCTTACATTATCTATTACCTCTAAGTAAGCAAGCAACACCCTTATTTCAAAGGCACTAAAATATCCTGTTGTGCTTATGCTTTCTATTGGAATGTTTCTCTGTTCTACTACCTGCATTATTGTATCACCCAAATTTCGCATAGTTCTTACAATAATGGCAATATCAGAAAATCGTATATTTCTATAAGTATTTGTATTTTTATCTAATACCTTTTGCTCATTGGCAACTAATTCCTTTATTTTATCTGCAATAACACCAGCCTCAGCTTCAATATAGGTAATATCTAACAGCTCGTCCTCCTCCCCTTCTGCTTCTTCTGTAAACTCGTCATTTGTTAAAGCTTCACTTGTTGAAGCTCCACTTATTGAATTTCCATTTGCCTTTCCTGAATTTTCACCTATATATGAGCCTTCAGCCTTAGCATTTCTGTCAATAACTATTATTTCTGTTTCGCACTGGTCATTATCCTCATAAGCTGCCCCTAAATACAGCTTTTGCTCCTCGTCATAGGAAATGTCGCTAAACTCCTTTGTCATTACCTGCTCAAATATAAAATTACAGGTTTCTATTACCTGCTTTCTGCTTCTAAAATTCTTTGACAAGCATATCTTCATATTTTCATCATCATTAGCAGTATAACTTTCAAATTTCCCTACAAATAATTCAAGCTTTGCATTTCTAAAGCCGTAAATACTCTGTTTAACATCTCCTACCATAAAAATATTATTAATACCCTTATGCTTTTTTGAAACTGCACCTAAAATAGCCTCCTGCAAATAGTTGCTGTCCTGATATTCGTCAATTAATATTTCGTAAAAATCTTCACTTATCTGCTTTGCAGTATCTGTTATTTCTCCGTCCTTTACAAGAATATTGTATGTTAAATGCTCTACCTGTGCAAAGTCTACTATATTTTTTTCCTTTTTAACCTTTAAGTATTCCTCCATAAACTCAACTGTCAGCTTTATCAGCATAGCCACATTGTCATAGCTTAGCTTTAATACCTGTGAATATTCATCCAGGCTTTTATTTAAAAATTTTTCCTTTATATCCTTTATATATTTTTTAGCACTCTCCCTAAATTTAACTACCTTTTTCTTTTCTCTGTCATCAATTCCTCTGTCCTTTTTTATTGAAGGAAGTCGGTCATATTTTATATTATCAACCTGTTTTTTTAGCTCATTAAAATCCTCTATGTTGCCTAGCTGTTTTAACAGCTCCTGCTCCTTAAGAAAGATTTCTTCGTACTCATAAATTCCTGCCTTATCAGAATAGTAAAGAGCCATTCTCATTGCTTCATAAGCCTTATGTATACTATTTTTTGCCTCTGAAAACAATTTCTTAAAAAATACACTATCTAAAATTTTATCCGGAGTAATGTCCTTATAATCCAGCAGCATATCCCCAAGCCATTTTGCAGGATTAACATTGCTCATAGATTTTTCGTATAAATCCAGTACTATTTCTTCAATAGCAGACCTTCCACTTTTATCAACATAATCCTCCATAAACTCAAGAAATTGTTCGTCACCAGCCTCAAAATAACTATTAATTACCTCACTTACTGTATCCTTTTTCAATAATTCTAATTCATCATTATTACCAATTCTAAAGCCAGGATCAATGTCTGCCTCTCCAAAATTGTCCTTAAGAACACCTAAGCAAAAGGCATCTATTGTTGTGATTTTTGCATTTTGAATATATGTCATCTGCTTTTGTAAATGCTCATTGCTTCTGTCTAGCATTAACGCCTTTGACAAAGCCTTCATTAAACGCTCTCGCATTTCACTTGCAGCAGCATTTGTAAAGGTTACTACCAAAAGCTTATCTACATCTATAGGCTTGTCCTTATCTGTTACCATTGCAATAATTCTTTCAACTAATACAGCAGTTTTTCCAGAGCCTGCTGCCGCTGAAACTAAAATATTTCTATTTCTGGTATTTATTACCTTTAATTGCTCATTAGTCCATTTTGTTCCCATTTTCTCACCTCTCTTCTTCTATATTCTTATCTTCTATGTTCTTATCTGTTGCATTTTTATCTTTTATATTGTTATTATCTAATTTTATTTTTTCATTTAATTCATTAGACAATATTTCTATATCTTCCTTAGCCTCTGCCTGGTTATCCCCCTCCAGGACTATCTCCTTATTAAGCTTCTTTTCTAAAATACTAATATTTTCTTTATTATCTGTATCAATAATATTGTAGCTGTTATCAAAATCCTTACAGCTAAAGCAGCATACCTGCTTGTATTTACAATAGTCGCAGGCTGTTTTCTTATCGATTTTGTAGGGCTTTAATTTCACACTGCCCTCTACGATTTCACTGGCAAATTCCTCTGCAAGATTTTTTACAATATCAATAAAGCCTTCAAAATTGTAGCAGGAGGCTGCTCCCTTGGTTTTTGAAAGGTACATTTGTGTACCGATAACATTATTCTTCATACCGAAAATTGGAGATTTAACCTTGCTATCTCTTATATCACTATCAAGACCTTCAAAAACCTCCTCCCTGCTATTAACGAAGCCGGTCATTTCAAAATGATTAAACATATCCTTTTCATATTTGCTTTCGTCCTCATATACATCCTTGTAATTAAGTATTGGGTCATCAATATTAAAATAGAATACTGCTGCCGGCTCAACTCTTAAATCCTTATGCAAATTCTTTTCGTTTTTAATAACAGCGTCCATATAAAACATAAGCTGCATTTTTAAACCATTGACCACCTTAACTGGTGAAAACTTTTCACTTCCGGATTTATAATCTATAACCTTTACAAATTCAGTTCCGTCTATGTTCAGAGTATCAACTCTGTCAATTCTACCATTGTCTGTTGCAAATTCTATCTGGCTTATTTTAAAGCTGCCCTTTTGCAAATGTCCAATTAATGCCCAAGTAGTTTTATCTGCTACCTTTATACATTTTTTTAATATAAACTGATTTCTCTTGTTATCAAAAAATATTGCATTTTCACTTTTCTTTGATAATTCCTCCATACACTCATTAATAATGGCTCTTCTTTTTTTGTCATCTATTTCAGCCACATCAATATTATTATTTTTTATTTTTCTCATAAATGCTTCTATAAGTGCATGGTATAAAGAGCCAATATCTGTATGTTTTATTTCATAAACCGGTCTTTCTACAAGCTTTAAGCCATATTCCAAAAAATGAGCATAGGCACAGGCAGCATACTTTTCAAGTCTGGTTGCCTTAAAAACTCTGTCCCCACCATATATTTCCAAAGCAACAGCCTTATCAATATTGGTTGCATCATTTTTAAACATAGCTCCTGCTATGCCATCCTTTAATTTTTCTCTAAGCTCCTCATCCTTAACTGCAAAGGCTAGTATTTCCATTAAATCTTTATCAAAGGCCTCTGTGCCATACTTTTGCAAATTACTAATAAGCAGTTCATAAATAGTGGATTTGTTGGCTATTTCAAATAAAACCTTATTGTTTATAACAGTTTCTATTTTTGATGAAGCAAATAGTTCCTTTACAGTTTCTATCAGATAGGACGGTCTTAAAACCTCACCATTACTGCCAATCTCTGAATATGTTATATATATTTTATCTGAAGGCTTTGTCAGTGACATATACAAATAAAATCTTTGTATAAAGGAATTTTCACGCACAGTAGGTGACAGTAATACCGACATATTTTTGAGTCTTATCCTGTCATTTTGTGAAAGCAATCCGCCCTTTATGGAATGTTTAGGTATAATTCCATCATTAGCACCCATTATAAATAAATATTTAATTTCCCCCAGTCTTGTTCTTTCTATATCACCAATAATAATCTGGTCGATTGCAAAGGGGATTATTCCTACCTTAATTTCTTCAAAGCCGGCATCTAATATTTTTCTATATTCTGTTAAGGAAATTTTTTCGTCACCTAATAAAAGCACTAATTTATCAAAAAGCTCCATAACCTTTTTGTAAACCTGCTTGTATTCTGTCAACAGCTCATTATTACCTGTCTGCTCAAAAAACTCTATGTACTCATATAGCTTTTCCTTTAGTCCTGCCTCTACAATAAACTCATATAAGGCTGTAGTTACACCCTTTACAGTTTTGTCCTTAAGCTTTTCCTTTAAATTAAATATTGGCTCAACAAAAAGACCTCTTATTCTTTCTGCTTCCTCTGCTTCATTTTCAATAACACCCTTGTAGGTTTTAGTAAAAGGCTTTGAGTAATTTTTATAGCCTCTTATGCCTAGTGCCAGACAATAATTTTCAAGCACATCTATATCCTCTACACATACATCACTCATATAGCACCTTAGATATTTAAACACACTTTCATATTTAAAATCTGTATCAATAACCTCAAGAACAGTTCTAATAGCATCTACAAAGGGATTTCTTATAATGCTCTTTTTATTATCTACAAAATGAGGGATTTTTTCTGCCCTTAAAAATCTTGATAAATTCATTGCAAGTTCATCATCACCTGTAATTACTGCTATATCCCTATATCTTAAGCCTTCATTATCCCTTAAAAGCTTTTGTATCAGGTTAGTAACATTTTTTGCCTCGGCAATAGAGGTGGCAGCCCTATATATTTTTACATTTTGTGATTTTTCCTCATAAGTCTTATTGTTATATTTGAATACATTTTCCTCTAAAAACGAAAGTTCTTTATTTTCCCTGTGTCTGCCATTAGTTTTTGGTATAATTACAGGCTTTTCTATAATCACTCTATTATCATTTGCTATAGCATATAATTTGTTTATTGTATCCTTAGACATTGCAAACAGCTCCTGCTCTTTAATATCTGCAAAGCCTACGCTTGTAATGTTTATTTCCTCTGTTCTCATTGTAACAGCTATTGTAACTGAGCCTCCATTTAACATAAGCTTTTCAATTACCTTAAGCTGTATTGGAGTAAATCCAGTATAGCCGTCTAATACAATATGGCTGTTTTTTATCCAGCCGGAATTATCTATATACTGGCAAAGCTCATTTAACACCTCTTCCTTTGTAATGTATTTGGTGCTGCTGCTTGTCATATTAGAAACATATTCCCTGAATTTTTCATAAATAAGTCTAATATCTAAAAGTTTTGCCTTCATCATAGTTTTACTGTTTATCTTATTTATTATTTCATCAAGATTATCTATATCTATTCCATACTGATATAATTCAGAAATTGCAGACTTCATCTCATCTATAAATCCAAGCATTGAGGACTTATTTTTATAAACACAAAGCTTATCCTTATTTTCCTCAATAATTTTACGAAGAATAAGTGTTTTTCCTGTGTCATCCAATATAGATAAAGTATCCACTCCCAGCTCTTCAAACACTCTGAAGGATAATCTGTTAAAGCTGACAATATCCACATTCATAATACCGGACAATGAAAAAAGCTCTCTTTGCATATTTACCATTTTCCTTTGGGTTTCTAAGGTAAACTGCTCTGGAACTATGTATATAAAATTTTTATTATTGTCTTTTTTTATTTCCTGCAGCATTTCACTACATATATAATAAGTTTTTCCAGCACCTGCTGCCCCTATGACAATTCTAAGTGACATATCCTTCTCCTATCTTTTTAATGATCATTGTCATATTATGGATTTATTACTATCTTAGCCTTATAAAATCCACCAATTTTTCAAATATCTGCATATTATTTTTAGTTCACACATAATATATTACAAAATGTATGGAGTGTTTTTTATGAATTCTAATCCCAAAATTTTCGTCTTTCAGTTAAAAGAATTAATTTACACTATTATCTTTGTAATACTTACCGTTCTTCTAATCATCTTATTAGTAAAAATGTTTTCACAGGAAGCATCGGAAAGTACCAGTACAATCCCAACTTCCTATGAAAACACTATTGAATACATATATAATTAGATATTCTCTAATCTATTTAACCAAACTGTAGCACTTGCATCTGACGGCATTCTAAGGTCACCTCTAGGCGATACTGCAACTGAACCGACCTTTGGTCCGTCAGGCAGGCAAGAACGCTTAAACTGCTGTGCAAAAAATCTTCTGTAAAATACCTTTAACCATTTAAGTATAACTTCTCTGTCATACTGACCCTCAAAGGCATTTTCAGCAAGGTATAATATTTTTTCTGGCATATAGCCAAATCTAAGTATATTATACATAAAGAAATCGTGAAGCTCATATGGTCCAACTAAATCCTCTGTTTTTTGAGAAATATCCCCGTCCTTTGGTGGTAATAATTCCGGACTGACAGGAGTATCTAATACATCATATAAAACTGCTCTTAATTCCTTATCTTCTAAGGTATCTGCATAATATCCAACTAAATGTCTTACTAAGGTTTTTGGTACTGATGCGTTTACACCGTACATTGACATATGGTCACCATTATAAGTAGCCCAGCCTAGTGCCAGCTCTGACATATCTCCTGTACCTACTACAATTCCATTATACTCATTTGCCAAATCCATAAGCAGTAAGGTACGCTGTCTTGCCTGTGAATTTTCATAGGTTACATCATGTACTTCTTTGTTATGGCCTATATCCTCAAAGTGCTTAATAACTGCTTCGGATATAGAAATCTCTTTAAGAGTTGCACCTATCTTTTTAATCATATTAACTGCATTGTCATATGTTCTGTCAGTAGTTCCAAAGCCCGGCATAGTAACTGCAATTATATTTTCTGCATCCATTCCAGCAAGGTCAAAGGCTCTTTTTGTAACTAAAAGTGCCAAAGTTGAATCCAAGCCACCGGAAATACCTATAACTGCTGTTTTTGCATGAGCGCATATAAGCCTCTTTTTAAGTCCCATAGACTGGATAGATAAAATCTCCTCACATCTTTTTGTTCTTTCTAATTCATTGCTAGGAACAAATGGTGCATTATTAATTTTTCTGGTAAGTACAATTTCACTATTTTCTAATGCGAAATCAACAATATGATATTTGTCCATTTCCTCTTTATCTAACATAATATAGGTGGACATTTTTCTTCTTTCACTAACCAGCTTTTCTATATCAATTTCACTTATAGCTGTACTATTTTTAAATCTTTTAGTTTCTGCTAATGTAGTTCCACTTTCAGCAATAATATTATGTCCTGAAAACACTAAATCTGTAGTAGACTCCCCTTCTCCTGCTGAGCAGTATATATATCCACAAAATAATCTGGCTGACTGGCCATTTACCAGTTGTCTTCTATATACATCTTTTCCTGTATTTTCATCACTTGCTGATAAGTTACAAATAATGGTGGCACCAGCCATACTGTGTCTTATACTTGGTGGTGCAGGCACCCATAAATCCTCACAAATTTCTGCTGCAACTACAAAATTTTCCATAGTTGTACAATTAAATAAAATATTTGTCCCGAAAGGTACTTTTTTGCCCATAAAATCTACAAATTCAACCTCTTCATTACCCTTTGCAAAATGTCTGGCCTCATAAAACTCTGCATAATTAGGTATATTTTTCTTTGGCACAAAGCCTAACACCTCTCCCTTATACAAGGCTGCTCCCACATTGTACAGCTTTCCCTTGTTCATATAAGGAAGTCCTACAAATACTAAAGCATCAATACTTCCGGTACTTTCTGCTATTTTTTCAAGCTGCTTTGCAGCACTATCCAAAAGTGGCTTTTGTAAAAACAAATCACTACAGGTATAGCCAGTTATACAAAGCTCTGGGAACACCATAACAGCTGCCTTTTCTTTACTGGTTTCGTTTATTTTATTTATAATTTCATTGGCATTAAATTCACAATCAGCTACCTTTACATCAGGTGTAATTGCAGCTACCTTTACAAATCCATAATTCATAATAGTTTTCCTTTCATAACAGTACCCTGTTCCCACAAATTTACACAGCCAATATTTTCTACAATACCTATTAATCTTAGCATAATACTCACATTTTTTCCACTTAAAACATAATATATACAAAACGATTTATGAAAGATTAATTTATGGCAAAGGTTGTAATTGATGCTGGTCACGGTGGCAGTGACTGGGGTGCTTCATATATGGGGCGAAAAGAAAAAGATGATAATTTAAATCTTGCATTTGCCGTAGGAAGTATTCTTGAAAATAATGGTGTAGATGTAGTTTACACCAGAGTTGATGATGTTTACGACACTCCTTACGAGAAGGCTACTATTGCAAATGAATCAGACGCAGATTTATTCATATCCTTACATCGTGATGCTGCTAATGTACCTGGTACCGGTTCTGGTATATCTACTCTTGTATATGATAATTCAGGCTTTAAAGCTCAGGTTGCAAAAAACATAAACAACGAATTAGAAACATTAGGTTTTCAAAATCGTGGCGTTATTGAACGCCCAAATCTTGTTGTTTTAAGAAGAACAAAAATGCCTGCTGTCTTAGTTGAAACAGGCTTTATAGATAATGTAAATGACAATGCCAAATTTGACAATCAGTTTGATGAAATTGCTGCTGCCATTGCTTCAGGTATTCTGGATTCTCTATAAATATTTAGAAATAATTTTCTGTGAAATTAAAACCTTAAATACTCAAAAATAATGTCAGGCAATATGCTGCCATAAAGTTCTATAGCTTTACTATAAACCTATATGGCAGCTTTGTCTGACATTATATACGCCTATTGTATTTACACACCCCTAAGCTAAAAGCTGATAATACTAAATAATCACTTTATTATCTTGCAGTTGTATTGTTTGTGTTATTGTTATTATTATTGTTCTTTGTATTATTGTCGTTGTTATTTGTATTGTTATTGTTGTTTGTGTTATTTGTTGGGTCAACAATATCATCTATGCCATTTTCAATGTCATCTCCGATATTATCTATAATACCACCATTATTTTTATCATTATTCATATTGTTGTCATTACCGTCTGTATTATTCTTATTATTATTATTGTTGTCCTTGTTATCATTTGTTGTATTATTGTTATTATCTGTTGTTTCATTATTAATGTTTGTTTCATCACCGTTGGCATTACCACAAGCAGTCATTCCATAAAGTGAACAAACCATTAATGCCATAAGTAAAACTTTTCTAAATTTTCTCATAAAAAAATCTCCTTTGGAAATATTAATATCAGGCATCTGCCTTTTTAGTAATATTTCCAAAAGAGAAAAAATTTATACATTTTTATTATTTTGCGTCTACAACTTCTTTCATTGTATACATACCAGAGGTTTTGTCCTTTAAAAATTTTGCTGCATTTACAGCACCATTTCCAAAAATTGCTCTTGAAAAAGCTGTATGTTTAATTTCAATCACCTCGTCCATTCCTGCAAAGATGATTTCATGTTCTCCTACAATAGTTCCACCTCTTACAGCACTAATACCTATTTCCTTTTTGTCACGCTTTTTCTTTTCCTTACTTCTGTCATAAATATAATTGTAATCGTTTCCTATCTCTTTATTAATAGCATCGGCTAATAATAAGGCAGTTCCACTTGGAGCGTCCAGCTTTTGATTGTGGTGTTTTTCAACAATTTCAATATCAAAGCCTGCATCGGCTAAGGTTTTAGATACAGCCTCTAAAGCCTTTACAACTGTATTAATACCTAAAGACATATTTCCTGAACGAAGAACTGCTATTTTCTTTGAAGCAGCATCTATTGTAGCTAACTGCTCCTTTTCATAGCCTGTAGTACAAAGAACTACCGGCATATTTTTGTTTTCGGCATATGACAGCATTCCTTCAAGCAGCTTTGGTGAAGAAAAATCAATGATTACATCAGCATCTACATCAATCTTATCTATAGAATCAAATACTGGATAATCGTTGTGACCATCATCGCAAATATCAACACCAGCAACTATTGTAGCTTCTTCGTCATTTTTAACTATATCAGAAATTACTCTTCCCATTCTGCCATTGCAGCCTGACATTATTATCCTAACCATGTACTTTACCTCGTCTTGTTCTATTTTTTAATGAAATATTTTAGAGAATTCCATATTCCTTCATTGCTCTTTGCAATTTTTCTTTATTATTATCTTCCATTTCAGTAAGTGGCATTCTAAGTGGTCCAACATTTTTTCCCATAAGGTTTAATGCAGCCTTAACCGGAATTGGATTTACCTCACAAAATAGTGCATCACATAAATCAAGTGCCTCTAACTGAAGCTGTCTTGCCTTTTCAACATTTCCGTTTAAGTATTCTGCAACAATATCATGTGTCTGCTTTGGTGCAACATTTGAAAGAACTGAAATAACACCCTTTCCACCTAATGAAAGAATAGGTATTATCTGGTCATCATTTCCTGAATATATATCAATAGCACCCTTTGTAAGCTTAGCTAATTTTGCAACCTGTGAAATATTTCCACTTGCTTCCTTTATAGCTACAACATTTCTTGCTGCTGCAATAATTTTAACTACTGTTTCTGGTAATATATTACAGCCAGTTCTTGAAGGAACATTATATAAAACTACTGGAATTTTAATTGAGTTTGCAATTTCAACAAAATGCTTTACTAAACCATTCTGTGTAGCCTTGTTGTAGTATGGTGTAACTAATAAAACACCATCTACACCATACTTTTCAGCCTCCTGTGATAAATATACAGCTGTACTTGTACAGTTAGAGCCTGTTCCTGCTATAACAGGTATTCTTTTATTAACAACATCTACAACAAACTTAATACATTCCAAATGCTCCTCATGACTAAGTGTAGAAGCCTCACCAGTTGTACCACATACTATAATACAATCTGTGCCTCCAGCAATCTGCTCCTCTACTAAGTTTCTAAAGCTATCAAAATTAACTGAACCGTCCTCATTCATTGGTGTAACAATAGCAACACCTGCACCTGTAAAAATAGACATTTATTAAGTCCTCCTTGAAATTTTTTTATTCTTTGCATATATGGTTTGTATTATTATCTTAGAACTCTTTTTATCTATAGGTCTGTAACTACTCTTTTTGTGTTATGGCTTATGTCACAACTTAACCTATGAATATAAAAAAGCCAGCCATAAAAAGCCAGCTATAAGTATCTTTTTCTTTATAACATAGCTCTCCATCTGCAAAAGATGACAGTCACACGACTATTAATCGTATGCCCAGAATATAATATAACGGAATACTATATCCTTCGGCGTTTCATCCTTTTGCTGTCATCATCTGTATCCGTCTACATCAAAACAGCTACTCTTAATCAACGCGACCTCTATATTTACTAACACAGACATATTAACACTTGTATATATATATGTCAACAGCCTTATCCCTTTAAATTAATTTTACCCTGGTTAACTCTGTAATAATATTAGTATAATTTAATATATGTTGTATTACTATTTAATGTCACCTGTTCTTATATTATAAATATTTTTTACAAATTTTTATCCTTTGTACTTCTTTATATTTTATTAAGTTATTGCCTGTTCTGTATTTTTTCTATATACCTTCTTAATTTAAGTCTTTAAACAATTTTACATAGATTTTTCATTATATACATATTATTTGCACATAAAAAATATATAAAATATATGAACATTAAAATACTCATTAAGAAAGGGAGAAATACAAATGGTAGATAAGATTGTAGATAAAACTATCGAAAACAATCGTGTTTCAATTATTGGAGAAATTGTATCAGATTTTCGATACAGTCATCAGGTATACGGGGAAGGATTCTATGTTGTAGATGTATCTGTAAATCGTCTAAGCGACCTTACAGATATTGTTCCACTTATGGTTTCTGAAAGATTAGTGGATGTTACACAAAGTTATATTGGAAAACTGGTAGAAGCAAGAGGTCAATTCCGTTCCTATAATCGTCATGAAGAAAATAAAAATCGTCTGGTTCTTTCTATTTTTGTAAGAGAATGGGAATTTGTAGATGAAAATCCAGAGGCAGGAAAAACAAATCAGATTTTTCTGGATGGATATATTTGCAAGCCACCTATTTATAGAAAGACTCCTCTTGGCCGTGAAATTGCAGACTTACTTATTGCTGTAAACAGACCTTACAGCAAATCTGATTACATTCCTTGTATTGCCTGGGGAAGAAATGCAAGATTTGCATCTGGCTTTGAGGTTGGAAGCCGGATACAGGTGTGGGGCCGTGTTCAAAGCAGAGAATATGTAAAGAAAATAAATGATGAAGAATTAGAAAAACATACTGCTTATGAAGTAAGCGTAAGCAAGCTTGAATATCTTTCTGATATGGAATAGTCCTTCTAAATGTAAAAGCTGTAAAGTTCAACTATGAATTTTACAGCTTTTATTTTTTCTATTATTTATTATTTTTATTGTTTTTTCGTGAAATACTAAAATATTAGATAATATTATCCAAATAGTTTTTGATATAGCTTACTTTTGGTTCTCTGCTCTTCCATAAATTCTGAAACAATTACATCCTCTGAGCCCTTTATTACCACAGTTTTTCTTGAGCTAGGTTTTGCATCTCCTACTTCAATTACCAAATCAAAATTTCCTGTTTCAGAAATTGTCCACTGGGAAATAATATCCTCCTCATCATAGTCATTAACACTACGAAGAAAGCCACCATCTAGTAAAAAAATATAAATTTCTCCAGACTTAAGACAGCCTTTAATTTCGTATTCACAATCCCATTCCGATATAATATATCCAAATTCTGAACGATATTCTCCTCTTCTTAACCCATCCTCTTCATTCATAATATATCCCCTGATAGGAGAATCAGCAATCTTTATATTTAACACTAATATAACTATTACAAATACAACAAAACACAATATATAAAATAAATTCCTGTTTATTTTCATTCAATCAATCCTTAGTTCTCGACCTATTTTTATGCCTTTATTCCTTTTCAACTAATTTTCCATCTTCTATATATATTATCCTATCTGCTACTTTTGCCAGTTTTTCGTTATGTGTAACCATTATAACTGTTTTTCCGGATTTATGTAACTTTTCAAGCAGTTGCATAACCTCCTCTCCATTGTGGCTATCAAGAGCACCTGTTGGTTCGTCAGCCAATATAATATTAGGGTTATTAACAATAGCTCTAGCAATCGCTACCCGCTGCATTTGGCCACCACTTAACTGGTTAGGCCTCTTATGAATTTGTGACTTCAAACCAACACGTTCTAAGGCTAAAATAGCCTTTTGTCTACGCACTTTCTTAGAAACACCTGATAATGTAAGGGCTAACTCTACATTTTGTAAAACCGTCTGATGTGATATTAAATTATAACTTTGAGAAACAAAGCCAATTTCATGATTGCGATATGTATCAAAATCCTTATCAGTATAATTTTTAGTAGATTTACCATTAATCACTAGATCACCATCTGTAAATCTATCAAGTCCTCCTATTATATTCAAAAGCGTTGT
>OIZX01001108.1_pt1 | contig 14896 bp, 8 predicted proteins | sample 1588621 | NCBI WGS metagenome assembly OIZX01 (sample SAMN03283276) | human gut metagenome | biome: human-associated habitat; material: feces | host: Homo sapiens | place: Peru | collected 2012
GGATGGCTCTTGACGTGCATGGGGTCACAGGTTCGAGTCCTGTACTGTCCACCATACCGCACTTCTTCGGAAGTGCGGTTTTTCTTTGCGCAAAAACAGCATGCCAGAAGAAACGCTCAAAGCCTTCTGGCTGGTTCCATATCATAAAGAAGGTACCCCCGACGCTCACGGGTGTGAGCGCCGGGGGATTTTCGTTTGCGCCGGTCAGGCGCGGGGGATTACTGCTTTTCGGCCGTCGGGGTCAGCTTCAGGAACCGGTAGAGCATCACAGCGGCTTCTGCACGGGTGGCTTTGCCGTTGGGGTCGAGTCTGCCGTCGCTTCTGCCGCCCATGACGCCGCGGCTGTAGGCCCAGGACACGGCCTCACCGGCCCAGGACGCGATCTGGCCGCGATCCGGGAAGTCGGGCATGACGGCGCCGTTGGAGGCAACGTCGAGGCTCTTGTACTTGGCATAGCGCCACAGGATGGAGGCCATCTGCTGGCGGGTCACAGAGTCGTTGGGGCCGAAGCGGTTGGCGTCGTAGCCGGTGACGATGCCGTTGGCGGAAGCCCACGCAACAGCCTTGTCATACCAGCTGCCCTTCACCACGTCGGTGAACGTGCTGCTGCCGGAGACGGCCTGTTCGCCGTCCATGCGGTACAGGATGGTAACGAGCATGGCGCGGGACAGAGGCTCATACGGGGCAAACAGGCGGTCGGACACGCCGTTGATGTAGTCGCCTTTCGCCATGTCGAGCACCTCGTCGTAGAACCAGTCGCCCGGCTTCACATCGTCGAAGCTCTTGCCTGCCGGAGTTGCCGGCTTGGAGGGTCTGGAGGGCTTGACGGGGGTGACGGGGATGACGGGATCGGGATCGGGAGCAGGCTCGGCGGGCAGCGTCACAGCCGTAATTACATTGGCGGTATTCTTTTCCGTGCCGTCTTCCTTCACGATGAGAACCACATCGGTGACGCGGCTGCCGTTCGAGGGACGGTAGGAGAAGACGAGGTTGGAAACCAGACCGTTGTAGGCCTCAGCGGAGGCGTAGGCGACGGTCACCTCGCCGCGGACGCCGTCTGCAGTGCTGTGGAGCACGCTGCCGTAAGTTGCGGACTGGAGCGTCATGACGTTGGGGTCATACTTCACAGTGTACTGGCCGTTGGTGCTGTCGCCGGCGAGAACGGGAACCGTTACGGTGTGGTTGACCGTGTCGACCTTCACCTGATAGCCGCTGCCGGAGCCGCCGCCAACCGCAACGCTGTTGAGGCTGCCTGCGGTGGCAGTACGGGAAGCCGGGGTCTTGCCGAGCGGCTTGAGGTTCGTCAAAACCTCGACAGGCGTTGCCTCGGCGGAAGCCAGAGCAGCAGCGATTGCGTCGGTGCTCTCACCGGATGCCAGCGCGGGCACGTCGGTCATCAGACCAACGACCGGCCAGATTTCGCTGTCGAAGCCGCCCAGACGGGCATATGCACCGCTGTTATCGTCGATAACGATCAGATCCTGCAACTCGGTCTCGCCGTCAAAGCGGCTCCAGAACAGGTAGTCGTTATTGTCTGCGGCTGTGGCATAAGTCAGAGAAGAATAGAAGTCGTAAGCGGCATATCCGGTATGGATGCGGTTTGCGTCGCTGTTGAGAGCGGAGGTCGGGCCGATCAGCCGGAGCAGTGCGCCGTCAGACGGGCGGACGCCATATGCAGCGGTGTAGATGTCACCGGTAGAATCCACCAGATAGTACACGTCAGCGACCATGCCATCTTCAACTGTAGAAGCATCGATCGTAAATGCATACGTAATACCAACCAGAGTGCTGCTCCAAGTGAAGTGGCCGTCATATGCGCCGGTGTCCTTATCCAGAAGCAGCGTGTACGGTCCATAGGTACCAATAAGGTAGTTGCCCAGATGAGGTGCATCGGCAAGGTCGGTTACGCCGACACCAGCGTTTACGTTGCCGATCTCCGTAGCTTCCAGCTTATCATCCAAAAGGTAAATGGCAGCGTCATCTGCGTCATCGTTCATGATTGCAGCATAGATCTTGCCATCCTCAGTCTTGGTGGCGGCGGTGAAATTGAGGCAGTCCTTCTGCACTTTATAATCCGGCAGATCCTTGGGGTTGAAGGTAGCCCAAGCGGCCTTGCTGTCTGCGCCCCAGACGATAGCGTTCAGGTCGATATCCACGGTCTTGACAGTAACGTCGCAGGCAGCTGTGACATCCTCGTTCTTGGCGGAGGTTGCAGTCACGGTGCAGGTGCCTGCCTTGACGCCGGTGATCACGCCGTCCTTGACCGTTGCGATTGTATCGTCGGAAGAAGTCCAGTTGAAGGTGTCGCTTGCGTTCCACGGCTTAACATCCAGCTCCACAGAGGTGGTGCCGCCGACCAGAATGGTAACTTTATCGGGTTTGATGGAAGCGGAAGTGGCGTCGGAGGCCTCTTCGCCCAGCGTCAGCTTCACGGTGGCGACGTTGTCCGCGTAGTCGTACACCTGCAGCAGGAAGTTATCGCCTTTCTTGGCGCTGCCCAGAGAAAGCGTGTATGTTCCTTCCGCGCCGGGCTCGATGTCCTCGATAGAACCTGTGCGATCCACAATGGATTTCTGATCCGGTGTAAACAGGATCGCGGCAGCCACATAGCGGTTGTCAGAAGCGTTGACGGTCAGCGTGCCGTCATCTTCGTTATAGGTGATGCTGTTCACAACGGGGGCGGTGTTGTCGATGGTCACCTTCACGGTGCGGCTTGCGCCCTTACCCAGCGCGTCCCAATTGACAGCGTCGTTCGCGTAGTTCATGTACAGCTCAGGAGCCAGCGTCAGCGCCAGCTCGACGGTGTCGCCCTCGCTCACACCAGCGCCGCGCCAGCCGAGTCTCGCCTGCTGGTTCATGCTCTGCCATGCGTTCTGCGAGGCGCTCCAATATGCGGCGGTGACGCTGCCGAAGCTGGCCAGGGTCTTTGTACCATCCTTGCCGGTCATGGTGATGCGGCCGGCAGCGGCGTTGCGGATGGGGGAATACCGCCATGCGCTCAGCACGTCGCCGCGCTCGTTGTTCAGGGCAACGCGGTCAGCATGGTATGTTTCGTCGTCTGCATACGGGTTGTCGCCGAAGAAATACGAGCTGGGGTCGCCGGCGTACTGAATCAGCAGCACGTTGGTGCGCATGTTGTACTTCGCTTTGCCCGTGGTCGCATCGACGGTGTACAGGTAGGGATACTGATCCTCAAGGTCGTAGCTGTACTCGACGTAGCCGCCCTTGTCAAACATGGAGGCGTCCGTCCAGTTGCCGTAGAAGCCCAGCACGGGGATGGAGTGGCTGGTGCCGACGACGCCCTCAGCGTCGGACACGGCGGTGACCTTCGCATAGGCCTCTACATAGAAGCCGTTGGGGCAAATCTTCAGCAGTTCAGCTGCTTCCGCTGCATTCAGCCTGATGGTGCAGGTGATGGTCACGCTGCCGTTGGCGGGCACGTTCACCTGACCGGTGGTGAATTTGGCGAGGAACGCGTGTACGTCGTGCGTATCGACGTCGCCGTCATCGTCAACGTCGGCGTTGGCTGCATCGCTGATGGAGGCGCGGACTTTGTTAACGTAGTCCAGCAGCGCCTGCGCGTCGTCAATATCCGTGTCGCCGTCGCCGTCAAAGTCGTAGCCGGAGAGATTCACGGCGGGAGCTGCGGACACGCCGTCGACAGTCCAGGAGACGTCAGAGTAGTCAAAGCTGGCGGTGTGGCCCATCATGTAGAGCGTATCATCGTCCATGGCGGGCGCCTGCGTGAACACGTCGGCGTTCAGGTTGTAGGCGTGCGCCTTGCCGTCGAGGTTGTGGAGGGTGAAGCTGAAGGTGTATTCACCGGTCTTGTCGGGGTCGTCGCCCAGCTCGACCTTGACCTTGCCGTCGGGCTGGCCATTCACCAGCACGTAGGAGTCGGCCATGGTGGCCGCGTCGGCGTTGGCAAGACCTGCGCCCTGCTGCATCACGGAATAGTAATCGCTGTTGGCATCCGTCAGCGGGGTCGCGGTGGACATCAGCAGCGACTGCGCGAGCGCACGGTCACTCAGCCCCGCCTGCGACAGACCGCGCTTTTCGATGGCCTGCTTGACCAGCGCGCCGATGCCTGCCATCTGCGGGGCAGCCATGGAGGTGCCGCTCATCAGCTCATACGCGGTGGAACCGCCCTCGATAGCACCGGTCTCCGTCTGATGCGTACCGTTCAGGGAGTAGATGTTGCCGCCGGGCGCGGTGATCTCCGGCTTGATGCTCAGATCGCCCGGTACGCCCCAGGAGCTGAAGGAGCTCATGGTCTGGTACGGGGAATCGTACTTGATCACGCTGGCCTTGCCGACGACGGTCAGCTCGCCGGTGTAGTAGGTGTAGCCGCCCTCGGTGGAATTCTTAGTGGAAGCTGCCTTGATCTCGGCAGCATCTGCCTGCGAGACGAACGCAGCGGGCGCTTCCTTGGTGTAACCGGAGAATTCCATGTTGATCATGCCGGCTGCGTTGTTGTACACCAGAGTCGCAACAGCACCGGCATTCACGGCGTTCTCTGCCTTGGCTGTGAAGTTGATCTCGCCGCGCTGGCAGAACACGATCTTCCCCTTCACCAGATCGCCCAGCGCTGCGAAATCTTCTGCTTTGCCGAGACCGTCGATGAAGATGTAGTCATACGTCGTGCCGTCGCCGGTATCCAGCGTGGCAAAGGGCTTGTTGCTGCCCTTGACGGCGTCGGTGGAGAAATAAATCTTTCCATCAACGGTGAAGTAGGGGCTGATGATGCCGTCGTTGTCCACGGAGGCCACACCGAGGGAGTTGGTGTAGGAGCCGGGAGAACCGCCGGTCTGGAAGTTCACGTCGTTGCTGTACAGCTCAGTGGCTGTGGTATTCTCTGCCCACGCGCCGTTGTTGCCGGCGGAGATGGTGAGAACAGTGCCGCTGCTGCTCAGGCTCTCCAGCATTTTGGAGAACGCTTCGTTATAGGCCATACCGGCCGTGCCGCTGCCGAGAGACAGGTTCACGGTATCGCAGCCGAGGATGATGGCGTCTTCGATAGCGGCTATGTAGTCGCTGGTGTAAGCGCCGCCGCCCTGGCCGAAGACCTTCATGACCAGCACCTGCGCGTCGGGCGCGTTGCCGACCATGTGGACAGATGCCAGCGCAGACTCGAACGAGCCGTCAGCCTTCCTGAGGTAGCGGTTGGCCGCGGCGATGCCCGCCACGTGAGAGCCGTGCTCGCCCTCTTCGTCGAGGGTGTGCTGCACGTTCAGATCAGAATCGACATAGTTGAAGCCGAAGGGGATCTTGGAGCTGACGTACAGGTCGCCGGCAGTGACGCCGCTCATCCGCTTGGACGCATTCAGATACGGCAGCTTCTCGGCGATCTCTGTGGTGTCCAGCAGATCGTATTCGGCGACGTTCACGCGGTCTTTCCACTCGTCCTCAGCGATGGCGTAGTCAAAGGCTTCGCTGTCAAAGGACTGATGGGTGATGTCGAGGCCGGTATCGATGATGGCGATACGCATGCCTGCGCCGGTGTAGCCGTTGCTCCATGCTTTGCTGGAGCCGGTCATACCGGAGGAAACCTCCATCTGGGGGTTGGCTTTGCCAATTTCCACCACATCGGGTGTGTAGCGGGTTTCCAGCACCACGTCCTCAACGCCCTTGACGTCCTTGATCTTGTCGATCTCGCCGTAAGGCACGTTGGCGGAGATGATATTGGAAGCCAGCGTCAGGTTGTACACCACGTCCAGCTTTTTGCCGCCCAGCGCCTGCCTGGCGATGGTGCCGGCCATGCTCTCCTGCTTCTGCAGGAGCTGCTGGCGGTAGCTCATGGCGGCAGCGTTTTCGCTGATGTCACTCTCAGCGGAATACACTGCAATGGTCGGCTCCGCCTCCAGCACGATGGAGACACGGACCATTTCGTTGGCCGCATAAAGCGGTGTTTCCTCCGGCTCGGTTACGGCGTTCTGCTTGAACCGGTCCGGAGACGCTTTGCCGTCCACCTGCTCCCAGGTTACGCCGCCGGACTTCGTCTCCGCCGCAAACGCGGTGGGAACGAGGCCGAGCAGCATGACCAGGCTCAGCAGCATGGCCAACAGGCGCTTTGCTCTTTTGTTGTTCATACGGGCTCCTCCTTGTTTCTCATAGTTTTTCCCGCGGCGCAGGATACACCGCGGCAAGGCGCTGTCTTCACATGAAATGTGAAGACAATAACAGAGCTCTGTTATTGCACGCATGACGCTCTGATAATTTAAAGCGCCATTTTATATATTATAGAAGTTACCGCACGGTTTGTCAATTTTTTCTTCGCCTTTTCGGGGATAAATTCTCGTCCGGCGCGTGGTTTTCGCGATACAGAAAGGGGCTGCCCCTTCGTGGGGCAGCCCCTGAAAGCTGTGCTTTTGAACCGGAGGGTCTGTTGCCCCCCTGGTCAATCTGTTATTCAATCTCCAGCCGTCTGGACGAGGCGGGGACTTCCTTCTGCTTCGGCAGCGTCACGCGCAGGACGCCGTCCGAGTACGCGGCCTTGATGCCTGCGGCGTCGATGCCGGAGATGTCAAAGCTTCTGGCGTAGGAGCCATAGGAGCGCTCGCAGCGGAGGTAATTGCCCTTCTTGTCCTTGTCTTCATAGTTGGAATGACGCTCGGCGGAGACGGTCAGCCGGTCGTCGGCGACGTCCACGTGAATATCTTCCTTCTTGAAGCCGGGCAGGTCAGCCTCCAGAACGAAGCTGTCGCCGTCCTCCTGAATGTCGGTCTTGAACTCGCCGAGGGCGTTGTCGGAGAAGAACGCGCGCTCCAGCTCGTCGAAGTCGTGGAACGGATTGAAATTGGAAACATTGTGATTTTTACGTGCATACGGTACTAACATGGAAAAGACCTCCTTGAGTCTTATATTATATAATGTTTGGAAACCAGATCTGAGCGTCTCGCTCATCTCTTGTTTACAAGTCACATGATAGGCCCGGCCTGTGAACAATTCTGCATGTTTATATGAACGGATTGTGAATTTTAGCAGTCCTGCTCTGCGACTGCTAAAACATTTTCCTGTACAACATGAAAAAATTTGCTATAATACAGACACATGGGAACTTTTGCCCAAACGGAGCGTCTGAAGATATATTCAACTCGAAAGGGGTAGATTTGATGCTGAAAATCGAGCATCTGACAAAGCTTTACGGAGAGAAAAAGGCCGTCGACGATCTGAGCCTGCACATCAGGCCGGGCGAAATTTACGGCTTTATCGGCCACAACGGCGCAGGCAAGACCACGACGATCAAAAGCTGCGCGGGCATTCTGCAGTTTGAACAGGGCGAGATCTTCATAGACGGAAAATCCGTCAAGGCCGACCCGCTCGGCTGCAAGCAGATATTGGCGTACATCCCGGACAACCCGGATTTGTATGAATTCCTGTCCGGCATCAAATATCTGAACTTCGTGGCGGATATTTTCGGCGTGTCGAAGCAGGACCGCGAGGCGCGAATCGAAAAATACGCGGAGCAGTTCGGGCTGACCGGCGATCTGGCGCAGCCCATCTCGGCCTATTCGCACGGCATGAAGCAGAAGCTGGCCATTATTTCCGCCCTGCTCCACGCCCCGAAGCTCATCATCATGGACGAGCCGTTCGTCGGCCTCGACCCGACGGCGGCCTATCAGCTCAAGGGCATCATGCGCGAGCACTGCGAGCGCGGCGGCGCGATCTTCTTCTCCACGCACGTGCTGGAGGTCGCGGAAAAGCTCTGCGACAAGGTCGCCATCATCAAACAGGGGCGGCTCATCGCCTCCGGCACGATGGACGAGGTCAAGGGCGACCAGTCGCTGGAGGATGTGTTCCTGGAGCTGGAGGGTGAGAAGAATGCTTAAAACGCTGCTTCGCATCCGGCTCGCGGCGCTGCTCGCCGCGTTTACCGGGCAGAGCCGGAAGCGGAAAAATCAGACGAAGGGCAAGGCTGTCGGCTATGCGTTTTTGATGCTCTACTGCTTCTGTGCGTTCGTCTTCCTGTTCTATACCTCGTTTTCCCAGCTTGCCGCCGCGTTTTTCCCGCTTGGACTGGGCTGGCTGTATTTTGCGATGTTCGCCATCATGGCCTTCGCGCTCATGTTCATCGGCAGCGTGTTTACGGCCAAATCCCAGCTGTTTGAGGCGAAGGACAACGAGCTGCTTCTGTCCATGCCCGTGCCGCCCGGCATGATTTTGCTCAGCCGCATGGCGGCGCTGCTGGCCATGAACTTCGTGCTTGAGCTTGTCGTTGCCCTCCCGGTCTTTGTTTCGTGGCTGCAATACGGCACGGCGAGCGGAACAGGCATTGCGGCATTTGTCGTGATCGTGCTGGCGCTGCCGCTGTTTTCTCTGGCGGTGAGCTGCCTGTTCGCGTGGCTCGTCTCGCTCATCACCAGCCATATGCGCAATACGACCGCCGTGACCATGGTGATTTCGGTCGTGTTCATGCTGGCGTATTTCCTGTTCTGCTTCCGTATGAACAGCTATGTGACGCAGCTGGCCGCGAACGGCGCGGCGATTGCAAATGCGCTCGGCGCGGCGGCTCCGCTCGTCTGGCTGGGACGCGCGGCAGCGGACGGGAGCCTCGCAGACCTCGGCCTGACGCTCTTGTGGACGGTTCTGCCGTTCGTGCTGGCCTATGTGCTGCTGAACCGCAGCTTTATCCGCATCGTCACCACGCGGCGCGGACAGGTCAAGGTGCAGTATGAGAAAAAGGCCCTGCGCACCTCCTCGCAGGATACTGCGCTCTACCGCCGGGAGCTTGCCCGGCTGACCAGCAGCTCCGGCTATATGCTCAACGCCGGGCTCGGCCTCGTGTTTGAGGTGGTGCTGGCCGTACTGGCCGTGGTCAAGCGGCAGGAGCTTCTTGCGGCGCTGACCGCGATGCCGGAGCTGTACGCGGCAGCCGCGCCGATTGTGCTGCTGGCCTGCATGATGGTTTCCGGCATGGTGTTCTTTACCGCGTCGTCCGTGTCGCTGGAGGGCAAGTCCTACTGGATCGTGCGCTCCATGCCGGTTGAAGCCAAAAAGGTTTTGCGGGCGAAGCTGAATCTGTCCAATTCTCTGGCCGCCGCGCCTGCGCTGCTGATGACGCTGGCCGCCGCGCTGGCCCTGCGGCTGCCTGCCGCCGAGACAGTCTTGCTGCTGGCCTGTCAGCTGATGTTCGTGCTGCTGACGGCGAACGTCGGTCTGATGGAGGATCTGCGCCACTGCAACCTTGACTGGATCAACGAGACGCAGGCCGCGAAGCAGGGCGCAGGCGTGCTGCTGAGTATGCTGCTGGATTTCGGGTTTGTGGTGGCTGTCGGTGCGCTCTATTTCTTCCTGCTGGCGGACCTGATGCCCACAACGGCCTTCCTCGGCCTCATGCTGGCACTGATGGCGATTCTGTACGCGCTCACCGCCCGCTGGCTCATGACCCGCGGCGTAAAGCGCTTTGAAACACTGCGCTGAGGCGAAAAATGGCTCCCCTTGTGCCCATGGGGAGCCTTTCATTTTGCTTATTTGCAGCACAAATCCTCCTGCGGCGCCGCGCGGTACGGGAGCGTTTTCCGGTCCGCGAAGCGGTAGGTGCGCAGAAACGCCTCCGGGCGCAGGCCCTTTTGCAGATAGTCAAGCAGCAGAAGGGCGCAGGCGCGGCTGTCGCTGCCGGCGTTGTGGTGGTCGAGGTCGAGCCGCAGATGGTCGCAGAGCGTGTTCAGCTTGTGATTCGGCAGGTACGGATACGCCTTGCGGCCCATCTGGCAGGTGCAGAGATAGACGGCCTCCGGCTTCCAGTCGATGTGATAGTCGTGCAGGCAGCTGGCCAGCACCCGCAGATCAAACGGTGCGTTGTGCGCGACCAGAATGCTCCCGGCCAGCATCGGCTCCAGCAGCTGCCAGAGCGCGGGGAAATCCGGCTGGCCGGCTGCCATCTCCGGCGTAATGCCGGTCAGCGCGATATTAAACGAATCAAAATGCGTCTGCGGGTCGACGAGCGTGTAAAGCTCCTGCACAATCTCGCCGCGCTCAATTACGCTCACGCCGATGGCGCTCATGCGCCGGTTCTGCGCGTTCGGCGTTTCCACGTCGAATGCGACATAGCGTTCTTCCATACTTCCACCCCATTTGACAGGATGGAATCAGTATAGCAGATTTTCTCCCCCTTGTCAGCCCTCTTCAATCGCGCTCGTCGGGCAGGCGTCCATGGCCTCTGCGGCAGTCTCCTGCGCGCTTTCCGGCACGGGGCCGGGCTTCGCCTCGGCAAAGCCGTCGTCTTTCAGAGAAAAGACCTCCGGGCACGTTTCGGCGCACAGTCCGCAGCCGATGCAGACGTCTTCGTTTACATGATAGTGCATATACAGTCTCCTTTTATAAAAAAGTCTGAGCCAGCCGGGTTCTCCGGCTGGCTCTAGTATTTGCGGATTTTTATCTTTTTTTCCTGCGCGGGAAAATTCCCTTGTCCAGCCGCGCCTTTGCCTTGCGCAGTCCCCGGCGGCAGACAAACATGACCGAGAACGCAAGCAGTCCCAGCACGACGAGAATCAGCAGCGACGGCTTATCCAGCGCACTCAGCGTAAACAGCTCCGGCAGGAAGAAGTAGCACACCACAAACGCCGCGCACAGCCCGACAAGCATGGCCTTGCGGAGCTTGTTGAGCGGCTGCGAGGTCTGATAGACCATCAGAAGGCCCACGATGCCCATAATGCCGGTGCAGAGCGTGGAGAGCATATCTTCTTTGATATGGAACGCCAGATAGAACAGCATCACGCCGACCACGAGAATCAGGTCGGACAGCGCGGCGGGCAGCGCCCGGTAAATGACGTTCGGCATGAAGCGGCCGCTGATGCGGTTCTCGTTCGGCTCCATGGCGAGGATGAACGACGGAATGCCGATGGTCAGCGCGTTGACAAGGCTCAGCTGCGCGGGCGTATACGGGTAGGGGAGCGTGAAGAACAGCGTGATGAGGGAAAGCACAAACGTGAAAATGTTCTTGACGAGATACAGCGACGCGCTGCGCTCGATGTTGTTGATGACGCGCCGGCCCTCGGCCACGACGGACGGCAGGGCGGAAAACTGCGAATCAAGCAGCACGATATGCGACGCCTGACACGCAACGCCGGAGCCGGAGGCCATGGCGATGGAGCAGTCCGCCTCGCGCAGCGCCAGCACGTCGTTCACGCCGTCGCCGGTCATGGCGACCGTGTGCCCCGCCCGCTTCATGGCCGCGACGAGCTTCTTTTTCTGGTCCGGCGTGACGCGGCCAAAGACCGTCATGTCCTCCGCCGCCTTTGCAAGCTCCGCGTCCGTTTTGAGCGTCCGCGCGTCGACGAATTTCCCCGCGTCCGGAATCCCGGCCCGCCGCGCGACCTCGGAAACAGTCAGAGGATTGTCGCCGGAAATGACCTTTGTGCGCACGCCCTGCTGCGCAAAATAGGAAAACGTCTGCGGCGCTTCGGGGCGGATCTTGTTGCTCAGCAGAATCAGCGCCAGCGGCATGCGCTCCGCGTCCAGCGTCTCGTCCGACAGCTTCCCGTCGTAAAGCGCCAGCAGCAGCACGCGGCAGCCCTTGGCCGACCATTCCTCCGCCAGCGGCAGATACTGCGCCTTTTCCGGGCAGTTCGCCAGCAGAATTTCCGGCGCCCCCAGCAGATACGTCTCGTCCTCGTGGAACGATACGCCGCCGTATTTTTTCGCCGACCGGAACGGCATGGCTTCAATCGCCGTCTGCATGGACTGGCCGGTAAAATACCGCCGCAGGGCGGCCATGGTGTCGTTGTCGTCCTGCATGGCGCAGACGTAATCAGCCATGATCATGCGGATATCGTCGGCAATATAGCGCTCCGGCTGTAAGGGGACGACATCGTCGACGGTCATTTTCGGCTCTGTGATCGTGCCGGTCTTGTCGACGCAGAGCGTGTCGACACGCGCAAGCGTCTCGATGCAGCCCATGTCATGCACCAGCGTGCGCCGGTTGGCAAGCCGGATGACGCTCGCCACGAGCGCAAGGCTCGTCAGCAGATACAGCCCCTCCGGAATCATGCCGACGATGGAGCCGACCGTGCTCGTCACCGCGTCCGCGATGGAGCTGTTCAGCCACAGATATTCCTTGATGAACATCACCGCGCCCAGCGGAATGACAAGGAAGCCAATCCATTTGATGAGGCTCGTCAGCGAGCGCATCATCTCCGACTGCGGCTGCGAGCCGGTCTGCTTGGCCTCCAGCGTGAGCCGGGAGACGAAGCTGTCCGCGCCCACGGCTGTCAGCCGTGCGCGGCAGCTGCCGGACACGACGAAGCTGCCGGAGAGCAGCCGGTCGCCCGGCTTTTTGACAATTTCATCGGCCTCGCCCGTGACGAGCGCCTCATTGACGCGGCACTCGTCCGCCGCAACGACGGCGTCCGCCGGAATCTGGTCGCCGGGGGAAAAGACGGCGATATCGTCCCGCACAAGCTCTGCCGCGTCCAGCGTGACAATCTGCCCATCCCGCACGGCGCGGCATTTCGGCGCGGCCATGATCTTCAGTCCGTCGACCTTTTTCTTCACCCGCAGATCCTGCACGATGCCGATGAACATATTGCAGAACACAGGGCCGAGGAACGTCAGGTTCAGCCACTGCCGCACGGCGATCACGCAGCCGGCCAGCAGGAAGAACAGGAAATTAAAATACGTAAAAACGTTTTTCGCGATGATCTCCCGGACCGACGCGCCGGGCGATTCGACCGGCGCGTTGCCCCAGCCGCCGTCCAGCCGCTCCTGCGCCTGCACGGCGCTTAAGCCAAGCCCGGCGTCCGTCTCCAGCACGGGAAGCTCCCGCCGCTGCGGCCTGTCCGGCTCCTTCGGTTTTCGTTTCAGGAATGACGCTGCCACAATGCCGTCCTCCTCCGGGGAACCTCCGTACCCATGCCCTTCGGCCATTTTAACCAGAGCTCCCTAAGTAATCGAGGATATCATATCACATCTGCGGCGAAATTTGTCAACAAACTGTATATTTTCAGAAAATCGTAAGAAACGCCGCGCGGGTATGCATATTGGCGCTGAACCTGATAAACAGCGTACAGGGGGCTGTAACGTTTCAAGCCTTTGGCAAAGGCGGGCAGAAACTGCACGCACCGAAGACCACTGTAAACCCCGCCGCAGCCGGAACGAAACGGCCTGCGGCGGGGTTTTATGCTGGTACTGTCAGCCGAGAAGCTGCCTGAGATCGGCCTCCGGCGTGGTGATGGGCGCGATGCCGAAGTTCTCTACGAGATAATGCAGCACGTTGGGCGAAAGGAACGCCGGGAGCGTGGGGCCGAGGCGGATGTTCTTGATGCCCAGATGCAGCAGCGTCAGCAGGATGCAGACCGCTTTCTGCTCGTACCACGAGAGCACCATGGAAAGCGGCAGCTCGTTCACGCCGCAGCCGAACGCGTCAGCAAGCGCAAGGGCAATCTGAATGGCGCTGTAGGCGTCGTTGCACTGGCCGATGTCCATCAGGCGCGGCAGACCGCCGATCGTGCCGAGGTCGAGATCGTTGAAGCGGTACTTTCCGCAGGCAAGCGTCAGAACGACGGTGTCGGCAGGCGTCTGTTTGACAAACTCCGTATAGTAGTTGCGGCCCGGACGCGCTCCGTCACAGCCCGCGACAAGGAAGAAATGCCGGATGGCCCCGGACTTGACCGCCTCGATGACCTGATCTGCCACGCCAAGCACCGTGCCATGGGCAAAGCCAGTCGTGACGGTGCTGCCGCCGTTGATGCCGGTGAAGGATCTATCCTCGGAATAACCGCCCAGCTCCAAAGCCTTTTCAATCACCGGGGTAAAGTCCTTATCTGCTCCGATGTGCGTCATTTCGGGGTAAGACACCACCGACGTGGTGAACACCCGGTCGGCATAGCTTGCTTTGGGCGGCATCAGACAGTTGGTGGTGAACAGCACCGGTGCGGGAAGCTCCGCAAACTCCTTTTGCTGGTTCTGCCATGCCGTGCCGAAATTGCCCTTGAGATGGGAATACTTTTTCAGTTCAGGATAGCCGTGAGCGGGGAGCATTTCACCATGGGTGTAGATGTTGATGCCTTTGCCCTCAGTCTGCTCCAGCAGCAGCTTCAGGTCGTGGAGGTCATGGCCGGAGACGACGATGAACGGTCCCTTTTCCACGGTCAGCGGAACGGTAACAGGCACGGGCGTTCCGTAGCTTTCGGTGTTGGCCTTATCCAGAAGCGCCATGCACTTGAGGTTTTTCTCGCCAACCTCCATCACGATAGGCAGCAATTCCTCCATGCCCCAGTCCTCGCCAATGGCGAAGAGCGCCTTGGCAAAGAAGCGTTTCACCTCGTCATCGGTATACCCCAAGACCAAGGCGTGATGTGCATACGCTGCCATGCCGCGCACGCCAAACAGAATAAGAGACTTCAGGCTTCGGATATCCTCATCGGCGCTCCAAAGCAGATTCATATCATAGTCACTGGTGCGTCCGCAAGGGGCAGCACAGCTCGAGCAGTCGGGCACCAGCTGTGCTTTTTCGGCGTGTACCCGGCCAATCAGTTCCCGAATCGTTTTCTCGTTGAAGTTCACATTGGTGACCGTGGTGAAAAGTCCCTCGATCATCAGATGCCAGACCTCCGGCGTTGCCTGCATACCGCCGTCCGTGGCTCTGGACAGTCCAACCAGAGCGCCAGTCAGTTCATCCTGAAGCTGTGCAACATCGGCAGTCTTGCCGCACACCCCCGCTTTTCCGGTGCAGCCGGAGCAGGCTGCCGTCTGCTCGCATTGAAAGCAAAACATTTTACGTTCCATCTTGAGGTTCTCTCTTTCGTTTAATCCAGAATTTTTCCGTCAATGGAGATGGTTACCACCTGCCACGGAATGAACTTTCCGCTGGCCTGCAGTGCCTTTTTTGCTGCCATCTCCAATCCGCCGCAGCAGGGCACCTCCATGCGGAGGATGGTCACGCTCTGGATGTCGTTAT
>OIZX01001110.1_pt1 | contig 14877 bp, 12 predicted proteins | sample 1588621 | NCBI WGS metagenome assembly OIZX01 (sample SAMN03283276) | human gut metagenome | biome: human-associated habitat; material: feces | host: Homo sapiens | place: Peru | collected 2012
GTGCTCTAGTTCTTTAAAATCTTCTGTTATCATTTTATATTTTTGATATTCTATTAGTTTTTGAATTAATTTTTCTCTTGATACTTCTTCTTCGTCTTCTTCATTATCATTATTTTCTTCTTGCTTTTGAGGAAGTAGAGTTTTACTTTTTATTTCCATTAATTCTGATGCCATTACTAGATAAGTGGATGCTACATTAATATTTAATTCTTCCATTTTATTTATGTAATCTAAATATTGATTTGTTATTTCACTTATTGATATATCTACTATGTCTATATTAGATTTTTTTATTAAGTGTAGTAATAAATCTAATGGCCCATCAAAAGCATCTATTTTTATAGTGTAATCCATATTATACCTCCTAGAAAGAAAAAAGCAAGGAGCCTTTTTAATTATTTGCAATTTAATTATACAATAAAAACTATCATATTTCAACATTGAAATATGATATTAATTTTTTTGTTTCATGCTTTTTACGATGGATTTCATGTTTTAAATGACAATTAGTAACCTAATGATTAATTTCCATTATTTTCCATTGAAATATTTGATGAATTTTGTTAAAAATAATGTTTATTTTTGTAACAAATATGTTACAATAGAGGTGTAAGAGGAAAAAACACCTAGTAGGTGTTTATGAATTTGGTGGTATATAGACAATAATATCTTCTATTTTACAATCTAATACATAGCAAAATTTAGATATTACATCTAAATCTATTCTAGTTATTGGAGCGTTAGTATAGTAAGATTTAACAGTTGTGTGTTTTAGTCCCGTTAGTTTTGTCATTTGATACATTGATATACCATATTTATCCATTATGGAATTTAACTTGATCTCTACTTTTCCATAATCTTTCAATTCATTTATTCCTCTTACTTCTTTTAATGCATTCATACTACTGCCTCCATATTTATTTTAGCATATTTACGTAATTTAAAATATGCCTTTAGAATGGTGCTACTAGAATAGTATGAACAAAATGTAAAGGGGTGAGAATATGAAATATGCTGATTTAGCAAAGAAAATTTGTGAAGAAATGTTAAATTATCCAGTTTCTTCTGAAGGTTTATTGGATGTTTATGACTTTGCTTTAAAAAAGCATGGGAAGGAGTATATACAAGATAAAGATGCTATCCTTGCTAAGGTTACGCATCATATAACTATTATGGGCTATGACATTGAATGTATAAAGCCTTTAAAGTTTAAAAGTTATATTGATTAAATTCTAATAATATTGGATAGATGCTTTATAACTTTTTTCTCTATTCTTGAAATATACGATTGGGAAATGCCTAAGAGGTTCGCTACTTCTTTTTGAGTCATTTCTTTTTTTCCGTTTAAGCCATATCTTAATTCTATAATTTCTTTATCTCTTCCTTCTAGTTTGCTTACTTCTTCGTATAGCATTTTTTTGTCTAACTCGTCATCTAGGCCTTTGGTGACGATATCAGTGTCAGTACCTAATACATCTTCTAAATGCAATTCATTTCCTTCTGAGTCAAAGCTTAAACTATCTTCAAAGCTTACTTCTGTTCTTTTCTTTTTTGTCTTTCTTAAATACATCAAAATTTCATTATCAATGCAACGAGAAGCATAGGTTGCTAATTTAATATTTTTATCTAATTTATAGGTATTTACTCCTTTTATTAATCCTATTGTTCCTATAGAAACTAGATCTTCTAAGTCTACTTTAGTATTTTCATATTTTTTTGCTAAAAATACTACTAATCTTAAATTATGAACGATTAATTTATTTCTTGCTTCAACGTCCCCTTGCATAGATTTTTCTACATAGGCGTTTTCTTCTTCTTTAGATAATGGTGGGGGTAATATATCTGTACTGCCTAAATAGAAAATGTAATTAAATTTCTTTAGTATTTTTTTGATTATGGCTATTATTTTTTTCATTATTTTCCCTCCAATACTTTTTGGCTTAAGATACAATCTATTCCATCTATATTGATTTTTTCATTGCTTATTCCTATTAAGAAATTTTTCTTAAATCCTATTCCTTGAATAAATATTTTATCTGGTACTATGCATTTTAATATTCCTTGATGATTTAGGCTGTCATATGGGACTAATAATATATTGTTAAGATTATAGTTATAGTAATCTTTTATTAAAGACTTATTGATTAGGATAATAGGTCTTTTTTTGTATGGATCCGTTAATTTGTTTCCTGTGTCTAAAAAACCAGTTAGTTCTATTTTTTCTCCACTTTTTAGATACAAATCAATATTATAGTAGTTTGAATAATTTTCTTTCATCTCTTTTAATTGCTTTACATAGGCAATTATTATTATCGGGCTTAATACAATGAGTGCTATAACATTTAAGGATAAACCATCAAAATAAAATGCTAATCCATCATTTTTATAAGAAAATTGAATATTTAAGAAATATAGAAATCCACCTAGTATTATTGACGAAGTGTAAAGATAAAACATGTTTTTTAATGTATATCTTACATCATTGTAACCAAATGTTATAATTACCATTACTAAGGATATTATAACTTTTACTAAAAATAGTACTAGGCTTTTCATAGGAATAAATAAAGATATTATCGTAATGCTTCCAATTAATGCTCCTACGGCGAGCCTTTTTAAGTTGGTTTGTCTTCTTAAAACGACTCCGGTTGCAAAGAGTAATAGGAAATCAAAAAGGAAGTTTAAAATTAATACTAAATCAATATATACTGTCATATCCATCACCAGTATTATTATAAAAAAAATATGACAAGTATTCTGTCATATTTTAGTTTAGTTTTAATTTTTTATTTTATAATCATCTTCTAATGAGAAAACTACATTTTCTTCTATCCAATTTTTTCTTGGTTCTACTGCATCTCCCATTAATACTGATACTCTTTTTTCTGCTAAAGCAGCATCTGTTATACTTACTTTTACTAGACTTCTTTTTTCTGGGTCCATTGTTGTTTCCCATAATTGACTAGCGTTCATTTCTCCTAGTCCTTTGTATCTTGATATTTTATAATTTGTTTTACCTTTGGTTAAGGCTTTTAATTCTGAATTTTCCCATACATAATGTTCTTTGTTACCAAAAGTTACATGATATAATGGTGGCATTGCTATAAACAATCTTCCTTCTTCTATCATTGGTTTCATATAACGGTAGAAAAATGTTAATAGTAAGCATTGAATATGGGCTCCATCATCATCGGCATCGGTCATGATTATTATTTTTCCATAATTTGCATCTTTTATATTAAAGTTGCTACCATAACCTGCTCCTACGGTATGGATTAGAGTATTTATTTCTTCGTTTTTAAAGATATCTTCTATTTTAGCTTTTTCTGTGTTTATTACTTTTCCTCTTAGAGGTAATATTGCTTGAGTTTTTCTGTCTCTTCATTGTTTTGCAGATCCACCTGCTGAGTCTCCTTCTACTATAAATAATTCACGGGATAATTTATCTTTTGTTTGGGCTGGGGTTAATTTACCACTTAATATTTTTTCTATTTTTTTGCTGTCTTTTCCTTTTCTTGTTTCTTCTCTTGCTTTCCTTGCAGCTTCTCTTGCTTCTTTACCTTTTAGGGCTTTAGTAATTATTACTGTTGCAATGCTTTTGTTTTCTTCTAAGAAATATTTTAATTTTTCAGTAGTTATTGCTTCTACTATTGCTCTTGCTGCTGGGGTTCCAAGTTTTGCTTTTGTTTGGCCTTCAAATTGTAAAATATCTTCTGGTATTTGAACACTTATGATTGCTGTTAATCCTTCTCTTACGTCAGATCCTTCAAATGATTTATCTCTTGGTTTTATAAAATTATTTTCTTTGGCATAATCATTTAATACTTTAGTAATAGCAGTTTTAAATCCTACTTCATGGGTTCCCCCATCACTTGTTTTTACATTGTTTACAAACGATACTATATTTTCTGAATAGCTATCTGTATATTGAAGTGCTACAGAAACATTTATCTTATCTTTTGAGGCATTAAAACACAATACTTTATGTACTGGTGTTTTTCCTTCATTTAGATATTCACAAAATGATTCTAGTCCATTGTTATATACATATTTTTCACTTTTATCATCTATTTCATCTATAATTTCAATTGTTAATCCATTAATTAGAAAGGCACATTCTTGCATTCTTTCACATATAGTAGAAAAATTAAATACTGTACTAGAAAATATTTCTTTATCTGGCATAAATCTTACTGTTGTTCCAGTTTTATTAGTTTTTCCTATTTTTTTTAGGGGAACATTTAATTTTCCTCCATCTTTGAAACTAATAAAATATTCATATCCATCTCTTCTAGTCGTAACTTCCATCCAACTTGATAATGCATTTACAACAGAAGCTCCTACACCGTGTAATCCTCCAGATACTTTATATCCACCTTCAGTGAACTTACCTCCGGCATGTAAAACTGTGTATATGACTTCAGGAGTACTTTTACCTGAAGCATGCATTCCTGTTGGTATACCTCTTCCACAGTCGGTTACACTTACAGAGCCATCTTTATGTAGTATAATTGTTAAATGGTTACCATATCCATTTAGTGCTTCGTCTACTCCATTGTCTACTATTTCCCATACTAGATGGTGTAGTCCTCTTTTATCTGTAGATCCAATATACATACCTGGTCTTTTTCTAACTGCTTCTAGACCTTCTAGTATTTTTATGGAATTTTCATCGTAATTATTGTTCATTATCATCACTCTCTTCTTTAATATTTTGCTTGAACAAATGGTAAAATTTTTTATTATTTCTTGTTTAATATAAATTTTAAGTTATGTATTATATGCGTTTACCATCAAGTCTTACTGAAGTAAATATATCATATAAAAATTTTATTGTCAACATTGTTAACTGTCTTTTTATGGCACTAAAACCTAATAAAATATGACTTTTTTTGGTTTTGATATTTTTGTAAAAATAAATGACTAGCAAGAATGCTTGTCATTTATTATTCATAGATTGAAAACTGACCAACTGAATATTTTAGATTGTATTTCTCTTTTGGGTATTCAATTATTTGCTTATTAGTTTGTCCTAAATCTTCTTCTTTATAGTTTTCTACTATAAATATACAATTTTCTTTTTTACAGATTTTATCTATTTCTTCTATATATCCAAGGTATCCTTTATATCCCATGTTACCATTATTTATTAAATCAAATTTATTTATTGTTTGATGATTTACTAATTTAAGAAAATATGCATTTGATGATAGTACAAATAATTTTTTATTTTTATCTTGCTTTATTATATTTAAACATGTATTATAATTATTTAAATAGTTTTCTTGACCTTCTGTTATTGTACGATTTTTTAATATATCATTTGTTTCATAATGATAAGCTTGTTCTTTGTCTGTTATATATTTTAATTCTAATATTGATAGCAATGTGATATTAGTAAATAATATTAGATATAATACCATTTTTTTAGAAATAGTATTTTCTATTAAAAATACATATACTAAAGCGCATAGTCCTACAAAGAAATGATATTTATCGGCTATAGGGATAGTTATTATTTGAAATGCTACTCCATATAAATATTTTATTTTTCTAGTTTTAAGCATTTTATATATAAAATAGATACTAATACTTATTGTGATTATACTATATATTGAAAATGTTTTATTATTGTCAGTAAAGCTTAACATTCCTAAAAAGCAATAATCAATAAATTGGTACAAAGCATTATTTAACATTAGGTATATCATAATTAATAATATTGGTATTATAAATGAAATAATTGTTTTCTTTTTGTTCTTTGATTCTATTAATCCTGGTATTAATAAGGCTATACCTATCGTTTGTTTAGTTAGAAATATTAAAGATATTATTAAGCCTATATAAATGTCTTTTCTTTTACTTTTAGTTGTGTTAATCTCTAATAAAACTATATATAGAAAAAGAGAAAATAAATTATATGATGGTACATATCCTAATATTATTATTGGATATAGTATTAATGATTTTATACCTATTTTTTTGTATGCTAATGTTAACATTATTCCTACTATTAAGGCGTTATATATATGAAATATTTTAATACTATCATTAAATAGCATAAACATTGGTAATATTGTTATTGGATATAATGGTGTTAATATCATATTGAAGTCTCTATATGGTATTAATCCATGATATATATTGTAGGCAAAGCCATAGTTCCATATCTCATCTCCTGTCATTTTTGCAATGTGAAAACTATAGATATAAGTTAACAATGTATATATTATAAATACTAATAAATATTGATACTTCTTTTTCATTTTGTCACCTTAAAATTATTATACTATAGTTTAGTAATATAATCAATATAGGTATTATTGTTATTCTATTGTTATTTGAAATTTAGTTGCTGGTACTCCTAATACTCCGGCATATCCATCTTGATTGTTAGTTTTTTCGTTATCATATTGCCAACTATAATTGTTTATTTTATATTTTGCTTTTTTGTAGGGTCTAATATTTTCTGGGGTATAATAATATACCTCTACTAAATCTATTATATTTCTTCCATCTCCAGCATAACCATTATTAATGTCGTTTATATTATATCCTGTTACATAAGGTAACCAACCTGAGTTTTTTATGTGCACTCTATATTTTATTTTACCTATATCTGTTTTTATTGCTATAGCGGTTATTGGATCGTTATGCCATCCTGCATAATCGTCTAGATTTTTTACTTCAGGAAGCCAGTTATACTTCTTAGTTTTGACTTTATAGTAAACATTTACTTTTTTATTATTAATATTAGGATTTATATTTGAGGAAATAATGTTATTTGTCATAGTATTTAAATCAACATTGCCTATGATTCCTTCTATGATTCCATTAGATGAATATTGCCATATATCATAATTTGAACTGATACTAGGTCTATTATTGCTATATTTAGCACACCATATAGAACTATTATTATTTTTTATTTTATTTATATCTAAATACGTATTAAACCAATATTCATTAGCATATATTCCTGATTTATATCCTAGATTAGTTATTTGATTAGAAAAGTATTCTGCATAACTAGTTAGGGTATCTTTTCCTAGGTATCTAGTGCTATCATCTTCCATATCTAAGTATACGCAAAAGGGTTTCATACTAATTTTTGATAATAATCTAATACAATGTTCTATTTCACTTTGAATACTTTCTTCTCCTTTTAAATTTTTAGCATATGAATACAGGTATATTGCAAATGGTATGTTGTTGTTTATACATCCAGATACATTATTCATAAATTGTTTATCATCTTGAGATTCTATATTATCTCCATAACCACATCTTATTATTGCAAAATCTATATTATTTTTTACTAAATTCCAATTGATATTTCCTTGATAAGAACTTACGTCTATTCCTTTCATTTTATCACCTCCTAATATAGAATAATCTTTTTTAACTATTTTGACTTTGCTTGTATCTAGATAAAAATAAAAATCCTTAATAAAATTAAGGACTTAATTTATAAAATTGGTACCAGCCAAGGGACTTGAACCCTTACGCCATTACTGGTAGTGGATTTTGAGTCCACCGCGTCTACCATTCCGCCAGGCTGGCATTAATAAAAGATATATTTATAATATCATATTTTTTTTGTTTTTTAAAGTATTTTTTGTATTTTTTTTAAAATAGCCAATGTTTAGGGAAACAGATAAAAAATTATCTGTTTTTTAAATACTCATCTAGTACCCTATCTAATTCAATTCTATCAATAGGTTTGGCTAAATAATCATTTAATCCATAACTTAAATATTTTTCTTTCATTCCAGTTATTGCATTTGCTGTTAACATTACTACAGGAGTTTTAAAAAAACTATTTTCTTTTAATTTATAGAATGTTTCTACTCCACTCATTTCTGGCATCATATCATCCATAAATATTAAATCATATTTGTTAGTTTTTATTTTCTCTAAGCAGTCTGTTCCACTTAAGCAACTATCTATTTGTAAGTTATATTTTTGTAATAATCTAGATGCTACTTTTATATTTAAGTTATTATCATCTACTATTAGTATTTTTTTATTTGAAAAATCTTTAATTTGATTTGTTTCTTTTTTTTGATTTTCAATAATGCTATTAAGTATTTTAATCTTTTGAGGAATTGTTACTTTGAATGTTGATCCTACTTTTTCTTTTGAGGATAATGTTATTTTTCCATTTAACATTTCAGTTAAATTCTTAGTAATAGCAAGTCCTAAGCCTGTTCCAGTAATTGTTGAATTTTTAACATTATCGTTTCTATCAAATTTATTAAAGATTTTTTCTTGATTTTCTTTTGATATTCCTATTCCAGTATCACTAACGGATATTTCAATAAGTGCTGTATCTTTTTTGTTATGTGATTTTATATTTAATTCAATAGTACCAACATCAGTATATTTTACAGCATTGGTCATTAGATTTGTTAATATTTCTTTTATTTTGTTAGCATCTCCATTTAACATATATGGAATATCTTGTGAATAATTTGTTACTAGTTTTAATTTTTTGTTTTTTATTCTTGGTTCTATTAATTTTACTACTTCTTCATAGATATCTTTCATCTTATAATCTATGTTGTTTATTTCCATATTTCCAGATTCTATTTTGCTAATATTTAAGATACCATTCATTACTTCTAATAGATTATTGCAAGAATAGATAATATCTTTTGCTTCTTCTTTGGCTTGTTCTATTGTATTATCTTCTAATATGGCGTTACTAAAACCTACTATGGCATTTAGTGGAGTTCTTATTTCATGAGACATACTAGATAAAAACTCTGTTTTAGCATTATTTGCTTTTTCTGCGTTATTTTTAGCAAGTTCTAGTTCTTTTATCATTTTTACATCTTGATTTTCTAAAATGTAATATATTAAATAATTAATTAATATGATTAGTATTGTATTTTCTATAATATTTGTATTGTATGCTAAATTATATAAATTGTATAAAAATAACATTATTGAACTTGTAATAACAATATTTCTTTTTAATTTATTTTTTCTATTAAGTATTATAGTTATTAATGATAGTAATGAATATATTATACAAAGTGCATAACTTGGTATTAGTGATGTTCCTTTTAATATAACTTTATTATTTTGGCATAATAAATTAACATTTAAAGCAAATGTTAATACTATTCCTAAAATACTTGACAGTATTGTTATATTTTTTATATCATTAATAAATTTTTTTCTTCTTTTTAGATATGTAGAAACTGTATATATAAATATACAATTTGCTAAAATAATTAAAATACTTAGATTAATTTTTGTTAAAACTTCTAAAATATAGTTTTCAAAATTGTTTATATTTTGAAATTCTATATTCTTTATTAAAATACTTTTTATTATAAGTAAAATACTATCTACTAATCCTGTTATAATCATCAGAGAAAACACTTTGTTTTCTAGATAATTAAAATGTTTTTTTGAAAAATAAATAATACAAATTAGCAAGGAAAAGAAGGAAGTAAAGATTGGTAATTCTACTTCATTCATATTATTTTCCTACTTTCTAGGTATATAATTTTATCATAAAAAAATACTTTAGAAAAGTATTTTATAGTTAATTTACATTTTTTTTACATTTTTACCAATTTTTCCCTTCTACTATTCTCGTTACTAGCATTGATGATGCTGTATCTCCTACTACGTTTAGCATTGTTGCAGGTGCATCTATTATTGTTGCTATAATTGTTAAGATTGGTAAAGCACTTTGAGGGTAGCCCATCATGCTTATTATTAACATTTCTGATATAGTTCCTCCTCCTATCGGAACTGCCGCTATTAGGATGGTTGCCATTAGAGAAACTAGTACTATTTTAGCAATAGAAGATACTCCTATTATTTGGGTATTAAATAATGATACTAAAAACATTATTTTAAATACACTACCAATAATTGAACCGTCCTTATGAAAGCTTGTTCCTAGTGGTATTGTTGTTTCTGCTATATCAGACGGTACTCCTATTTTCTTGGCACATTCTATGTTTATTGGAATAGATGCTGCTGAAGAACAGGTAGAGATAGATGTTAATGTTGCTGGTAATATATTTTTCCAATATTTTTTAACTCCTATAAATCCTTTTGAGATATATGCATATATTGTGTATATAATTAGATAGAATAATATTGATGCTATCAAATATATTATAAATGTTTTTAGATATCCAACTGCAATAGATGCTCCAAACGAGCCTATTAGGGCTGCAAAATAACAACATATTCCTATTGGGGCATAATACATTATTATTTTAATTAAATTCATTGTCACTGTGGTTAAGGATTCTAATATTTTTATTAATGGTTTGTTTTTTTCTTTATTCATATTTAATGAACAGCCAAACAAAAATGAAAACACTATTAGGGGAAGAATGTTATCTTTGGAAAGCAAGTCTTTAAAGTCATGTACTGTAAGTGCTTGAACTGTCCTTTCTAATATATTGACTTCTAAGTCTTCAGCTTGATAATCTTTATCTAATGTTTCTAATATTTTAGCACTATCATCTACTTCAACTAATTTGGTAGTACTTGTTGCTATTAGGCCAATAAAAACTGATACTAACGATGTTATTATAAATACTAGAAAGATTGTTCCTATTAATTTTTTTAATCTTTTTGGACTTTCCATCTTACTTATAGAGGTCGTAATTGTTAAAAATATTAAGGGCACTATAACAACATATAATAAATTTATAAAGATATCTCCTAACGGACTTAATACTTGAGCATCACTTTTTAGTATTAATCCTAAAATTGTTCCTATTATTATTGCTAGTATTAATATTAATGATTGTTTGTAGTTTTTAATTATTCTTTTTATCAAAATAATCACCTCTTTCATTAACATTATATTCTATTTTGGTAATATTTTTTAGTTAGATAAATCCACATAATATTTTTGTAATATTTGTAAAATCCACATTTATATAGTATAATTATAATGTGATGTTTATGAAGAAAAGTTTTGTTAAAATGAATATTGATGACAAAGAATTATCTTTAGGTAACTTCTGCAGATTGCTTAAGAGCTTGGCTGTTAATAAAAGTGCAGCTTTGCAAGTGGAGGTATTTTCTTGTTTATTTGATGTTGACAGTATTCAAGATACTACTGTTAATAATTATTGTATAGGACTTCGTTCTATTGGCGATGAATATAAGCAAAAATATTTAATATTAAAGAAGAAATATAATAAAGATAAATTTATTATGATTAATATTTGTCTTAGGATTGTTTCTATCTTGGATGGTAATTTATATTTTAATATTAGTAATAAGGATGGATATTTATTAATCAATTCTAATAAAAAAATTAAGGAATTTTGTTTAAAGTTATATAATATTGCTAAAAATGATGCTAGTGTATCTTTGGAAGTTAGTGGTAGTATTTATTCTAAAATATGTGATGGTAACTTATATGAGGCTTTAGTTTATATATTGTTTTATATTATTTTAGAAAAAAAACAGCCTGTATATGAAGAGGATAAAAAGAAAGATGTAATTGAAAATTTACTAGCGCAGTCAAAAATTTCTTCTTCTGATTTAGAGGACTATCTTAAATTAAAGTTTTGTGAGGGAAGTAATTATTATTTATCTTTGAAAAAACTTGTTAATAATGAAAACGCTTATGCTTGCTTTGAATTAGGATGTTTAGAATATGAGGGTAATTTTTTGGGAATGCCTAGGTACGATATTGCCTATTCTTATTTTTTAAAAGCTACAAAATTGGATCATCCATCGTCATATTATTATATTGGAAGAATGTATTTTAATGGAAATATTGGTTCAGGAAAAGATGAAGAGAAGAAAATGGCCTTTGATTATTTTAAGAGAGCTAGTGAGCTTGGATGTATAAGTGCTTTTAACTCTTTGGGACTTTTTTATCTTAAGGGAATATATCCTGTAGAGAAAGATGTTGATACTGCTATTAAATATTTTAAAAAAGCTAGTAGTAATGGTTATGTTTATGCTTTTAATAATTTGGGATTAATAGAAGAAAAAAGAAATAATTATTCTGTGGCGTTTGAATATTTTAAAAAAAGTGCTGACTTAGGAGAGAGTTGGGCTTGTAATAGAGTTGGTGAATATTATAGAAAAGGTTTGTATGTTGATAAAAGTATGATAGATGCTTTTAATTATTACAATAAGGGATTAGATGTTCCTAAGTTATATCTATGTTTTTATAATTTTTATAATTTGGCTAGATATTATTATTTAGAGGGATGTTTAGATATTGTAATTAGTCCTGATAAGAATAAAGCTATAGAATATTTGATGGTTGCTAGTGATAATGGTATTATAGAAGCTAATATATTATTATTTTATTACTATATTGAATGTTATTTAAAAAATAAAGATTCTTCAAATTTAGCTTATGTTTACGAATATAAGAAAAAAATTGAAATCGATTCTCAATATAATAGTACTATTAAAAGAGATATAGAAAATGCATTAAAAAAAATATCAACTCATAATGATATTGATATTTCCTCTATTATTAGTTATATTTAAAGTTTGTTCTCATTTCTCTTTCTGTGTCTCTTTTCTTAATAGTTTCTCTCTTGTCATAATTTTTCTTACCTTTACAAAGACCTAATAGTACTTTTGCTTTGCTATTTTTAAAATATATTTTTAGTGGTATTAAAGTATATCCTTCTAATGTTATTTTATTTGATAATTTCATTATTTCTTTTTTATGCATTAATAGTTTTCTGGTTCTATCTTCTTCATGATTAAAAATATTGCCTTTTTCATACGCTGATATATGAGTATTTAATAAAAATAGTTCATTATTTCTTATGATTGCATAACTATCTTTTATATTGGCTTTACCTTCTCGTATGGATTTTATTTCAGTTCCTTTTAATACTATTCCAACTTCATATTCTTCTTCTATTTCATAATCATATCTTGCTTTTCTATTTAATATTTCCATAGGACATTTTTCCTTTCTTTTATATGTTAATTATATTATTATAATTTTATTTTGTCAATTTTTTGACAAAATGTGGAAGTTGTGCTATTATTAGTATGTAAGCAAGGAAACTTGCATATATAAAAAAATGGAACATTCAATTTTGTAAGTGAATGTCATCCTCAAGGTTTTTTTGGTTTTGACACTCAGTTTAATGAGTGTCTTTTTTGACTGTCTACATTTATTTTATCACTTCAAAATTGGTGCTTATTTCTTTTACTTTTATATTACTATTTAGAGATATTATAACATTTTTGTATTTTTCATATACTTCTTGATAATTATTTAAGTACGAATTATCTATTTTAGAAAATGGCACTATTAAGAAATCTTTATATTCATTTGTATAGTACATATATAGTAATTCATTTTCTAAATTTTTAATAGTTATTTTATTTGTTTTTAAATCCTTTTCTATTTCTAGAGAGGTCATTAATCCTACTCTATTATCCATATTTACTACTTCATGTGCAGATGCAAAATTACCTAGTGAATATATTACTAAAGTATTATTTATATAATCTATTGGCTCTATAACATGGGGATGAGTTCCTACTATTATGTCTACGCCATTATCACTTAAGAATTTTGCAGCATCTTTTTGATAGGCATTTGGCATATTTTGATATTCTATTCCCCAATGCATTGCTACAAGTAATACGTCTACTTTATCTCTTACTCTTTTTATATCCTCTAATACTTGTTGTTTATAATTTTGATACTCGATATCTTTTTCTGGATTATTTTCGTTCATAGGCCATATATTTACTAGATAATTTTCATCTTCTTGTACGTTAATTCCGTTAGTTCCATAAGTATAATTTAGCATTGTATATGTTATTCCATTAGATTCTCTTATATCTATTTTATTTTTTTCTTCTTGACTAGAATAAGAACCTACTGCTAAAACATTTTCTTTAGAATTCCAATAATTTCTTGAATTTAATACTGCTTGCTTCCCTCTATCTAGAGTATGGTTTGTAGCAAGAGATACTAAATTAAATCCTGCATCTATCATTGCATCTGCTACTTCATATGGTGAATTGAAGGCAGGATATGATGATAATCCTATTTCACTTCCTCCTATGATAGTTTCTTGGTTGTAATATGCTATATCGTAATTTGAGACTATACTTTTAATCATTTTGTACATTGGTTTAAAGTCATAACCTTCATAATTTGCATTTCTATTTGCTTCTTCATAAATACTTGAATGTATTAGATTATCTCCTACCATTATTAGAGACGTTGAAGTTGTATTTTTTATATTTTCTTTTTCTATATTTTTATTTTCTTTTAATGTTTCTGTTTTGGGAATTAATAATAAAATTATACTTGTTAATAGTATTAATATTAAAATAGATATGATTAAAGACTTAAGTTTTTTAAGTCTCTTGTCTTTCTTATTCATACGCTGGTACTACTTTCATGGTTTCATCATATTTCTGAACTACTGCTTTATATTTTTCATATACTGTTTTATATGATGGTAAATATGTCTGAATTGCTTCATTAGAAAATGGAACAACTTTAAAATTTCTAAATCCACTATAGTAAGTATATATTAATTCATTTGAAACATCATCTATTTTAATGGTTTTATCTTTTCCTTTTTCTGTTTTAGTTATTTTAAAACTAGTCATTAGTCCTGTAGTACATTTATAATCAGTACAAGTTGATTGATTTTGGTATTGAGCTGATATTAGGTTTCCTAATGAATATATTACTAGAGTATTATCTATCCAAGTAACTGGTTGGATTACATGAGGATGAGTTCCTATTATTACGTCTACTCCATTATCTGCTAAAAATTTTGCCATATCTTTTTCATATTCTGTAGGTTCATGGGTGTATTCTACTCCCCAATGCATTGCTACAAATAATACATCTACTTTATCTCTTACTCTTTT